>Ga0194123_10007013_pt1 | contig 11410 bp, 8 predicted proteins | sample TA2MahsurfametaG_5_FD_155479 | JGI IMG/M metagenome (GOLD analysis project Ga0194123, IMG submission 155479) | Freshwater microbial communities from Lake Tanganyika, Tanzania - TA2015023 Mahale A surface | ecosystem: Environmental > Aquatic > Freshwater > Lake | place: Tanzania: Lake Tanganyika... | reverse complement strand
CGATGAGTTACCGTTCGGAGCAGGCGAGGTTGATGAGATTTTCTCTGCACATTTACTGGAGCACTTCCCACTGGAACAATTGCGTCGTCAGTTACTCCCGTATTATTACAGCTTGTTAAAAGAAGGTGGCATTTTCCGTGCCGTGGTACCAGATGCTGAAGCGATGATTCAGAATTATGTAAAAGGAGAGTATCCGTACGATGACATGCGTGAGGTTATGTATGGCGCCCAAGACTATGATGGCGATTTTCACTTCAATATGTTCACTCCAGAATCGATGAAGAAGCTTCTGCAAGAGGCAGGCTTTACTGCGGTGCATGTTAATGCAACAGGAAGGCCCAACGGAAAATGTTTTGAGCTAGAAGTTTGTGCAAAGAAATAAGGAGAAAATGGTGGATAAACTCACACAATATTATGAAAAAGCATTTTCAAATGCCGGAGAAAAGGGTAGCATCTATATTCCTTGGTCAGTTTTAGAAAAGGCCGGGAATGATCGAAAAAATTATTTATTAAGTAAGTTGCCAATACCCGACTTAAGTAATGCAACTGTGGTTGATTATGGAGTTGGGAGTTGGGGGTTTGGGTGCGTATTTCCTAAGTTAAAGGAATGCAAGCAACCGATCGGAGTAGATGTATCGAAATACGCAATAGACTGCTCCGCTAAGCTAGCTGTAGAAGATCCGCTCCTAAACGGTAAATCCCCTAAGTTCATTACCTCGTCTGGTTACGATATTGACCTTGAAGATCAGAGTGTTGATTTGTTGTTTGCGGGTGAATGTATTGAACACATAGAGGACACTGACGCTTTTTTGGCTGAGATTTATAGAGTCCTTAAATTCGATGGTGTAGTAATTTTCACAACGCCAAATGAAAAGCCATATCTATATAGACAGCTTGGTCTTAAATGGGCAATGGGATTCGAGCATGTTGCCTTAATGGATTCACACGCTCTTATTGATGTTGTTGGCAAATATTTTTCAATCGAAGTTTCGCAGGGATATTGCAGCAGTATTTCTCCAGATTTGGATAAATCTATTCAAGATGAGCAATATGCTGCTGAAGTGGCCAAGCTTTGTCTGGATAAATTTCATGACGCAACTGGATTGATAGTCTATGCACGAAAAACCACGCGCATCCAGCCAGCATTTCAAAATGTTACTCATCAAATAGTGGAAAGTGAGTTTGTCAGTGGCTATCCAGATTATAAGGATATCAGCTTATTCGAAGAAACAAATGGCCGAATGACTATTGGACAAGATTCATTCTTAAGTATTAAAGTGCCTGATTCAGCCATTCGGTGCCAGCTTATTATGTGGTCACATCCTTGGAGTGGTGTTGCGAAAATTTACTCTTCAACAGACATACGAGAGGTAGATTTATATAGCCATTTGAGTGGTTGTTGCCGTATTTTATTAGAAAAGAGGGATTTAGAGGGTTTAGATATTCTTAAAGTTCAAACTACAGGACAAAAAAATCATAAAAGCTGCGGATCTGAAGTTATATTCTTCCGGGCGGTATTTTCCTGCTTTGAGCAAAAATTGATGTGAAGAGGTAGAAAAAATGAGTCAGCCCAGTTTTTCTATAGTAATAAACACCCTTAACCGGGGGCCGGTCTTGCAAAAAACGCTCGACAGCTTCCGCTGGCTAAAGTATTCTGGTGATTTCGAGGTTGTCGTAGTAAACGGCCCTTCGAAAGATAACTCCGAAGAGGTAATTGCATCTTGGCTTCCTCATATTCGCGCAGGAAGATGCGATGTCGCAAATCTTTCTGTTTCAAGAAACGTTGGGATCAGCATGGCACGTGGCGATATCATCGCTTTTATTGACGATGATGCAATACCTGAACCAGAGTGGCTAGAGCAACTGGCTTGCGCTTATCATGACCCGATGGTTGGAGCGGTTGGTGGGCTTGTTTATAACCACACCGGATACGATTTTCAATATAAGTACTGTCTTGTCGATCGTTTTGGCAATGCTGATCTTTCCCTACCGGGCCCAACCCCGCACCTTTCTTTTCCTAAAAGTGAGCGTTTTCCTCATCTGCTAGGGTGTAATTCTTCGTTTCGTAGATCTGCTCTGTTAGAAATTGGAGGCTTCGATGAGGAATATGAGTATTTCCTGGATGAAACAGATGTTTGTCTGAGAATTGTTGATGCTGGCTTTATAATCGCTCAATTACCGCATGCATACGTTCATCACAAATATGCTCCTAGCAATATTAGGGGAGATAACAAAGTCGTTCGCTATCGTTATCCAATCATAAAGAATAAAATATATTTCATGTTAAAGCATGCCAAAGAGTTTTACTCGATGGAACGTATCATGCAGGAACAACAGTCGTTCATCCAATCACAGAGAAATGATGTTAATTGGTGTCATGGTCAAGGTTTGTTGAGCGCTACTGATGTAGATACATTTGACGCAGACCTTCAGGCAGCCTTAGAAGTCGGTTTGAAGAGAGGTATTGACGGCGTCGCCCCAGACTCTATGATTACCAACGAGAAATTAGAGCGATACGCCGGGGAGTTTGTATCATTCTCTCTGTCTAATAATAGAAAGTGCAAAACTATTTTATTGGTTACGCGTGACTTTCCTCCAAATCACAGTGGCGGTATCGCTACCTTTAGCAAAGATCTGGCTGAATCGTTAGCTGAAACTGGAAATATTGTTCATGTAATTACTCAAAGCCACGATATCAATCGAGTTGACTTCGAGAATGGAGTCTGGGTTCACCGGTTGCTACTTCGTGAGATCGAACTCCCTCAGGATGCACGCGAACGAAATATTCCGCCGCACATCTGGAATTGGTCTGCTACAGCCCTTGAAGAGGCCAAGCGTATTTCAACTCATCGCCATATTGATGTTGTTGAAGCGCCAATCTGGGATTGTGAAGGAGTGGCATTTTTGTTGAATGGAGAGATGCCACTGGTTACAAGCCTTCATACAACACTTCATTTTTGGCTGCAGACTCATCCAGAATACGCGTCTGATCTGAGTTGGATGGATCGCTTTGGAAGGCCGATGCTTTTGCTTGAGAAAGAGATTATGCAAGGGGCCAACGCAGTTCGATCTAATAGTAGATCGATCGCTACGGAGATTGAAGCTTCATATGATTTCAGATTCGATCCTGCGAAGTTATTTGTCGTGCCTCATGGGCTTTCTTGCAAATCAGATCAGATTAAAGTTTGTGATAGGAATAGTGTGGAAATTCTATTTGTTGGACGTCTTGAATTGCGCAAAGGTATCGATATTTTTCTCAAAGCAATCCCCCAGGTGCTCGAAGCTCTTCCGAATGCTAACGTTAAAATTGTCGGAGACAACACACTACCGGGGCCGGATGGAACTACGTATATGGAGAGATTTAACTCCGAATACTCTAATAAAGAGTGGTATAGTAATGTAAGTTTTGAAGGCAGGCTCGATCAGGCTGCATTACTCAGTGCCTACCGATCTTGTTCTATATTTGTTGCTCCAAGCCGATTTGAGTCGTTTGGCCTCATATATCTTGAGGCAATGCGAGAATCGAAGCCTGTGATTGGGTGTAATGTCGGTGGAATACCCGAGGTTGTTGCACATGGTGTTAATGGTTTACTTGTCGAGCCTGGTAATATTCAGCAGCTTGCACATGCAATTCTTAATTTAGCAAATAACTGTACCCTTCGCCAGAGAATGGGCGAGGCTGGCAAGAGGATATTCAATGAGAAATTCACCTCTCAACGCATGGCAGAAAACAGTCTCTCTCTTCATAATAGCGCTATCGCTGACTTTTCAGCATCTCGGCAATGAGAGTTTCTATTATACATAGTATCTGTATTAAGCATGACGCCATATCTGATGCGATCAGGAACGAAATCTCTTGGCTGTTATCTGCGCCCGGGAATGAAGTCCGCCTTTTTGCCTTCGACTGCGATCATCAGGATATTCCGTATACAAATGTTTGTGGCTTGAGTGATGTTCTGTTTGATCCATTCTTCAGGCTGAGTGATGTTGTAATCTTTCATTTTGGAGTTTACTACCCCCTTTTTGATGCGCTTTTCATCGTGCCAAATGGGGCCAAGAGTGTTGTTGTCTTCCACAATATTACTCCTAAGGAGTATTTGCCCCCGTCTGACCACGAAATAATAGATAAAAGCTTTAATCAGGTCAGTAACATTGTCTTTGCCGATCATATTGTGTGCGTTAGCTTCACTAATAAAGCATCCCTGGCTTCTCTTGGAATTAATGTGGCTAGTGCATCAGTTCTGCCGCTTTCGTTGACTGCTGTAGAGGATCCACCTCAACACAAGCCAAGTTTTCATGATCGCATTCTTCGACTCCTGTTCGTAGGGCGCTTTGTCCAGTCAAAAGGTCCTGTTGATTTGCTCGTTGCTGCATCTAATGTGCTTCAGGCACGATTCGACATCAATGTCCAGATTGACTTTGTTGCTAATCTTGCTTTCTCTGATCCTGAATTGGTGAGTGAAATCCGCTCTCTTTCTGATGCCTTGCTTGCTGAATATGGTCAAAGGCTCACCATTGGCATACATGGCAATGCGCCTGAATCGTTAAAGCGTAGCTTGTTTGCTGCTGCTGATATCTTCGTGCTGCCAACCCGTCACGAGGGATTCTGTGTGCCCATTCTCGAGGCCTACCAAGGTGGCTGTTGCGTTGTGTCTTACCTAAATAGTAATGTAGTGGATATATCGGGTGGCTTTGCGAGGCTGGTCTCAACGTGCGATGTGCATTTGCTTGCGCAGGCTATTTCTGAAGTCGCTGATCTGGTTCAATCGGATGAATGGAGAATGGGCGGGGGTTATTTGGAGTATCGAGAAAATGTGTTGGCGTATTGCCAGCGTTTTGATCCTCAAAGGGCTCGCTCGCGATTTTTGAACTACTTAGACGATGTAGCGAGAGGCTCTAGGCCTTCTGCTCTCTAGCGATCTATTTCGTGGCCCTGTCCTTTCGCGAGGTGTAGATTTCAAGGCACGACTGCCCTGATCTGAGTGTCAACGGGGAGCAGAATGACGGTCGGCCATTCGCGAGGCTTTTTTGATTAGTTCATTCACGGTGAATCCAAGCGCTTGCCTTGTCAAGCCCTTTGTCTGAGTTGGTGGCTGGTTGTTGTCTAGGCCTGAATCTCTGCTATAGACATTTAGGCTTGACTACTGGGTGTGTGCATCGCCGCTTCGACATGTGTAGGTGCTGCTGAACCGCTCACCTGCGACCAGCTGTTGCCCGCGGTTCAGGCGATTGGTTTCTGCAGCGATGGCTGGACTGGCAGCTCATCCAGATCCGGGATGGTGGCTATGGTCTCAGCAGAGAACATTCGCCAGCCCTCGATCTGCCAGTGCTCGTCCTGCTCAACCAGCACTGCACATAACAGCCGCGTGATTCCCGCGCCGTTTGGAAAATCCCCACTTCAGAGCACACCCACCAACTCTTATAAGGCCTGGACCAACGAAGGTGGGCACGCCAACCTATTCTAATATTGCATTAATCCGCAGAATACAGGCAAAGTCATGATTGAGCTAAGCGATCTAATCCGGCGAATCCAGTCTGAAAATATTTAAACTTACGCCATCGCTTTTTCGATTCGCTCTGACGTACGGCCCTTTGTCACGATCTTCAGCGCCAGGGTCTTGGAGAGCCGACCGAATACTTCCAACTTGAGCGTGACGTCTCCAATATTTGGCACCATTCGATCCCCCATCTCCGCGCTCGTAGCATCGTGGACCTTCTGTGGACGGTCCTTGAAGCTGTTCAGTCGCCCTTCTTTGGTTTTAAAATTGATTGGTATCAGCTCACATTCCTTCGGCAAGCTTTTCTGGAGCTTCATGGATTTGACACAGGACCCCTCCTTCATCATCTTTTCCCAGGCATCAAGTGGATTCACCTGACCCGAGTGGACAAAATATCTCAAGCGATCTCTGCCTGGCGTGCCATGCAAACGGGCGTCTGGCACATGTCTATTGCTGCCGAGCAACCATCGTGGCCGGCTTTTGATTTCGAGGGAATTAGGCAGGAGTACTTCTCTGTCTGCGCCGAGGAAAATCTTTGGCAGCTTTTGTTCGAATCCTCTTTGGTGCTCCCTCTCGATATTGCCTACGAGGCATACCTCGGCAATCGTGGTCAGGTGATTTCTTCAATTTGCAGTTGGCTGGGCGCCCCCGATGGTGACCGTGATGACGACGTTCTGCCGATACGTGTGATGCGAGACGAGACGAGTCTGGCTTATCGGCACAAGTTTTGGCGAGATATACAGGACGCGCGAATCCATCACCGGTGACAGAGAGTGAGATCTTGGTGCCGAACTCAACATTGCACCTCCCCTTGCCGCGAGCAATTGGCCTGATGGGCGCTTGACAGAGGCTGGCGATGCGAACGTGAATACTTATAGTGTTTGGGCGATTGAGAATGTTCTGCTGGAGAACCAGCTCGCTTACAACCAATAGCTTTTGACGTGACCCCCTTTGTGGGTCCAGGCCTTATGAGAGTTGGTGGGTGTGGTCATGCTGAAGCTCCCTGTTGAGCTGCCTCCAGGGGCGTCAGCCCCTGGAGGGCCGAGTGCGGCCTAAGTGAGTTGTACTCCCAATGCCAGCGATCGGCCAGGATTTGTGCCTCTGGGGGGCGTCCCGCCGAGTGGTGTAAATCCTGAGGAGCAGCACCGGCGTAGCCGGTGCTGACGGTCTCGTCGTTAGGGCCCCTGCGGGTTTGCAGGCCCTATGGCGCCAGAGCAGGCCTCTACAGAAAAAGCCCAAGTCGCGGCAGGGCCGCCGCAGCCGCGTGGATCCCTTTGATGCCCATGCTGATCTCATCCCCCAATGGCTGGATGCAGAAGCGGATGTGGGCAGCCAGGAGCTTCTGGGCCGATTGATTGCCCTGGATCCAGAGCGCTATGGCCCCCATCACAAACGCACGCTGCAGCGGCGGATCAGGGATTGGCGCGTGGCCAGGGTGCAGCAGTGCCTGGAGAGCGCAGCAGAACGGCTGGAAACCAAGCTGGAAGCGGGATCAAGGGTGTTACCAGGCGTCAATTAGAACGGGTAACAATTGAGTGATGCAAAGCGCCCATCAACCTGATTGACACGGGACACCTGCCAACCATCCGCTGCGGCAAATCCGGAAGCTGGCGGATCAGGCCCTCGGTCGCCTCAATCCCACCTTCTGTGAGCTCTACGCAGCAGAAGGCTGGACATTTTTGCCGCCTGAGCAGCTGCTGCTGGCTTCGTTGCTTCAGGCGTTCTACTGCATCCGCTCGGAGCGTATTCCGTGTCAGTCAGGTTGATGGCCGCTCAATCAGATTGTGTCGAACAGGAGCCGTTGCTGCTGGAGCAGGACGAGCACTGGCAGCTGGAGGGTCGACCGATGAATTTTTTTGCTCGATTCGATGGCGGCGATCCCGCCCGCAGCCGAGGAACTGTCTGCAGCTGAGGCACAGGACACCGCCATGGCCTGATTCAAACCATGCTTCTCCGTAATCAATCGATTAAAAGGATGATGACTTGACATGTCGTTCGCCCTGGATCGTTGTGGAGATTCCAGGTGAATCATTAACTCTAGAATGACACTACGTCATTTTACCCTGTCTACTCTCGGATCAGGTGGATCGTACCTCTGGTAATATAGGACGCAAAGGGGTAGCGTCCCAAGCAGGGACGCTGCCTCAAAAAGGATTGAGTTGCAGCATATTAATCATTGGAGAGGGAAGCAAGCCTGATTCGCAGTGAAATTAGTATGACTCTAGACAGTAAATCTCGATAAGCCTGGACTAATCTCGTAAATATTGGGCACATATAAGTTCGATACCACTCAAGCTTTTTATTTGCAAGCTCGAGGCTGTGGATTCCTTCCGTGCATGCATTCTCAAGCCTTTGAATCTCCTTATGACAATCGCTGATTTGCAATGCGAATAAGAGGTTGCGCCGTTCTTCAAGTCTTCTATTATTATTCTTTTCTTCTAGGAGCTTTGCCTTCTGATGGCGCAAGCTTTCAATTGCTTCTTGCATATTGTTAATCGTATCTTGAAAGCCATAGTATTTATTCGGAGGGCAAAAAAGATTGCCATCTCCTGAGTTTGGCGGGATGCAAAGCTCCTTAAAGTCATCTAGATTTGTTTGATCACAAAAATACATGTTTAAGCCATCGTAAAAGAACTGATGGTATTTAAGAGAATGCAGAGTGGCGAAAAAAGTAGCATTTGTGAATGCTTTCTGAATGTGCGGGGTACGTGGCCCTACTGTAATAATAATTACAGATGGCCTTAGATGAATGGGAAATAGCTTTAAGTCAAACTTCTCAACTACATCTGAAGGCAGGGAGAGATAATTTAGCCTGAGAAAGTCAACTTCGCTTGGCGGATTAGAACAAATAGCTCTAAATACAAGATCCAAAGTCGAATTCGGGACATATCTCTCTTGTCCGAGGCAAGAATCCAGTATTATGTCCGGGTCGCTACTCGTGGGCGAGCCTGTATTAACAAGTATGTTGGTATCTTCGGGCCTGCATGTAATATATTCACGGTGCAACACTTCTAGCTGTAGTAGGTTCACCCCAACCCAGCGCTGCATATGAAAAATTTTTGTTGGAGAAACTCTCTCCTCGTCACATGTTCCAATGTCTACATAAAAACCATGATCCTTTCGCCCGAACAGTCTCCAGAGATAAAGATCAGCGTAGCTAGACGAGTAAATTCTTTGAGGGGTCCAAGACATAATTGTAAGTAAACTTAAATTGAAATTAGTGAGCACCTCATCAAGGCAGACTTCAGAGAATCTCGATACTCTTCAGTCCGATGAGCGCAAACATGTTGCTACAAATACTATCGAATTGCCCTCCAGTTCCTTCGGTTATTAATCTAATATGTATGTCAATAGGGCTGGCTGATGCTGATTCAGAATCTTCTTTACAATCAAGCTTGGGATCGACTCTGATATATACGTAAAAATGCTTCTGATCAAATTCTCTAACAGTAGGCATGGCTTCAAATTGTCCTGCCGAGCAGCTGACATCCAGAATTAGTTTTTCCGCGGACATTTTCTGAAGTGTAATCTTAATGGTGCAACTATTCTCTGTTAACAATAATGGTAGATGAAGATTGGCCCCCACGCTCATTGGAATCTTGGGATCTGACAGTAGATCCCAGCAAAATGTGCGAGAAAGGTTTCGAAATCTTTCAGAATTATCCGAAGCCGCAGATGTGCTGTCGACTCTTATTTTGCAATAGGAGATATCATTACTCAATGCATGCAAACATGCGTATGGTTCTTTTGTAGAGGCCTCATGCATTTGGTAGAGCGTTTGAAAAAAGCTCAAGGCAGAATCTCTCCATGAAGTAGGCGAGTATGACTGAGCTCTGCTGGCTGATATCTTTATCTCTTGGCCGTAGATATGATCGTAAAGAACATTTGACAATTCTCGGGTATTATACGGATCGAATAATGGGCAAACTCCTGATGCTGCCTCTATCATAGACGAGGTATTCGAGGTAATACAGACTTTCCCCCTCATTAACGATTCTGATATAGAAAGACCCCAGCCCTCTACGAAAGAAGGCATTATAGCGAACTGGCAGCTTCTATACAAGCTGCCCAATACTTTGTCATCTATATTCTCTAGATGTATAATATTCATATGTCTGCTATTCATTAGCCTTGCCATTTCTATCGTGGTAGTCGAATTCCATCCTGTTGCACCTACAAATACAAGCTTTGGAAGTTCTCGCGACGTACCAACACGTTGAGATAGTAGACGCCATGCCATCAAGAGACCTTGATGATTCTTCCTGGGCTCAACTGTAGATACTACAAGGACAAAATTGGATTTTAAAATATCGTTAATTACGCCTCTATTCTTTTCAGGGCTATCGACGGATTGACCCGTGAGAAATGTATCTTCACGTTTTTTGTCGTAATCTCCAAGTCTCCAATTGGCGTACATTTGAGGGTCTCTTTCTATTCCCAGGGATTTTTCGTAGTTCTGAATACAGGCTTGCGTAAACTTGGATATAGAAATGAACCCATCTGAAATCTCTGTGAGCTGATCGTAAAGGGTCTGAAATACCCTTGTTAGCCCACTTGAGACAAATTCAGGGTATTCAATGGGAATCAGATCATAGCAGACAGAATATATTTTAAAGCCTATCTCCTTTTTGTGCCGGCCATATAGAAATAGCTGTTTCGTCGTTGCCCATGGCCCACCAGGTATTAGCAATATGTCATTAATCTTGAATGGCAAATGATTTGCAAAAGCTGTGCTCTTTAGTAATCTCGCTGAAGCTAGGTTTATTCCCGCTTGGTCGCTATCGCTATCAATAAGATCATGAAGCTTGTAGAAATCTGAAATATTTACTTGGCCGAACTGTCCGCTTTCAGGGCATGTGATGCACAGAGAAAGTGCGTAATCCCTGAACTCATCTGCATCAAATATATACTTTAAGAGCCCATGCACAACACGTTGGATCCCGGTAACACGGTGCCTGTGTGAAAAGTAAATTAGATAATCAGTAATGTCTACAAAAAGAACTGAATAACCTTTTTCTAAGGCTATATTTGTGAGTGTCTGGGAGTAGACTAAGTTGTTTGAGATGCTTTGCCCAAGTGTTGCCGTGAGGCTTCGGATTTGCTTGTTTTTCCCGTTCATCTCGTCCTTGTTCTTCATTGGTAAATAATTTGCGACTGAACAGCATAAGTTGCTTTTGTGAACGTATTGATTGGTTGCCTGGCGTAGTGGCGGTGTCTATAGGTGTTTGTGCTATGGGGCATGGAACATTTCTTTTGTCGATCCGGTGCCGGTGCAACTGTGTTCAGATGATTTTAGGACTGGAGGGCGGATTTTCCATGGAGCCCACCACAGCAAAGCCCTCGCGGCGGAGGGTGGCCTCCTTGGCTGCCTCGTCCTTGTCGGCGGCGACCATCTCGGCCACCAGCTGCTCGAGGGTGGTGGTGGGTGTCCAGCCGAGCTTGGCGTGTGCCTTGGTTGGATCGCCGAGCAGGGTTTCTACTTCTGCGGGGCGGAAGTAGCGGGGATCGATGCGCACCACCACCTCACCGGTGTCGGCGCGGCGACCGGTTTCGTGGATGCCCGACCCCTCCCAGAGGATGGCGGGGGAGCCGCTGTGGGTGGCCCAGCCGAGCACGGTGGCGGCCAGCTCAATGAAGCGTCGCACCGACTCCTGGCGGCCGGTGGCGATCACGAAGTCTTCCGGCGGGCCCTGCTGCTGGAGCATGCGCCACTGCATCTCGACGTAGTCGCGGGCATGGCCCCAGTCGCGGAGGGAATCGAGGTTGCCCATGTAGAGGCAGGCGTCCAGGCCGGCATCGATGCGGGCCAGGCCGCGGGTGATCTTGCGAGTGACGAAGGTTTCACCGCGCCTGCGGCTCTCGTGATTGAAGAGGATGCCGTTGCAGGCATACATGCCGTAGGCCTCGCGGTA
>Ga0194123_10007010_pt1 | contig 11416 bp, 12 predicted proteins | sample TA2MahsurfametaG_5_FD_155479 | JGI IMG/M metagenome (GOLD analysis project Ga0194123, IMG submission 155479) | Freshwater microbial communities from Lake Tanganyika, Tanzania - TA2015023 Mahale A surface | ecosystem: Environmental > Aquatic > Freshwater > Lake | place: Tanzania: Lake Tanganyika... | reverse complement strand
GGCAGTGGACAGGACCGTGGCTGATGCGCAGAGCTCTGCTTGCCCTTACAGCAGTGCTGGCTTTGGTTTTGCTGCTGGACGATCTGGCATTGAACCCTTATCAGAGTGCTTATCTCAATGAGTGGGGGCGTCTCAGCCACGACCACAAGACCACCGCATTGGATTACTGGGCTGTTTCGGCCAAAGAAAGCCTGCGTCAGGCCCAACTCAATGGGAACCTGCCTTTGAGTCCAACCGTCGATGACAGTGTTGGCCCGCTCCCGTTGTTTATTGGCTACCGACAGCTGGCTGGGCATGTGGAAACGGACGCCAGTCCCAGGCTCAAGTTTCAGGTCAGGGATGTGCCTGCGTTCAGCAACCTTGCAGGGTGCAGCCAAGCTTCGGAGGTTTCGCGAACCCTGTCGACCGGGCATCGCTTGGTGATGAGTCGCCTCTGGAGTTGCCCATGAGTATTGCGGTGCTCTGGGTCGCCATTGCGTTCTCCCTGGTGGTGATCTGCAGAGCGGATTGGGATTTGCTGAAACGGGGGCTGCCAAGCCTGGGTTTGGTTGTGACCGTGATGTACAGCCTCACCTACGGACTCGGGTGGACCTTTTGGAGGCTTGATCCCAGCAGCCTTTTTGGCTATGGGACAGCCTCAACACTTGGATCTTTGGACCGGCTGGCGCTGTTGCTAGCGCTTGGGCTACCCGGTTTGGTTTGTAGTTATTCCCTGGTTCGCGTGGCGGTTGGCGCGAAACCGCAGGAGCCCTTGCTGCGTCTTGCGGGGCGGCATCGGCTCAGGCTGCAGCGGCTGAGTTTTGCCCTCGTGGTTTTAAGCGTGACCGGTTTGTTGGGGATGACCGCCACGGGCTTGTTTTTGCGGGATCCCCAACAGCAACAGCAGGCCCTCCAGGCTTCATGGGTTGCCAAGCTGTTGATCGGCACGGGGTTGCTGTCACGTCTGGCACCGGTTGGTTTGGTCCTCGTGCCGTTTGCCTGGACGGGCTGGTCGCGCTTGCAACAGCTTTTTGTTGTGTTGCTGCTTTCCAGCTGGACTGCGTTGGTGCTTGGCTCGTCGAGCCGTGGGCAATTGCTAGCTGTTCCGCTCTATCTCTTTCTAGGTTCTGTCATTTGGCGCCGTTTGCCTCTGAAGCGGGCGGCGTTGCTTCTGGTGCTGGGTGGGTTTCTTTTTTTACCGGTGGCGGAGGTGATTCGCGTACAGCGCGAAGGCGACTCCACCAATCCCGCGCTGCAGCGCACGTTTGAAACCTTTCAGATTGGCAAGCAGATCATGGGAACAAGCCACGAGTTCTACCTATTGCTTCAGTCTTCTGATTGCAGTGTCGATTTAGGACGCCAACTGGAGAAAGATCCCCAGGCCCGTCGTTTACTCGGTGTCCCTGCATCCGAGCTGGCCGATGTGTCTTCTGAACGCTGGAACGTTGTGCGGCTCTTTGAAGCCTGTAGCCAGCGTGAGTTGAGCCAAAGGGGTTTTTCAGGCTTCGAAAGCCTGCCCTTGGGCTTGATCCCAAACACGTTTCTCCCAGCTGCCCCAAGCCTGTTTGACGGTCAGGAGCTCGTGCAGACCCTTTCCGATGAGCTCGGCCTGCGTCCAGGTGAGATCTCCCAGGGCACGTTGAGCCTCTTTGCCGACGCCTGGTGGCGCTGGCGCTGGCCTGGGCTGATCTTCGTCAGTGCGGCATTGGGTGCCCTGCTTGCCCTGATCCAGTGTTTTCTGCTGTGGTTGCTCGCGCGTCACCCGATGGCTGGCCTGCTCGGGCAGTTGCTCGTGCTCAGCCTGGTGGGCACTTGGGTCAATAACACGACCCTCACGATGCTGTGGTTCCTGTTGTGGGATCTTCCGAAGGCTTGGCTTGAGTTGATGCTGTTAACGGTCCTGCTCGGGTTTCGGTTGCCCAGGGGGGGCACCTGATGCTCGATCTGGTGCGTCCGTTCTATCCATCGGATGAAACTCTTTCCGAGTTGTGTAATCAGCCTGGTGTTCAGTCTTGGTGCCTTGAGGAAACCTTTCGGCCCAGACAGGTCTCAGCATGTTTGCGTGAACCCATGCCCTGTCTGACGCCTGAGCTCAAGATCAGTGGCCGACAATGGTTAATCCAAGCCTCAGCAACAGCCAGGGTGAGTTTGCAGTCCGGCTTGTTGCGGGTCGGGCAGCGCTGCCTCTATGAGTCCAACCGAACCAATGCGAACTCGAAGGTACGTCGCTGGAGGCGTGCGGGTTCCCTTCCCCCTGGCTGGTGGCACCGGCCACGTGATCCCAAGCGCTATCAACGGCCTCTGGTTCTCCTGAGTACCCATAACAACCCCAACTACTTCCACTGGCTGACGCAACCCGGCCTGGCGCCGTTGTTCTTGCAGGATCATTTCGGCTTAAGCCCCCTTACAGGAGCAGCCGTGGCTCTTAGCTACCGACCACGGCGATGTCTCCCGTCCTACGTGCCTTCATTGTTAGAGGCATTCGCAGCAGAGCTGCCTCTGGTGCAGGACATGGCGTTGAGCTCGGAGTCGCTGTGTCGTTTTGCCGTGCAGGAGCACAGCAGCGAGGTGGTGCTTAGTCCGGCGCAGTTGCATTGGCTGCATCGCTGTTGTCGCGATCAGCTTCAGCCTCCGCTGAAGCCCTGGCGACGCGTCTTGATTAGTCGGCAGCGAAGTAGCCGCCGTCGTTGTTTGAACGAAGATCAATTGCTTGCTGCATTAGCTCCGTATGGATTTGAGCGGTACTTCTTGGAGGACCTCACTGTGATCCAGCAGCTGCGCTTGTTTTCAGAAAGTGCTCTGCTTGTCGGTGCCCATGGGGCGGGTTTCAGCAACGTGGTGGCCTGTGCTCCACAGGCTGCTGTTGTTGAGCTCATGCCTCGGCCTGGTGCCTTCAGTCATTATTACGTGATGGCCGAAATCTTGGGCTTAACCCATGGGCATATCATGGCGGGTCGCTTTGATGTGCATACCGACGACTTTACGATAGTGCCAGCTGATTTGATCGATCTTTTGCGGGAGATGTCTTTATTATGAGTGATCTCATTACGATTGTTTTGCCTGTCTATGGGCGTTCTGGTTTGTTGCGTGAAGCGCTTGAGAGTGTCTACGCTCAGGATGATCCTGATTGGCGCCTTTTAATCGCTGACGATGGCTCAGATGCGGAGACAGCCGAACTCATACAGCAGCAAAGGTATGACTCTCGTGTCACGGTGGCTAGGCGCCCGCAGAACTTGGGTTTGTTTGGCAATCTCAACGCTGCGATTCAAGAGGTTGAGACTGATTGGCAATTGATTCTTTGTAGTGATGATCGCCTTGAACCCCAGGCGATTGGCCAGCTCAAGAAAGCGATTGCTTCTGCATCGAATGTTCGCTTGATTCTGTCAAGTTATCGCTCAATGGATGTCGATGGTAATTTCAGGACTGATGTTAATGGTGCTTTCTATGATTGTTTTGCGCCCTCTACGCGATCCTTCGAGCCCGACGCACTTCTTCAGCCGTTATTAAAATATGGTAGCATTAATGGTAATATTACCGGCCTACTTATTCGGCAAACGTTGTTTCGTGATGCTGGAGTGTGGCGGGCCGACTGGAGTCAATCTGCCGACTGGGAATGGTTGATCCGTGCCTGCACACAGACTTCTGTGCTTGTGCGACGCGAGCCTATCGCTCGAGTGCGTGTGCATGAGGGACAGTTGTCTGTGAGCAATCGTAAGTTGCTGCGAGAGAACCTGGAAACACTTGAGATCCTCAGTGGGCTTCTGAGGCATCCGAGGTTGCAGGGCTGTGGGCACCGTTGGCGTTGGGCAGCACACCATGCACAGTTTCTACTTTGGAATGCTATCAAGGCTTTGCCTCGAGTCGGCTTTCAAGCTACCGTTTATCAACTTTGTTTGATTGATCGACATGTTGGTCTCGTCAGGACTTTCATTGCGCTACTGAAAAGCCTTCCAGCTCGCTATACATTGCGTGGAACTAATCGATCACTTCTTCCTTAGAGTTCGTGGATGGCAAGCCTGGTACTCTTTTGTCCGTTATTTGCGATTAGACCTTTTATGGATGAGTTATGTGCACCCATCAATCGTCATTCTCCAACAAAATATCCTAATAAAATAAAATCTCTTTTCAGCACACTGCAGTGCATGTAATAAGCTATCGGACATCAAAAATAAATCAAGAAAGGCGCCGTATCTTTTTTAATTGATCTATTAAGCCGTACTCCTGGCCTAGCAAGTCTGTAAGCCCCCTTATTTCAGACTCAGATAAGTTACTGACATGTTGAGATTCTCTAACCCTATTCTTAGGCAGACTCCCAATTCTTGGCAAGGCCTCTGAAATCTCCTTGTAACCAGTGTCGCTAAGTTCTTCGGCAAAGCAGTAATAGTTGATGGACTGGATTGAATCAAAGGCTTCTTGAATACTAAACTCTTCGGAGTAATGGAAGAGTTGGCTCATGAGATGTTCTTTTGGCATATTACGTGCAAACTCAAGAAGACTTGGTTTCTCCCCTAGCCATTTGGCTTCCGACTTCATACATGGGTGGTTGAATCCTTGGTCGACATAAAAGCGGATCATCTTATAATGAGAGACCACTCTTTCAACAGGATCTCTAAAAGTCGTTATAACGAATGTCCTTTCCTTGAGTTGTAGTCTGTGATAAGGAATGTGGGACCACCCGTAAAAATATCTTCCAGAATTTAGACGATGTAGATTCCACCCTGTAAAGACATAACCATTTAAAACTGTTGTTCCACCGTTGCGCGATGCATGATGGTACGCCTGCCTAATGTCCACTTCTTCTTGACCGCAGACGCTTCCCAAAAACTTATAGTTTAGACTAGTCCCACCACATTTTCGTATGTGTGAATTGTATATTCTACAGTACTGTTTTCCATCAAGATGACTATCTATGCAATAATCGAGTACCTGTAGCCGCTCTCTATTCTTAAGATAAAATATCGGATCTTTCAAGACTGATAACTTTGATCGCAGACTTGAAGTAAGACGACATCGCCGCAAGTTAATATTGCCAACATTTTCAAGCCTCATATTGGTCATCGCCAAGCTTTAAGATTTATCAGACCAATAAATAATAACCTGACATGAAAAATCCTGTCAAGTGGCTTGCCTACAGCCAAATGCCCGGGTATGAAGCGCGACACTATCACCAAAGACTTAATTATTGACGATTAAAGACTATCTATACTCGCCAAAGAAACTTATGTGACACACCTTTTCCTGCAAATCAAGCAAAGGTCAAGATAGCATTTGCGGTCTAATCTATTACATCCTGAATCCAAAAAGCCTGCAGCTATTGCAAGAGCTGCAACAACTGGGCTTAGTACTATCGCCATAATCTTGCAGATGCGATTCTTTTTCGTGAATAAATAGTCAAGAAATAGTACTGCTATCACTTCATACAAATTCCCAGTCTTTACTAGCAGATCTAGGTGAAGGTCAAAGCGATCTAGATAGCTTTTGATTCCAAACTCTGTAAATCTTCTGAAATCATATGGAGCTTCGTGCTCTGGCCAAAACATCGGAACTGTAATCATGTACGTACAGTTATCCTTTCCTATACGAACCAATTCCTCAAAACATGTGTCAATATCTTTGACGTGCTCTAAAACTTGAAAAGACACAATCGAGTCAAAGCTCTTGTCATCAAATGGTGTATTTAGGCCATCATAATAGATTACTCCCGCAAGTTCTTTATGTAAAGCCTCCTCACATTTATCAAATACCTCAAGACCATTGTATTCTGAAATATTCAAAAAGAACTTTTCATATCTCTTCTCTCCGCACCCGAAATCAAGTAATCTACCACTTAACCTTTCCTGGTTGCAGCGTAACCAATTCTTTAGATGGCGCCTAGGAAGCCAATATGGTGCTTCTAAGGCTTTTGCCTTGACCTTGGAACCGACTTCTGTCAAAACTCTATGCACGAGGACCTCCCGCGGAAAACAAACTATATACCTTTGTCGTTGCTTTTGACAGAAATGAAGGACTATACACTCGTTTAAAAGTGTACAAATCGGCAGATTGATCAACAAGTACTTGATCTGGATGAATAATCTCCTTCAGCATAAATGCTTCCGTCGCGAGTTTAGAACTAGCCTTAGTATGCGTCGCGTTCTGATCAAATCCTATATTCCGGACCAAATTCACCTTTGGTATTGCAGTTAGTCCGTTATTAGCAAAACAGGTTAAAAGCCACCTTAGAGCCCAACTATTAGGTCTATTCTTAAGATAGAGTCTATCAAAGACATTCTTCCAGTGGCACCATTCTGAACTCGACATACCTATCTTATTCTCTGCTCCAAAGTTCTGCTCGTAGTATTTCTCATTGCCCTCGTAGTAGGTCCATCTGTCTTTCCATGTTGCCCAACCCCATGAATGACAATATTTACTGAAATAGTAACTTGCACTACTACGAATCTTACCGTCTTGGAAGTTAGAGCCACTTACGGTCCAAACCTGATGATTATCTCTATATCTATCCAGCAGCAAATCGCAGAAAGAAAAAAAGTCGCCATTTGGCAAGCAGTCATCTTCTATTATTATGCCTTCATCCTCACAGCTGAAAAACCAGTTAATGGCTGAATGAACAGAGTCTTTGCATCCTAAATTAACTCCAGACATCTTCTTTTTGACTATGCATCCCCAAGCAAAGCCGGAATCTATAACCCTCTCCACCTCCATGCAATTTATTAAGTCATTAATAGATCGCTCCCTGGGCCCATCTCTCCATATGTAAATCTTTGCTATCTTCAGCTCTTTCAATATCTTAACCAGCCTGCTCAATTTATCTGGTCTATTCCACGTCAATATCAACACAGCGGACTGCACCATAGCTTGAGGCTCTAAACCACACATACCTTATCGCAACGTCTCATCAAATGGTCTAGAGTGCCTGTCCATGACAATTAGCAAAAATGGAGCCCTCAATCTCTCTGTTTAATGCATCATTAGACAATGGGGGAGCTTCACTTGCTTTTAGAAGACATTTTGATTCTCTGATCCAGCACGCTCCAAGTAAGTATGCTTTCAAAGCTTTCACGGATAATCCTAATAAATCTGACTTGCCCTTCATAAATCCGCAGACTTCTGATCGTGCCATTAGATTCAAAAGTTTCGTTCATGCACTTAATCGTCGCCTCTATCGATATCTATTGAATCCCGACCCTGACCGCGACTTTTACCCTGCTGATGGCTTCTTAACTCAACCCAGCTTCTCAGCATTACAGTCTTCCCTCCTTCACTTGTTCTGGACACAATCATATATTTCCCCAAAAGCAATATCAAGACTATCCCTACCTGTTGTCATAACCTTGCATGATATGTGGCATTTCACGGGTGGCTGCGCCTATTCGTTGGATTGTGAACAGTTTTATCGTGGGTGTCGCAACTGTAAGTATGCCAGACGACTATTTAGGCCTGCCATCTCTCGCTCTGCGTTGATTAAGCAGCAACTATTGCAAAAAGACAATGTCTACTTTGTTGCCACATCTTATTGGATTCATAAGCATTTACGAACCTTAGGTGTTGATCCTACCAGGCTGTCAAAAATTAATAACTATATTCCCCCTATCTATCAAAAGTTTCTTCCAAGGTCAGACGCACAACAGCTTCTTGGATGGTCAGAGTCAAATCTGCATCAGTACACCTTTTATTTCGTTGGAGATATCCGAAGCAAGAGAAAAGGGTTTGACATGATTATCAAGGCCATAACCTCTATGTCTCCTGATGAGCGCGCATTATTCAAAATCCAAATACTTGGTACTTCTCCCTACAAACGTATCAAGGAGTTTGATCAGCTCGCAGTAACCTACACGTGCCTCGGTTCTCTGAAAGATCAGTTATCACAGTCTTTGGCTTACAACTCTGCTGACATGTTGATCTGCCCTTCTATTTTCGATAATTCTCCAAATATCGTTGCTGAGGCTGCGATGTGTGGCTTGCCTACTATATGCTTTGAGCGCACTGGGGCCGCAGAGATGGTACAGCAACTTATCACTGGAATTGTTATCCCAAAGAGTCCTGACTTGCTAGCAGGCGTCATGCTTGATTGTGCGCGTAAAAGACACATACTAAACTCTGAAACAATTACGGCTTATGCTTCCTCTCGTTACTCATACTCCGTGACAACAGCCAAATACTGCTCATTATATGACCGTATCTTGATGTCTTAGTCCTAACTGATTAAGCTCTTGTATGATAAATACGCAAAACGCGCACTTCATTTTCTCGTTTACTTACCACCGCTTTGGGTTCTGGTTTTGATCTTTGTATTTGGCTCAAATTCCTTGCTGGCTCGTGCATTCCTTTTATGTCTTTCTGGAATCGATGCTCCTCTAACCACCGTTTCGCGCACTCAAAGTACCGACAGATTTCCCCATCTGCTCTGTGATCTTTCTCAACCATTTGATTTCATATCTGGCAATATACGAAATAGTCTCGTTGAATACCAACGTCCCGTATTGGTCTTTTTTTCTTGGTCTGGCACTCCACGGTCGTCAATATCAATTAATCCAGCCCAGCATTTCATAGACAATCTCAATATCATCAATAACATATCGTCAATTATCCAACTATCTGCCCCGTCCCTGGTTCTGTTCGTCTCATCTGCCGGAGCACTTTATCCTCTCAACACAGTACCTGCCGTCGAGTCCGCTCCTGTTTATCCCACGAGTCCATATGGTGATCAGAAAGCTTTTGCCGAGACAACCTTATCAACTACTTGCTGCATTGCTGGTTCGAGATTTGTTTCAGCAAGAATTACAACTGCCTATGATCTGACTAATCCTGGAAACCCTCAGGGTGTAGTAAACCGCTGGATATTTGACAGATTGCTCCACAACAGAATCGATCTATATAGCGACCTTGAGTCACGTGTTAATTTCATCTCCGCAAATCAGGTTGCCGATTCGCTAGTAAAGCTTATTGGTTCTTCGGCTCATGGCATTTTCAATATTGGCTCATTACATGAGACTTCTCTCTCGTCACTTTTGAATGCAATCCTCTCAGCCACCAATGACCTGTCTTTCCCTACCCTTACTAGGAACAGAAAATCCTTGCCACTAATGAGTCTGCCAGTTGATACCGCTAAGGCAATGAATGTTGCCTCGATTCTGAATCCGTCTTTATTACTACGAGACGTTCCCGTACTTGTTGACAAGGCTAGGCTCCATCTATCTTCCCTTTATTAATGTCTAACATTGCTCCAAACCACGTCTATTTCATGCTTTCAGTAGACAAATCTCCATTCAACGCTAAGGAAGCTCTGGAAAGCCCCAGCGATCCACGGGACAATGGTGCTGTGATCACAGGCCAGGACTGGATTGATGGGTGGCAAGCAGCTCGGCTTCTCGGACTACGAGCTGACCACGGCCAAGAAGCAGACCAAGCGGGAGAAGTTTCTCTCTGAGATGGAGGCGGTCGTGCCATGGCAGGCGCTGATCGCCTTGATCGAGCCCCACTACCCCAAAGCGAGCAAGAAAGGCGGCCGCCCTCCTATCCCCTGGCGACGATGCTGCGTATTCACTTGCTACAGCAGTGGTATTCGCTCAGCGACCCGGCGATGGAGGAGGCCCTGATCGAGGTGCCCACCATGCGCCGCTTTGCCGGCATCGAGCTGATCAGCGATCGAATCCCCGATGAAACGACGATCCTGACCTTCCGCCATCTACTGGAGAAGCATGGCCTGGGAGAGCAGATCTTTGACACCGTCAAAGCTCATCTCAGTGAGAAAGGCATGACGATGCGCCAGGGCACGATCGTCGATGCCACCTTGATCGCAGCGCCCAGCTCCACCAAGAACAAGGAGGGAAAGCGGGATCCGGAGATGCACCAGACCAAAAAGGGCAACCAGTGGTATTTCGGGATGAAAGTCCACGCCGGTGTCGACAAGGACTCAGGCCTGATCCATTCAGTGGTCGTCACCGCCGCCAACGTCCATGACCTCACTCCAGCGGCAGAGCTTCTCCATGGTGATGAGGAGGTCGTTTACGGAGATGCCGGCTACCAAGGCATCGCCAAGAGACCCGAGATGGCAGGCAAGAGCACAGAATTCAGAGTGGCGATGCGACCGGGCAAACGCAGGGCCCTGCCAGACTCACCAGAGGGAAGGCTGCAGGATCTAATCGAGACAGCCAAAGCTCACATCCGATCGAAGGTGGAGCACCCATTCCGGGTGATCAAGCAGCAGTTCGGTTTTCAGAAGACCCGCCTGCGCGGCCTCGCTAAGAACCGCTGCAAAATCAACGTGTTGGCAGCACTGTCGAACCTGTTCCAGGCCCGACGCCAGTTACTCGCGCCAATCTGATCGGGGGCTTGGTGTGCCTAAACGGCAGGATTCAACCTCAAAAACCAGCCCAAGGCCGCTGAGCATGGGCCCAAAGTCCACCAGAAGGAGCCCTCACAGACAAATCACGGTGAAAGCAGAGTTTCTGCGTCCCGCGAACGGATCAAGACCCGTTTGTCCAGAGATTCCCTAATCGTGCAACCTTTATCAATTCAAGACAAAGTCGTCTTTTCTCTTTAAGGTAAGCATAGGCCTTTCGACGTCCTTGTTTTCAAGGTGTTGCCGTTCGTTATTGTTGGAACTGCTCTTTTCTCAGCAGTGATAACCAAGCAGTGCAATTATCTGTTCTTCTGGATCATTGCAATCTTTAGTCGCCATGTTTTGCGACAGTCTTGGTGGACCCTACTGCTATCAGCAAGTCCTGTACTCATTTACCCGCTCTCTAGGTAAAGGTAAGATTGAGCCGATGAATCTCTAAGTGATACATCATCAGGTACTGATGACAGTGCGAGTTTCTCGATTCTGTGACATTGCTAACGCACGCAGCTTTGGCTGCAGTCAGTTGGCTCATCATTTATCACAATATGGTCGTGATAGGCACCAATAAAATCTAACCGAAGTCGGGTCTTACACGCATATTGGTTTCGCTAAACGAAGGAGTCATGATCCTCTCCTCCTCGGTGACTGCCAGGAAAGATGACGTTCCTGCTGCTGTTCAAGCAGCCATCGTCAACGTAGCTGGTTTGAATTCGTCTTCCGCTGGTGGTGGATCGATCCAAACCACTTTGGCTGACGCCAACAGCGAATTGCTCGTGACCAGCGCCGTGGGTTTCGCTGGCGTGCTTGCTCGTACACGACAGCGCGATGCCGACAAATCTCGACGGCCTCTCCGCTGTGACGTTGCTGAGGCGTCACGAACTTGATGCCGCTGTGGCGGTGTTGGTGGTTGTACCAATCGACAAATGACCCAACCCACTGACAGGCCTGGTCTTTGGATGCAAATGGCCTGCGGGGGTAATCAGGCCGATACTTCACCGTCCTGAACAGCGATTCCGAGTACGGGTTGTCATTCGACACCCGAGGCCTGGAGAAGGATCTGAGGACGCCCAGTTCCTCCAACCGGCTTTCCAGCGT
>Ga0194123_10007006_pt1 | contig 11419 bp, 16 predicted proteins | sample TA2MahsurfametaG_5_FD_155479 | JGI IMG/M metagenome (GOLD analysis project Ga0194123, IMG submission 155479) | Freshwater microbial communities from Lake Tanganyika, Tanzania - TA2015023 Mahale A surface | ecosystem: Environmental > Aquatic > Freshwater > Lake | place: Tanzania: Lake Tanganyika... | reverse complement strand
CAAGATGCCGTCAAGCGCACCCAACGATCACGCCTTGACGTGGTATTGGCATTGGAGACAACAGAATGACAATTAAGAGAAAAGAAGCAGTCAAAGAAAAGAAAGAGAGGGCACCAAGAAAGCCGCGGCCGAGAAAAGTCGACGCTCAAATTCTACAAGATGCTGTCGTCGAGGGAAAGTGGACCGTTGCGATTGGTCAAGACTTTCTTGTGTCTAAGAAAGTAAGTGGAAGGCAAACCCAGTCTATCTGTACTTTTAAAGAAATGATCAACGAGAAGACGGTCAGCGCATGGGACAAGTCTCTCGAGAGGTGGTACGCATTCAATATTGACGACCTAGAAAAGTTTGGAATTGTAGTTAAGAAATTCTGATCGTGTTTATTTAAAACATGAGCTTACGTGGAATTGTAGTTTCTATTTTGCTGATGACGCCCTGGACGTTTCTCATCCCAGCAGTCGCGTACGTCTATAAACGCTTAAAAAATAGAAACAAATAAGGCCGGTGGTTTCTACCGGCCTTTATTTTTAGTTAACTAGCAATTAAGTTATACGGCTTTCTAAGTAGTTGAAATCATTCACGAATCACGCCAGAGGTTATTTGTCGCAAACACCAAAATTTCCTCTGCTGATTCAGCCGTATAGCCGTAGTCTCGAATCATAGTTTCGACCATGTCGCTGTACTTCTTCTGCTGATCATCATTTCTAGTTTTTGACTTTGTGATGATTCTTGCCATCGATCTCACTGAAGAGATCAAGTAAGACTCGATCGCATTCTTGAGAGGCTCATACGTCTTGTAAGAAACCTTCTCACCCCTGCGCATTTTAGCAAACATGTATGCCGTGACATCTGAGCGGAATCCATCCTTCGCCGAACCAGTCACACCGATCTGTTCTTCGATCGACACCATGAACTGCTCGTCTGGCTTTCTCTCTTCTTTTGTGATTCTATCTTTTAGCTTGGCGCGAGTTGTGTACGCTTCGGCGTTGTCAAGGTAAGAATCAAAGAGCGACTGAGCTTGTTCTTCGTATGCAGTGATGAATGCCTTCGCGATTTCTGTCTCAAGTATCTTGAGGTATTCTTCTCGAATAGTCTTTTGAAGCAGCTCTAAGCAATTTGACTTAAATTGTTCATCAACAATCTGTTCCTTCACCATCCTTGACAAAGAGTCCATGACAGAGATCGGTGTGATCATGTTCTTATCAGATGCTGTGAGTGCATTATCAAGAGCCTTGGTGATGAAACGCGTAGAGATTCCGTCTAACCCTTCATGCTTTGCCTCTTCACGAAGGTCCTTGATGTCGACCTTGCGTACTCGGCCCTTCTCAAGAACGTCTTCGCCGTTGTAGATCTTCATTTTTGTAAGAAGATCGCACTTAGCTGAGTCCTTCAGACGTGACATCACTGAGAACATTGATGCGATCTTCAGTGTGTGTGGAGCGATGTGCGAAGTGAATTCAGACTTACCTAACATCTTCTCATAGATCTTCATCTCTTGGTTCAGTTCGAGGCAGTAAGGCACCGAGATCTTCACGATGCGATCCATGATGGCCTCGTTGGTGTGCTCGGACTTAAATCTATTCCACTCGGCCTCGTTGCAGTGTGCGAGGATGACTCCGTCGAAGTGAAGCATGTCTGATTTGCCTGGTGATGGGACACGCTTCTCCTGGGTGGCCGTGATGATCGTGTGGAGGAACTCGATCTCATTCTTGAAGACCTCGACGAGCTCAACGATGCCACGGTTTCCCACGTTGAAGGCCCCATTCAATGATAACGCTCGTGGATCATCCTCAGCGAACTTGTCGAGCTTCGAGATGTCGACTGAGCCAATGAGGACCGAGACGTCCTGGGAGTTTGCATCCATCGGAGGAACCGAGGCAACACCGCGACGACCACGTTGGGAGAATGTGGTCTCTTCGACCTCGAAGTCCTCGTATTTACCAGAGTATTCGTTGAGGAGCTTGTGGCGGGCGACTGGTGATATGTCACCATCGATTTTTACTTTGATCGCAGATTCAACAGATTCTCTTAAGGATCGAGGAATCAACTGGAGAGGTTCGCCGCGGTGAGGATCGCCTTTCAATGTGTAGTACTTCTTGCCTTCGAGGGCCTTCTTGATGTGCTCGGTTAGGGCGGACTTACCGGCGCCGACAGGACCCATGAGCAAGAGGACCTGACGAGATTCCTCACCCTTGTGAGCGGCGGAAGACAGGAAGCTCATCACCTTCTCGATGACGGTTTCCATCCCAAAGAACTCACCCTCGAAGTACTTGTGGATCTTGATCTGCTCACCGTCGAAGATCTTATTCTTTCTGGGATCTGAGTCCGGCAAAGCATAAGAACCATGCTCTGAAATCGCGTCGAAAAGTCTCTTGTGCGCAGATTTAACGATCGTCGGATCTTTTTCGACCATCTCGATGTAATCCATTAAATTTCCCGAGAATTTCTTGGTCTTGCTTGATTCTTCTCTTGCGGACTTAATCTGTTGTAGAAGTTGTTTCTTGATGCTCATGGTTTTATTGTACTTATTGTTAGGTATTTGATTAATCAATTTCCCAAGGTTCTTCTTCTACAATAGTGTAGAATTTAACCGATCCGCCCCAGAGGTGTTTGATGTGATCAACTACCTCGCCAGCATGTTTTAATTCAAGGTCTCGACCGTCATGCTCGTGCCTCACCACTAGCAAACCGTCTTTCTTTAACTCATCAACATGTACGACGGGTATTGAACCACCCGCCACATTTGCGATGAGATCCTCTTTAACCTCTTTCCAGCCTCTCTCATCTGAGACATCATCAACTGTGACACCTGACTTCTTCTTTGCAGAGTAGCTAAAAAGATTTAATTCAACACAGTCTTCTTCAGTGAGATATTGACTCAAGAACGACGCATCATAGCAAACTTCACGTGCTAAGAAGCATTCGTCAATTCCGTGTCTCTCTTTTATCTTTTGAAACAGATGAAATCCAAGATGGTAGGGATTAATAGATCCAATGTGCGGTCTAACAACGGCATTATGCATCTTGATGATGGGGATGTGTAATTCACCTGGGAGGTCTAATTCATGACACAATTCATAATGAGTCATACTAGCCCAGCCTTCATTCATGATCTTGGTTTGAATTTGCGGCCAAAAATATTGGCCTTCTTCTCTGCAGATGTGAATGATGTCACGTTTCCATTCGGGTATTTTTGCATTCTCTTCTATGAATCCCAACAAGTCGTAATCAGGTTCTAGAGGATAATGATCTAAATTAAAATTTCTGTATTTGTTATCATCTTTGCTGTTGTTGATTTCTTCGATGTATTCAGCTCTTATTTCATCATGTGGTCTTCTAATCTGACCGTATTTTGTAGTTTGAAATTGAAGAGCCTGACACGCATCTAATGTTCTTTCTACTTTTTCAATTCCAATGTGTTGATCTTCAACGTATTTCTGAATCCTCTTCTTTGCAGAGCGAAGACGTTGAATTACTGACTCAGGTCTTGTGTTCCTGAACATTCTGTTGTTCTTGAAGAAGTCCGAGTGACCGACGCAGTGCGCCATGATGAGAATCTGGAGATAGAGAGGATTCTCTCGCATCAGATACGCCAATGAAGGATCGCTGTTGATGATGAGCTCGTAGGGTAAACCTTCTGCGCCGAGGTTGTAGCGATTCATCGTCTGCTCGAACGACTTTCCGAAAGACCAATGAGAATACATGGACGGCATGCCGTGGTGGACCATCGCGCCGATCATCTCATGATAATCAACAACTTCATAATCGAGTTCGAACCAATCAAGATTGTGCTTCTTTGCCAGTTCAACGATGCGCTCGTCCCAAACTTTTAAGTCTTCAAGTTTGTAATCCATTATTTTGCCTCCACTGCACCGTTCATTAAGTTTAAAAAGCTTTGCCAGACGTCTTCTTTCTTTTGAATTCTCACTTGTTTAAGCTTGTTACTCTGTAGCGGTCTGAGTAGTGAGAATATTTTGTCAGACGCAGTGGCCCAATTAGCGTCAGGTTCTATTTCGCAGTAACCGTAAAGTTGTATTGAAGTGAGCAGCTTTCTTACTTCACCAAGAAATTTCTCATTATCCTCGGAGAAATTATCCCCGTCTGAGCACTGGAACAAATAAACATTCCATGAATTTGGATGGAATCTCTTACTAATGATATCAGAGACCAATGTCAAAGCTGACGACGCGCGCGTACCACCAGTTGATGCTTTTTCAAAGAAGTCTTTTTCTTCAACTTCTTGCGCCTCTGTGTCGTGAGATATGAATACAATTTCTATCGTTTCATATTTGAGCCTGAGAAACTGATAGAGTAGAAAGAAAAAAGATCTTGCCAAAAACTTTTTTTCTTGTGACATAGAACCCGATACGTCCATGACAAAAAATATGACAGCGTTTGTGCAAGGCTTTTTAGTAATTTTGTAATGTCTGTACTTCAGATCATCTTCGTGGAATGGAAAGCTTTCTCCCCCTTCAGCTTCTTCGGGATCAAATCCTGCTGCTTTCATTCGCTTGATTCTAGCGATCGCAGACTTTTTGCGGTCAAGGCGAGGCATGATGCCCTCAGACCTGTATCCCTTCCTTTTCAGTTTTTCTGTGTCTATATTGCTCAGTTGCCGCTTTTGAAGTTCGGGAAGCTGCAACTCTGAAAACAGATATTCTGCTAACTCTTCATGTGTGATTTCTACGTCGTAGTATTCTTCACCCTTATCACCGCCCGCTTTGTTGGGCTGACCCTGACCTTCGGGTGGAGGGTCACCAATTTTTTGACCGCGCTTGACATCCTTGCCCGGAGCTGAACCCACTTGCTTGCCGTTGCTGCCATAAACAAAGCGGTATTCTTTGATGCCGCGAACCGGGATTCTGTACTTTTGTTTACCGTCCTTGCCGATAATACTCTCATCTGCAACGATGTGGTGAATTCCTTCGCGTATTGCCTTTTCGATCTTTTGCTTATGTCGTCGACGATCTGACGCAGTTCTATCTGCAACAGTCTTGTGTTCTCGAAAAATACTCATGAGCTAGTGTTCTGATTATAAATAATCGTCTAAACTTTGATTATCTTTTGTTTTTTGAAAGTCAATAATTGTTAAGTTGCAAATAACAGAAAGTATGTGTTACATTAGTGCACATGTTAAAACTGAAAGGCGGGTATTCCAATCCCTGAAGGACCAGAGCTCCGTCATTCTCGAGACGTTCTGCGCAGCGTACTCGTCGGCAAAAGCATCACACGCTTATTTGCTTCACCCTCTGGGCGCTATAAGACAAAGACACCCGAAGGTATGAAGGAAATTATAAAAGATTTACCGTTGAAAGTCGAATCAATCGACACAAAAGGTAAGTTCATGTGGTGGACCCTTGCAGGCAAGACTAAAACTTGGTATGTGTGGTGCACTTATGGTATGTCCGGGCAGTGGTCCAAACAATCAGGAAAACACGTCAGCTTCATTGTTGAATTCAATGATTCAGGTGAACTTGCCGCACCAGATCAAAGTAAATTATTCTTTAACGATACCCGACGATTTGGCACAATCAAATTTGTTTATAGTCAGGCACAGCATGACAAGAAGCTGCTTTCGCTTGGACCCGATGTTCTAGAAGATCCACCAATTGATCCAGAATTATTTGCAAAAAGAATTCTTAATAAACCTAATCGAACAATTGCAGAAGCTCTCATGGATCAACGATGCATCTCTGGAGTTGGTAACTATCTTCGTTCGGAAATTTTGTATGATTGCAAAGTTGATCCTTGGCGATATGTAACTGATATTACGAGTGAAGAATATGTGAAGCTGTGCGAAGCAACAATTCGTATCGCTCAGTCGTCCTACAAATCTCATGGAGCATCTATTAAAACGTATAGAAATGTAGATGGATCTGTGGGTACCACACAATTCGATTTCAAGGCATACGGATGCAAGGCATGCCCATCAGGACATGAGATTACTCGAAGGCAAGATGGAAATGGACGGATGATACATTGGTGTGTCTTGTGTCAAAATTAAACTTTTTTCTCAAAATTGCTATATTTAAATTTGATGACTCAAGGTCGTTATGAATTCAGACATGGCAACAAAAAGTAATGCAGCAGGCTTGAAGATCGGAGAAAGATCTACTGAATTTCAAATGCACAAGTCACAGTTGTCTGCGTCTAATGTCAAAAAAGTTTTAGATTACTCTGAGCATCGCCTGAGAGCCTTTGTTCAAAAGATTGCAGATAGTCAACAAAGAGAAACACTTCTCAGCGTCATCAAAAAGTATTGCAAAGGTGAAGTTGCTGTCGCATGGAAAGCAGGAAAACCTGTCTGGATTCACGTGACAAAAGATTGATTTTTTTATACAACTTCAAGATTTAACATAAAATTTTGAAGATATGTACGTCAATAATGATCAACCAAAAGCTACTAAGGTAGTTTTTTCTTCTGAGGCACGAAAATCACTCTTTCAGGGCATGCAAACAGTTGCACGTGCTGTGGGTAGCACGATGGGTCCTCGAGGTAAAACTGTTCTCATACAACAAGATCCCAATTCGCAACCTGTCATCACCAAAGATGGTGTCACTGTTAGCAAGTCTATACACTTAAAGACTCCCATTGAGCGAATGGGTGCTCAGCTAATAAGAGAGGCAGCATCTCAAACAAATGATGTTGCAGGTGATGGCACTACGACTGCTACAGTTTTAACTTTTTCTATGGTCAAGTCTGGCCTCAAGCTCTTAGAGGCTGGCTACGATGCTAAGGTTCTTTGCTCTGGCATATCAAGAGCGGCAGATGCTGTATCAAATCTTCTCAAAGTAGGAGCTAAACAGCTAACTACAGTTGAGGAAATTGCTCAGATTGGAACTATTAGTGCAAATGGTGACGAATCTATTGGCCGCCTAATCGCAGATGCTATGACTAAAGTGGGACACGATGGAATCATCACAGTTGAAGAAGCAAAGAGCATGCAAACTCAGCTGGACGTAGTTGAAGGCATGCAGCTCGACAGAGGCTACCTTAGTCCATACTTTGTTACTAATTCAGAGAAGATGCATGCTGCTTACTCTGATGCAAAAGTATTGCTTGTCGATCAGAAGCTTAACAGTATGCGTGAAATGATTCCTTTGCTTGAAAAGGTCATGCAATCTAAAGTGCCACTACTTGTCATTGCAGACGAGGTAGAAGGTGAAGCTTTGCAGGGTCTGGTTGTTAATCGAGTCAATGCACATCTTCCTGTTGTTGCGATAAAAGCACCCGGGTACGGCAAGAGCAGAGAAGAATTTATGAGAGACATTTCAGTCATGACTGGTGCAAAGATTGTGTCTCCTGCGACAGGACTCTCGATAAGCAAAACCACCATGTCGGACCTGGGAACGTTGAAGAGTCTCTTGGTTGATGCGAAAACAACAACAATGGTGGGCACAGGTTCGACCAAGGAAGCAATTGACACACACGTAGAAGAGCTCAAAACTCAACTCCAGGACATTACTTTGGCGCATGAAGAAGCAGATAGACTTCGATTAAGAATCGCCAGACTTTCTTCAGGCGTTGCTGTTGTTAAGGTAGGCGGCGCGACTGAGCTTGAAATTGTCGAAACAAAATACAGAATTGAAGATGCGCTAAATGCGACTCGAGCAGCTGTCGAGGAAGGTATTGTTCCCGGAGGCGGCATGGCTCTTTTTGAGATCTGGAGAGAAATGAATGAAGACAAAGAAGGCGGCTGGAAGCATTTTGGAATTGGTGGTTCAATTGTGGCCGATGCATGTCTTGCACCCATTCAAAAGATTACTGAAAATGCTGAAAAAAGTCATGAAGTAATCATCAATGACCTGATCAGACACAAGAAAGATCCTGCAGCATCTAGCATAGGTTATAATGCTGCCTCCGAAGAATATGTCAATATGATTGAAGCTGGTATCATTGATCCAGTTAAGGTGACACGCACTGCGCTTAGAAATGCAGCTTCTGTTGCTTGTACTTTCTTGTCTTTAGACGCAGTAATTGTCGAGGATGACAGCGAAGATGAATGATAATTTATACTATGCACATCGGTGCATTAGTAGCAAAAAAGTCAAGGTGGGGAGTAGACTCACAACTTATTGGATTGATTGTATCTAGATCTGAAGAAGGAAGATGGTTGGTCTTGTGGACTCTGGGAGACAAAAAATATAAACTTCAAGATCACATTGCGTCTGCTCTGATTGATCTTTCTAAAATTTCAGATGAAATAGTCAAAGCACGTACACAGATTACTCTGTGATACAATTTATTATACTTTAATTATCATGCATGCAATTATAGACGTAGAACATTGGGAGAATTTCATTTTTAGATGAGCATTGATGTTGGTGATCTAGTGACAATAAGGCAGAAAAAGTCTGAACTAAATTCTCTTGGGATTGTCATAAAAAAACACAATTCGAATCGTGGATTAGAAAAATCCAAGCACGTTAATCATATTATTGATTCTCTCCCACCAATATTTTATGTGTACTCTTACGACACAACGACCCAAGGTCCGTATCTGCACTCTGATCTTTCTTTGCAGCAATCTTACGATCAAGACCACACGCCGACATGAAAAGTCAGATCCAGATACGAGCTACAACGCTTGAACTACCTGCCTACATTACTCATCTAAAGCAAGATGAGATTAATACAATTGTTGCTTCTGATGACCCATCTGAAAAGATAGTCGCTGTAGGCATGCACCCTAGAGATGGCAAAGTAATGCTAGTTTTGTCGTCAGGTTTAATTAAGACATTTGACGCAGATAGCTATTACATTCCTCGCGGTAGATACATTCCTAACACTGATGGTAGCACAGTTTTTCTACCTAATGAAGGTGGGCGTTGGCCTGGCACTAGCAGTGGTTTCACAGTGCAATCTTCGTGGTTAATTTCAAAAAGTGAATCTGCATTTTCTGAAGCCGAACTTCTACTAAATAATAGTTCGCTTGGGATCATGCAGTTTTGATTAAAACATTGTTATATTGAAAGGATAATATAAGGATTAGATGATCGACGCAAGAAATAGTGGTAATGATAAGTTTGAAAATTACGATTCTGAAGGTGCTGGGCGTTCTCGCGGCAAGAGCAAACACAAAAAGCACTATTCATCTCAAAAAAAAGAAGTCAGAGACGACAGAATGACTCTCAGCGGAATTGTTGAAGAAGCTTTACCAGGAACGTGGTTTCATGTAAAGATCAACAACGGCGATGTAGTAGTTTTGGCAACACTTAGTGGCAAAATGCGACAAAATCACATTCAAATTCTACCAGGTGACAAAGTTACTGTCGAAGTTTCCCCATATGACACTTCACGCGGTCGAATCACACGCAGAAATTAGAAAGGAATCAAATATGCACGAATGGACGATGCAACATCCGTATCTTACTTTTACACTAGCTCTATTCTGGATTCTCATGTTGAACAACATCATAATGGGACTCACTAAATCGGATGCTAAAAATGAAGAGAAGAGCATGAACAAGTCAGAAAAAGATTGAGAAACTTTTCTAATCTGTGAATGGGGCCTCGTAGCAATACGAGGCTTTCTTTTTGAACTCATAGAAAAACTTCCTAGAAAGGATCATTTGCGAATAATTAAAATGATCAATTTCGGAGGTTGCTGTGATTAAAAAGATTGTCTCCGGTTTAAATAAAATTCAATCTCGCATACGTGAGAAAAATAAGTCCCGCTCTCGATCACCAGACTGGGATAAAGTTAGAGATGCTCATCTAGCTCTCCATCCCACTTGCGCTGCTTGTGGTGGATCCAGCAGTCTTCAAGTTCATCATATAGTTCCTTACCACATCGAAGTTTCTCGAGAGCTAGATCCCTCGAATCTAATAACTCTTTGCATGGGTAAACATGATTGCCACCTACACGTTGGACATGGCGGATCTTTCAGACACTACAATCCGTCTGTGATTAGTGATGCCTTGCTATTCAGCGCGTCTTTCTTTAAAAGGCGAGACAAGCTGATAGCAGAAATTAAAAAGAGACGTCAAAGAGCTTAATCAATTTCTTCAAGTGATTCTGCATCTTCGTCTACGTCTGATTCTGTAGTCGTCATTTCTGCAGGTGCAGTTGGAGCTGCAGGAGCCTGTATGCCTATGTACGCGGCAGGATCTTCCGGTCTGTATCCACCTCCGGTCGCCTTGTCTCCAGGAGACTTATACCAATAGCTGTAGATGTCGACCCCTCTTTTGATGTTGTAATTGTCGTAGGGTTCACCAGCTTGAGTGGGATCGTTTGTCACGCCTGGACCTGCAGAGTCGGTCTGCTTAATCGACCTTTGTCCACGTTTAGATTCGAGAAATAATCTGATGTATGCACGCAGTGAATTATTCTGATTTTTTCTCATGTCAGCATCCGCACGGTCTGCCATAACCGCCCCCAAATTCTTCAAGTTCTTCATCAGATTCACACGTACATTCTTCGTCATCTGGGCGAGTTATTGCCAATGGACTAGCACTCCAGGATGCGTTCAGATTTCCCTCTTGAATTGTCTCATTGACTAGAAGACGTATTGCGTCTCTGAGAATTTTTAAAGAATCCATGGCTTGTAAATATGATTGATTAAACAATAATATTTAAGTTGCATAGAGTCGCCATGGTAAAGTTAATGGACTTAGAAGAAGGCGTAGACTGGTACCGCGACCCAGTAACTGGTAACTACGTATGGACTTCTAAATTTTTACTTGAGAGAGGCTTCTGCTGCCACGGCGGATGCAGACACTGCCCCTACGATGAGAAGGGGGCAGTGAAATCCGAGCATCAATTAAAAATTGATGTAATTTTTCAAGAAGATCGCCTCGACCGACCCACGTAGGGCAACACGATCTTGTAGTCACCAGGCCGCTCCACAATTACTTCAATTCTAACTTCGTCAGGAATTGGTAAGTCAAAATGTTTCTCGATCGCTTCTTTCGGATTCTTTAACAATCGTGCCTTAAACACGGGATCGTCGACTGTCTTTTGAATCAACTCACGTTCAAGCTCACTTCGCGACATGATCCCGAACATCTCGTGCCACCCTCTAGCTCTTCTCTTGCTTTCTTTCGATACTTCTTGCTTTTTACCAGGTTTCACCGAGTGCACAGGATGATCATTCAAATTTCCTTGTAACGGCCAATTATAGAAAACATCATGCCGCGTAGCGACAGCGTCAGGATTGAGAACCTTACCGTACCCATCATCTTGCATTAACCAGTCACACATTTCTTGTGTAGGTTTATCCCCATGATAATAATCCCAATTTGAATACCAATCACCTACACCAATACGCGGCTCATTCGTTGACATGCCGTTGTTAGGACATCCAGCACAAGATCCGTCTTGGTCAGGCCACCAGACGAGGAATACTTCTCTGTTACAGTTTACTTGATCTTGAGCAAACTTGCGCGCGGCGTCGTCAGACCACCCATCCCAAAACTCAT
>Ga0194123_10007004_pt1 | contig 11424 bp, 7 predicted proteins | sample TA2MahsurfametaG_5_FD_155479 | JGI IMG/M metagenome (GOLD analysis project Ga0194123, IMG submission 155479) | Freshwater microbial communities from Lake Tanganyika, Tanzania - TA2015023 Mahale A surface | ecosystem: Environmental > Aquatic > Freshwater > Lake | place: Tanzania: Lake Tanganyika... | reverse complement strand
GATTTTCATATTTGAGGGGAAACGATAATGATATCACAGAAAAAACAACCATTCTTTTGTTTCCTGGCGAACACCTGATTGATAACAGACCGGGATTTGCAATTAAGGATAACGGTGGAGTTGCCACCGCAGTTTCTCCTGGAGGAACTGAATCTTTTGCTGGATCAATTTTAGACCTAACACTTAATTCTAACTTTGATTTAACACAAGAAGATAATGTTCTTTACAAGTTTAATAGTATTTACGGTGGCACCATTGTTCCTCGTGGAACTTCGATTGTTGGTCTTGATTTAAGAAAGACCAAGATTCGTCCAAAATATGTTCCGAACCCAACGGACTATTCAATCCCATATAGCGCAATTTTTAGAATTACTGGTGCCTGCTATTTCTGGCAGTTCTCAATCTTTGATGGTAATGAATTAGGATTGGTCTATACAGACCCCTCTAACTTTAGTCTTACAAATCAATCAAAACCAACATTTTCTCACCACAAACTAACTTGCTTTGAGTATGCCGATGGGGTAAATCTTCCCACTGGTTATGCAATTACTGATCTTGATATGTATTACAGCAAGGTTGGTAATGCATTTAACAGAGCATCTGGAAGAGAAATCGATCAAAAATATCCTGCACAACCAGAGTCTTTCAAGAGACAAAGACCTGAATGGGAAATCGTTGGTGCATTTGCCACTGACCCAATTCAGATTTCAGCAATCATTTCTGGCGATGGTGCAACTCCTGGACCAGTTGTAACCGTAACTACTCAAGTTCCTCACAATCTGACTAGTGGAACTCCAATTAAGATCCGTGGAATACAACCAAATGATTATAATGTATCCACAAAAGTTTCTCAAGTCGTTAGTGCCACAGTATTCACATATTTACTTTCAGAAGTAAGGGCAAATCTACCTGCGGGCCCCGCTGGTGGAGTTACACTTGGCGCCACTGCTAGTGTAACCATTGAAACTGACACAGTATCTGGTGCTTCTCCATATATCTTTAACATCTCTCTGCGTTCAGTTTTTGGTATGCAGGGTATGCACGCTGATGGAAGCAAGGCATCTGGTTTCCGTTCAATGGTTGTGGCACAGTTCACTGCCGTGTCTCTGCAAAAAGATGATCGTGCATTCGTCAAATATAATCCCACAAGTCAAAGATATGATGGTATTGCGATCTCGAAAAAAATTGGAGGAGCTTTATCAGCTGAGGCGTCTTCAACTAATGTGGCGACAGTTTATCACCTAGATGGTGATGCCATCTATCGAAATGGTTGGAAGACAACTCATATTAAAAAGTCAAATGATTCTGTCGTTCAGATTGTTTCTGTATTTGCAATTGGATTTACAAAACATTTTGAGGCATTATCTGGTGGCGATGCTTCAATCACTAACTCTAACTCAAACTTTGGTCAAGTTGCACTTGCAGCCGATGGATTTAAGGCAGATGCTTTCGATAAGGACGACAAAGGATATATTACTTCGATAGTCACTCCAAGATCAGTTCTTAATGTCGAGTCTGAAATTGAATGGGTTCAGTTTGATGTAACAAAAACCAAAGCTGTTGGAATTAATAAACATCTTTATCTCCTAGGATATACAAATATTGATGTGCCACCACCGATTGTATCTCAAGGATATAGAATAGGTGCAAGAGTCAATGATAAAGTATACGTCAGAACTGTTGCTGGTGGAACGGCTCACGAGGCAAATATTATAATGACCAATGGTCCAGTAAGTGCTGGATCAACCATAATTAGTGGAACAGATAGTTCTGCAAAAATTTATACTGGATCATTAGAAAACAATAGTAACGGAACAGTTTATAATATTCCATCTGGACATGATCTGAAAAATGGAGAATCAATCAGAATTTTTAGTGAAACCGGAGATCTTCCAGAAGGATTAGAAGAAAATACTCTGTATTTTGCCATAACTTCAGATAAGAAAACTTCTCTGGGAGCAACTCAAATACAAATTGCATCCTCCAGGACAAATGCATCTGCTCAAACTCCACTGGCAATTACCAGTCATGGTGGAGTTCAACTTAGAATTGAGAGTCGTGTTTCGGATAAAATTGCTGGGGAATTGGGTCATCCAGTTCAGTGGGATTCAAATCAGAATCACTGGTTTGTTCATACAAACTCAAATAGTTTATTATATCAACACATTCAAACTCTCACAACACCAGAAACTGAAATTTCTTTTGTCCGCAGAGTAGAAGATTCTAGAAGTTTAGATGAGAAAATCTACAAAATTAGATTTGTTGTTCCAAAAGAACTTGTAAATGGTAGAGCTCCTAGTGAGGGATTTGTCATTCAGGATTCAAGTTCAACAACAGTTAGAGAAAATTCTGATTTTACACTGACATCAATTTCTAATAGTGATTATCTTTTTAATCGTAATCCAAGATTTATCACGACTTGTACATTTGATAGTGGGACTGCAACAGTTACGATTAGATCTGATTCAACGCATAATTTGAAACTCAATGATAAAATTGTTGTTAAAAATATAATAAGCACCACAAACACATCTGGATCAGATAACGTCGGATATAATGGAACGTTTATTGTTAATAATATTACAAATGATAAGACATTTACATATAGCACGACTGATGTATTTGGTGTAACGCACAATCCTGGAACTTTTACGGGTAATATAAATGTAAGAACAAAAAATCTTCCTAGATTTAGAATATCTGATAATAATCAGAACTTATATGCATATCGAATTGAAACTATTACTCCATATATTTTTAATGTTCAGGATGGTGTCTACTACATCTACACATTAAATTCCTCTGTTGGAGTTTCAACAGAATTTACTGACTCCAAGTATAGTCAAAAAGTTGAAAATCTATATCCTCAACAAGATAGAGATAATCATAATGATAATCCAGATACATCAAAAACTTTTGCAAAGAGAGCCCCACTAGGAGATGTAGTAACTAATGATCTTAAGAGAAGTATAACCAGAGAAACAGTTGATTTATTACTCAATACCTGGTCCGCTGGTAAAAAAATAACAAGTGTTTCAAATAGTTCAACCTCTGCAACTTTAACATTTGATCGAGAGCATCAATTAGATGGAATTAAAGCATATACGACATTGAATGGTGGGTCTGGACACACCAACGGAACCTACTTTAATGTAAGATTATTTAATACTGCTGCCGCACCAGCATCGGCTGTTTGGGACGGTGCCACTGCAAATGTTACCGTAAGTGGTGGTGCAGTGACTTCTGCAACCATTGTTGAGGGTGGATCTGGATATACTAATGGTGAACAACTTTATTTTGATAGTAGCACAATTGGTGGAACTCCACAAGCAAATATTGTTGTTAATACTGCTGGTATTTCAACTGCCACTGATAGTTATGTTCAGGTCACTGGTATTGGAACGACTGCTGGTGGATATTTCCGAATTACAACAACATCAAATAAATTGGAAATTGGAATTGCTAAAACCGCAAATGATCCAATTTGTGTCGCAAATCAATATGCGATTGTTCTGGGACCAGCAGTTACGATTCAACAAACTGCTTTTAGTTCAAGCACTGGAATTGGAACATATCAATCATTGAGTCTTCCTCACGGTCTACTTGCGGGCAATTCATTCAGAATTCTAGATACTAACAATAATAACCTTGGTGATTTTGTTGTTAGAACTGTTAATGGTGTAAATGAATTTACTTCAAAAGTTGATCGGTCACTAACAACTGCAAGATTCTTACTCAAGCACGGCACTTCGGCAAATAATGCAAGTGCCGATGATCTTGGTGAAAACCTTGGAATCAGATCTCTCAACATTTATGATAATGAGGTATTAATTCTAGGTTCATCAACTACAACTGGGGAAGATTTAGTCGTCGATCTTCCAGGCGTTGGAATTGGAACAGTTGCAAGATTCCCACTAGGATCTTATATTCAGATTGATAATGAAATTATGCGTGTCAAGAGTAGCACACTCTCTGGTGCTGCAACGAATGAAATTAAAGTCATTCGTGGATCTATGGGGACCATTATTGAAGCGCATCCGAGTGGATCTTTAATCAAGAAAATTAGATTATTACCAATTGAACTTCGTCGTCCTTCAATTCTTCGTGCCTCTGGACATACATTTGAATATCTTGGATATGGACCAGGAAACTATTCAACTGGTTTACCACAAGTTCAAATCAAAACACTATCAGAAAAAGAAGAATATCTATCACAATCTCAAGAAACTTCTTGCGGAAATATTCTATACACGGGTATGAATAGTGATGGTGATTTCTATATTGGAAATACCAAGTATTCTGCACAATCTGGTGAACAGACAACCTTTGAAATCCCCATACCAACAGTCACTGGTGAAGATCCAAATCGACTCAGTGTTGTATTTGATGAGGTTATTGTTAAAGAGAGAATTCTTGTTGAAGGTGGTAACTCTGGCACTATTCTATCTCAATTTGATGGACCCGTCACCTTTAATGGTGACATCAGGATGAACCGACAACTTGTTCTCAATGATAATCTAAGAGTCACTGGAACTGTTGACTTTAAAAATATAACCGAGTCAACAAGTTGCACCACAGGAGCACTTATAATTGCTGGTGGTGTTGGAATTGCCAAGAGATTAAATGTTTGTGGCATTTCTTCATTTAATGATAATGTAAGGATCACAGGAATTACCACAATTAGTGGACTACTGGATGCCAACGGTGGTGCAGAGATTGATAATATTCGTATTGGTATTGCTAATGATAATGAAATTGATACCTCAACAGGTAACTTAACAATCGACTCTGCTGCGGGCACGACAACAATAGATGATCAATTAATAGTTGCTGGTGTTACCACTTTTACAAGCACAGTTCAAAATACAATTGGAAATGTTGATACTGGATCTGTTCAATTAGATGGTGGAGCTGGTATTGCAGGAAATCTAACCGTTGGTGGTAATTTTGATGTTGATGGTGCAACAACCCTTGATGATGTTTCTATTAATGGAACTCTTGGTGTTACTGGTAATACAACTATCACAGGGAACGTTGAAATTAATGGAACATTTACAATTCCAGGTTCTTCTAACAACATAACCGCTCCTGGTGGTATTTTTGGCAATATTAGAGTAGCAGTTACTGGTGACAATGAGATTGACACTTCAACAGGTAATTTAATACTCGACTCTGCTGGTGGTACAACAACAATTGATGACAATCTAAGTGTTTCTGGTCAAATTTCTGCTAGTGGAGATGTTATTGCTTTTGTTTCCGATGAAAGACTCAAAACAAATATTCAACCTCTTGAAAATGCACTTGATAAAGTTCTTCAATTAAGTGGTTTTACATATACTTTCAATCAAATTGCTGGATCGCTTGGTTTTAATACCGAAGATACTCATGTTGGTGTTTCTGCACAACAAGTTCAGGTAGTTTTACCAGAAGCGGTTAAACCAGCACCTGTAAGTGGAGATTACATTACAGTTCAGTATGAAAAAATTGTTCCTCTGCTCATCGAAGCTATCAAGGAACTTTCTGCCAAGGTAGATGCTCTCGAAAAGAAAATAGGTTGACAAAATACCAGTGCTAGATTATAGTACTGGTATGTTTTTTTTATACAATGCTAGGTGCATATCCCCTATTTCCAGTTCCTATTGTAAAAGATAAGTATCCTAAACATATAGAATTTAAAGATAAAATTTTAAATTTTATTGAAAATAATGGGGATTTAGAAGTTGACGGTATTATTTCTCCAGAACTTAAACATTTTTTTAATTCATCAGAATTAGAAAAAGGTTTTTTTGACTATATTCAAGACGAAAACTTTAAAGAGTTTTTGTTAGAATCTTCTTATAATTTTGTAAGAGGAGTGATGGGATATGATCTTGAAGATGATCTAATTATTACTGACTGCTGGATAAACAATTGCTATAAAAATGGTTTTCAAAGATTTCATAGTCATGGGAATTCTTTTGTTTCAGCGACTTATTATGTAAATTATATCCCATCTATTCATTCGACCTTAACATTTTTAAATCCATTTCTCAATTTTCATGTTGAACCATTTTTTGATTTAAACATTGTAGAGAAAACGCAGTTTAATCAAAAAGAAATAGTTTGTGATTTTATTGAGGAAGGGGACTTGGTTCTTTGGTCATCACATTTAGACCATGGGTATGATATAAATATCGGTAATGGAAGAGTATCTATCTCTATGAATTTTGTCCCATCAAAATTCAAATCAGGACCATATACGTTTTCAATACAAAAATGACTTTACCATCAAGCGGACAAATTTCCTTGTCAGATCTAAGAACCGAATACACAAATTTAGGTTCACAAGGACAAGTTGCGATGAATGATTTTTATTATGGTTCTACACATGTACAGAAAAATACTTGCACCGATCAAGCTAGAGGTGATGCGAGTCATCCTACAAAAGCATCTCATTTTGATAATATTCCTGCTGTTGGTGCTGGGCAAATTAAATTATCTAATTTTTACAGTAAAGTTTATTACTATGCAAGACAAACAACCGTTCAGGTCAATGGGTCAAATGCATCAATTAATGTAAATGCCATTGAGGACGAAGCACTTAAAAAAAATAGTAATAATACTGTGTTTTTTGTTGCATCAACAAATGGTAACTGTAAAGCAACTTCAACTGGAAATTATGCTTTAACAATTCCCCAAGGTGGTAGACCAAATACAACCTGCTATTTGATCAATGATCATGCCATTTATGGTAAAGGTGGAAGAGGTGGTGATGGTGGAAATAGTGGGGAGACTGGTGGAACTGCCCTCTCCGTAGCATCAAATATTTACTTAAAGAATAACAATCGCATTCTTGGTGGCGGCGGCGGTGGTGGAGGTGGCGGTGCAAAAATAAACTCATATAATGAATGCTACTGCTGTAATACAACTAATGCATCTATTGCTGGTTCTGGTGGTGGAGGAGGAAAAGGTGGCGGCGCCGGCGGAAATGCTGGTAGTGCTTTAAATGCAAATTTTACATATGGTGGTGGAAATGGTGCTGCTGGTGATGAAGACACCTCAAGTGTACCAGGTTCTGGTGGTAGTGGTGGTGGAAATTGTGTATTTAACACTGTTTTAGGAACATATTGTAGTAATGGTGGTGGAGCAGGCGGTGGATGGGGATCATCTGGCGGCGGTAGTGGTGGATCTGGCGGAAATGCAATTAGGCGCAGAAGTGGTGCTTATTATGTGGTGGTGACAAGTGGAACAACAGCAGGAAGCACAGTTACATTCTAATTTTGGTATTGGAATAGAACGAGAAATATATTCTCAACCGTATTTTTCATATCATTACGGTTATAGAGATTTATCTCAAATACCCATACGTTCCAGTAAGTCAAAGTTATATCAAATAGAAAACTTAATTAAAAAAAAATTTGCTAATATCAATTTTCAAATATTATTTTTAAATGTTTCAAAAAGAGGAGTATTTGTTAATTTTGTCTTGAAGGATAGAGACAATTTTAATAGTCTGGGTATTGTTCCCGTTCTGGAAACAAATTCATTTACTGCATTACTTGATACTATTGGTGGTAGTAATATTCCTCATCGGGAAATATTTCCAAGAGCAAATCTAGATCAATTTAATACTCAAACTATTACGCTCGACGTTGTTAGAAAAATAATATTTCAATTTTGTCCTGTTTTTTATTGTATTGGTTTTGATGCGAAAGATGGAAAAATAAATTATAATGATATTCACTTAGAGATATATCCAGAAAAAAATGTTGTAGGTCTAGAAGACTTTATAAATATCTTAAAGAACTACGGTATTAACACTTCACCATTTGAAAAGTATTTTTTAAATTACAAAAAGTTTTCACATATCAAGTTTAGGATTGATAATGGGGAAATTAAAAATATAAAATACTATAGATCAATCAATGTAAACATTCCAGAATTTTACTATGGATGAAACAACTCAATCTTATTATGATTCTTTTGCAGATATGATCAATGAAAAATATCCACAGGGGTATCAAGTAGCGTTAATCAAAAATTCAAATTACTCTCATATGGATCTGCGGCAACAAAATTACCAGTATCTTGCAGATTTGGGAGAACTTAATCACGAATCGTTTATTGCCGATGTTGGCTGCGGTAACGGTCAATTTCATAATTTCCTAAAGAATCATCCAAAATACAAAAACTGCAACTATGTTGGAGTAGATTGTTGCAATAAGCAAATAGAAAATGCTTCTAAATCGACAGATAGTAATTCATCTTCATTTTTTTGTATTGATATGGATGAGTTTTTTTCTAGTGAACCATATTTTGATACCGTATATTTTTTGGAAAGTATTGGATACACAACAAATATTGATACACTTATCAAAAGTATATCAACTGGACTTAAAATTGGTGGGAAGGTAATTATTAAAAATCCAATCAAAGTTGTTAATGATGAGGATCTCGATATAAAGTATCAAGGAGAGTTTTCTCCCATTGAGAAGGAATATGGGTATGGTGAGAAATCTATTGGAATGTTACCAAGAAAAGAACTGATTGAAAGTAAATTTACTGAAAATGGATTTGAAGTTGAAAAAATAGAAGTTCCAGATGTAGATGTAATGGTCTATAATACTACATTTTTAACGACAGATGAGTTTGTATCATCACATCCAGCATATATTCAACATATTTCCCAAAAAGTTCCTCAAAGATACGAACCAAACAAATATCATGAATGTATGGTATTTGTATTCAAAAAAGTTTCTGATATTATTGAGGACACAAAACAATTGCCATTTGTTCAACAAAGATATGATCAATATACTCAAAATGAACCAATGGATAAAGTGATTCATAGATCTATTCAAGAAAGAGGAATAGATATTATGGATCCACTAACATTACAAATGTATAACTCTAATCCAGATGCAGCAGCTGCTGCAATTAAAAAAAATGTAACAGAAAATCCAGATTCATTTTTAAATACATAAAATTAAAATTATGTTAGATAGAAGCACTGACTATGTAAAAAACTACCTTGAAAAAGTTAATGCAGTTTCTCAAGATATTCTTAAACAAGATTATAAAAGTCTTCAAGAATACAAAATGCCTTGGACTTATGGTTATGTTGAAAAAGGATGTTGGTATTTTCGTGTTATCAAATCAAAAGATACTGGTATTTGTTTGAGTGAATTTGTTAGTGATGCTTTAAAAGATTTAATAAACGATCAAAATATTATGTGTATTGGTGTAAATCGTTTTCCACCAGAAACAGTAGTCAAGGAGCACATTGACCCTCCTTACTATGGAAAAAATTTATGGAGAATATTAGTTCCAATTAAAGCATCAGACGCGTATTTAAAAGGAATGTATGGCGCTCAAAAGATAGAGAAAGGTAAGTGTTACATTTTTGATTTAACTTATGAAATGCATCATGGATGGAATTCTTCTAAAGAAGAAGACTTCATTATAATGACAATTGATATTCTTTATGAAGATCAAACTGATTATGATCCAGAAGAGACTAAAAAACATCTTTCAAATAATTATTCTAAACGAGATTTGGAATATTATTATGATAATAACGTATATAAAAAAATAGCAAACATCGATATGTCAATGTATGAAAAGGTTGAATAATTATGGAAATTAAAGAGCAAACTAATTATTCTATGTTCTTCAGAAAAGAATATACTGAAAAATTTGAAGAAACTTATCAAAAGATGGAAAAAGATATTAAAGATGGTAAGTTTAATTTGAGCATGGAAGATTATGTTCAAGTTTATGAAAAATTTTTAAGTTTATCTGTTTGTGATGAACTTGTAGAAAATATTAAAAAACATCCAAATCTTATGAGTTTTAGCGGAGCATTGAGCGATCCACTTAGAACAGGAAAATTTATTAATACATTTGGATCAAAAAACGATTTTGTGAAAAATACAGAAAAGTTAATTGAAGAATCTATTGAAAAACTAACTCAAAAATATGTGCAAGATGTAAGACCTCTTTATTATTCTTATGGGGACAAATTTAATCATTATACCTATCATATTTTAAAATATAATCAAGAAGATTACTTTAGAATGCATCATGATCACTATGCAGAAACTTTAAATTATTCTAGATTATTGACCGCATGTATCTACTTGAATGAAGATTACAGTGGTGGTGAGTTAGAGTTTCCATCTATTGGAAAAGATAAAAAATATAAATTTTCAAAGGGTGATGCAATTATATTTCCAAGTCATTGGATGTTTTATCATGGAGTATCCCCAATTACGTCAGGAGAAAGATTTAATTTAATAATGTGGATTGGTCTTGATTTAAGTGACACGGCCACTAAGTATTTTACATTTTAATTATGAAAAGATATGATATTGAGTTATTTTCAACTCCATTGATTGTAATTAAGTTAAATCTCCAGCATCAAGAGGACATCTTCAAAGAATATATCCCAAAAGTTTATGAGCATTATGAGGAAACAAAAAATATTCAAAAAATAAGTGTTGATGTTCACAAAGAAAATTATACTTCTGACACTAATGGACATACATCCTTTTATACTGGGACTTTATTAGAAAGATTAGAGTTTGAACCACTACAAAAATATCTGGATAGTGCAATTAAACTTAGTTTGAGTGAAAAAGAAAAAACAGATAAGTTTGATTTAAAATGGATGGACTTTTGGTATACAATTTATGGCAATGGAAAAAATGTTGAAGAACACTTTCACCCAAATTGTATTATATCAGGAGTTTATTATTTAAAATGTCCAAAAAATTGTGGGGACATTATTTTTGTGGATAATGTACATAACTATAAAAATTATTGTGTTAATATAAGTCGATTAAAAACTTTTACTTATTTGAAGGAGTATAGAATTACCCCAGAAGAGGGGATGATATTACTATTCCCGTCTTGGCTACTTCACAAGACTGATTTCAACAGATCTGATGAAGATAGAATTATGTTTGCATTTAATTTGGTTCCTACCATAAAAGATTTTAAGAATGTATCCACTGGTTCCAATTCGTTCTTCAATCGATAAATAAAAATAAAAATGACTGCAAATCCCACGAAAGAGTACTATGATAATGAATGGGAAAATAGCATAAAGGCGCATGAAGACAATCTTCAAATACTTAAAGAAAAAATTCTAAGTGAATTTGAAAATAATATAGAGGAATTGCCGAAAGAATATCAAAGATTTTTAAATGCAGAACATACGTATGATGATTTAACAAAAATTTACTATGATTTGATATCTGATGATTTGCAAAATAGTTTTGAATTACCTTATAATGGTGCATTAATCGTAGATTTAGACAGTGATCCAAAAACGTTTTTGGATCAAGATGTTGACAATATTATCAAATATGCTCAAATTGAGGATGAAAATAGTGTTTTGGAATGCGGTTGTGGTTCTGGATATTTTTTCAAAAGACTTATACA
>Ga0194123_10007003_pt1 | contig 11425 bp, 8 predicted proteins | sample TA2MahsurfametaG_5_FD_155479 | JGI IMG/M metagenome (GOLD analysis project Ga0194123, IMG submission 155479) | Freshwater microbial communities from Lake Tanganyika, Tanzania - TA2015023 Mahale A surface | ecosystem: Environmental > Aquatic > Freshwater > Lake | place: Tanzania: Lake Tanganyika... | reverse complement strand
CGTTGCGATGGAGTGGATTGACATCCACGACTGAGCAACAACGCAGCCATGGGCAACAGATTCCGCTTTTTTCAAATCCGGCGAAGCCGCACATTTCCCACACTCACACCCAACCACCGGCTACAGATTTGAGCAAAATGCTCTAATCGAGCGGCACCACGCGCACCGGGCCGACAGCCTTCGCGGCAAGATCCTGCGACAAGGTCGGTGCCGCCGATACCGGTGAGGCCGCCGCGCGCGGCGCATCCCCTGCCCCGCCGAGCGCATCGCGCAGCGCCCCCTCCACGAGCTGACCGCAATGGATCTTCATCGGCGGCAACGCGCCGAGGTCACCCGCCAATTCGGTGGCATCGAGCCCGGCCGCCTCCTCCACGGTCCGGCCGCGCAGCAACTCGGTGGCCATCGAGGCCACCGCCATCGCCGTCTGACAACCGAAGGATTGGAACGAGGCACGATCGATCACCCGCTTGCCGTCTTTCTCGGTGAACTTCAGCCAAATCCGCAGCATGTCACCGCAATCGGGCGATCCCACCGTGCCGACCGCGTCGGCATCGGCCATTTCCCCCTGGTTCTTGGGATCGGCCAGGGCCTCACGCACTTTCGATTCAAAGTCCTCCATGCGCCGATCCTCGCACGATCCGTGCGCGATGCAACAGCCGGTCGCAGGCAATCGAGGGACACATTCAGCCAGCACTTCCCTTTGTTGGGCGTGCGGGCTTGGCGCACGACGACGGCCGGAAAGCCGTCGTTACCGACCATGGCGGCTTCAAGCCGCCACCCCACGCTCGATGGATCCGGAATGCGGATGGTCAGGAACGGAACGGCACCAAAAAAGAGCCCGGCACCTTGTTTCCAAGGTGCCGGGCCAATACCTGGCAACGACCTACTCTCACAGGACCTGTCGTCCCACTACCATCGGCGCTGCGGCGTTTCACTTCCGGGTTCGGAATGGGACCGGGTGGTTCCACCGCGCTCTGGTCACCAGAGTCCGACCCTTGTCGAAAAGGGCCGTGGCTCTGGGGACTTCGAGTGACCAGTGAGAAGTGCCGAGTGTGAAGTGGTTGAGAATTTGACTTCTCACTTTTCACTTGTCGCTTCTCACTGCCCGGCCTTCGCCGGGCCCGCCCGCTCCCTGACATCCACATGGAGGGTTCTGATCTGATCCACCGCAAGCATTGCAACCGCCGTCCGCGGTCCATCGGCATTCCGATTCCGAAAACAGGAATCAAGCCAAACGGATGATTAGTAGTGCTCGGCTCAACATGTTGCCACGCTTCCACCTGCACCCTATCAACGTCGTAGTCTTCGACGATCCTTCGGGGAAAACTCATCTTGGGAGGAGCTTGGCGCTTAGATGCTTTCAGCGCTTATCTCTTCCGCACATAGCTACCCGGCCGTGCCCTTGACAGGACAACCGGTGCACCAGAGGTGCGTCGATTCCGGTCCTCTCGTACTAGGAACCGAACCCCTCAGTTTTCCTACGCCCACAGAGGATAGAGGACCGAACTGTCTCGCGACGTTCTGAACCCAGCTCGCGTGCCGCTTTAACCGGCGAACAGCCGGACCCTTGGGACCTTCTCCAGCCCCAGGATGCGACGAGCCGACATCGAGGTGCCAAACTTCATCGTCGATATGAACTCTTGGATGAAATCAGCCTGTTATCCCTAAGGTACCTTTTATCCGTTGAGCGACGGCAATTCCACATTCTACCGCCGGATCACTTAGGCCTGGTTTCCCATCTGCTCGACTTGTGGGTCTCACAGTTAGGCGGGTTTATGCCTATGCACTCGACACACGGTTGCCAACCGTGCTGAACCCACCTTCGCGCTCCTCCGTTACTCTTTGGGAGGATACCGCCCCAGTAAAACTGACCGGCTGACAATGTCCCACGCCCGGATTCACGGGACGAGGTTAGATCCTCCAACACCCAAGGGTGGTATCTCACTGGCGGCTCCGCGACCCCCTGAAGGGCCACATCAAAGCCTCCCACTTATGCTGAGCATGAAAATCGAAGAACCAATGACAGCTTACAGTTAAGGTCTATAGGGTCTTTCCGTCCTTCTGCGGGCAGGCGGCATCTTCACCGCCATTACAATTTCACTGAGCACCCGGTTGAGACAGCGCCCAACTCGTTACACGATTCGTGCAGGTCGGAACTTACCCGACAAGGAATTTCGCTACCTTAGGACCGTTATAGTTACGGCCGACATTCACGGGGACTTGGACTCGAAGCTTCGCCTTGCGGCTAACATCTCATCTTAATCTTTCCGCATTGGTCACGTGTCACATCCTATACTTGGCCTTGCGGCTTGGCAGAATGCTGTGTTTTTGCTAAACAGTCGGTTGGGCCGGTTCACTGCGGCCGCCCGAAGGCGGCACCCCTTATCCCGAAGTTACGGGGTCAATTTGCCGAGTTCCTTAACCGGGGTTCACTCTTGCGCCTTGGTATATTCTACCCACCCACCTGTGTCGGTTTGCGGTACGGGTTGCTTAGCATGCCCCGGAGCTTTTCTTGGCACCGGTTTCGATGATACGGATCGGCCGAAGCCTCACCTCGGAATTCAATCACCTGGTCATCTCCACCGATGCGTCCCTCCGGATTAAGGTTCGCAAGTGCGGGAATATTAACCCGCTGTCCATCGCCTACGCGTCTCCGCCTCGGCTTAGGTCCCGACTAACCCCGGGACGAAAATCGTGGCCCGGGAAACCTTGGGTTTACGGCGGACGGGGATTTCACCCGTCTTATCGTTACTCATGTCTGCATCCTCTCTTCCTGGCACTCCACGGTCAGTCGCCATCGCGCTTCAGCGCGCCAGGAATGCTCCTCTACCACGCCGTCCCCCAGGGGACGGCATCCAGAGCTTCGGTATCATGCTTATCGCCAATCATTTTCGGCGCGGGATCTCTCGATGAGTAAGCTATTACGCACTTTTTAAATGGTGGCTGCTTCTAAGCCAACATCCTCACTGTCCGTGAAATCCCACCTCCTTTCCACTCAGCATGATTTGGGCACCTTAGCTGCTGGTCGGGGTTGTTTCCCTCTCGACGACGAAGCTTATCCCCCGCCGTCTCACTGCCGCGTTCTGTTGGGCGGTATTCGGAGTTTGATAGGGTTTGGTAGACGGGTATGCCCCCTAGCCCTTTCAGTGCTCTACCCCCGCCCATAAACACGCGACGCTGCACCTCAATGCATTTCGAGGAGAACCAGCTATCACGGGGTTTGATTAGCCTTTCACTCCTACCCACAGCTCATCGGAGAATTTTTCAACATTCACCCGTTCGGTCCTCCACGCCGTATCACCGGCGCTTCAACCTGGCCATGGGTAGATCACCTCCGCTTCGGGTCCAGCACGCGCAACTCAGGACGCCCTGTTCGGACTCGCTTTCGCTTCGCCTCCGCCCCGTAAGGGCTTAGGCTTGCCACGCATACTGACTCGCAGACTCATTAAGCAAAAGGCACGCCATCACGGGACAAGCCCGCTCTGACACCTTGTAGGCACACGGTTTCAGGTTCTATTTCACTCCGCTCACAGCGGTTCTTTTCACCTTTCCCTCGCGGTACTGGTTCACTATCGGTCGCCAACTAGTATTTAGCCTTACGCGGTGGTCCGCGCGGATTCACACGGCGTTTCACGTGTGCCGTGTTACTCAGGAACACCCTAAGGTCCCTTCGGATTTCGGTCACGGGGGTTTCACCCTCTCTGCCGGAGCTTTCCATCTCCTTGACCTATCGTTCGGGATCCCATGTCGGGGTCCTACAACCCCGGAGGCAAGCCTCCGGTTTGGGCTCTTCCGCTTTCGCTCGCCACTACTGACGGAATCGATTCTCTTTCTTTTCCTCCGCTTACTGAGATGTTTCACTTCAGCGGGTATTGCGTGCTTTTCCCTATGGATTCAGGAAAAGACGATGGCGTATGAACACCATCAGGTTACCCCATTCGGAAATCTCCGGATCAAAGCGTATTAGCCGCTCCCCGAAGCTTATCGCAGCTGATCACGTCCTTCATCGCCTGTTGGCACCAAGGCATCCACTGTGTGCCCTGCAAAGCTTGATTCCATGTTTGGAAACGAGCTTTCGGGAGGCCGGAAAACCGGTTGCTCCCGATCGGCGCCGACCCTTGAGCCGGCGCCAGCCGTAAAAACTTCATGTTTGGGAATCAGAATATCTTTTACACCAAGGACCGCAAGAACGGCTCACGGCGCGGAATCAAATCCGCGCCCGATGCAATTTCTTGCAAGTCAATCAAATCATATATCTCCATGTGGATGTCAAAGAGCGGGCCGGAACAGCGTGCGGACGCGGCGCGTGCGGAGGATGGTGGGCCTGATAGGACTCGAACCTATGACCCCCGCCTTATCAAGGCGGTGCTCTAACCAACTGAGCTACAGGCCCCAGCTGGTAAAAACTGAAATTCTGAAATCCTGAAACGCTGGAATCCAGAGTTTTCCATTCAGCTTTTCAGCTTTTTGAAATTTCAGTTTTACCTGAAAAGTGGTGGAGGCATGGGGATTCGAACCCCAGACATCCAGCTTGCAAAGCTGGCGCTCTACCAACTGAGCTATACCCCCTGTTGAAAGACGAGGGCTCCCCCCTCCGGGGACGCGTTTGCGTGCGTGAGGCAAAAGACCGGATCGTGCGCTGCGATCCATGCCTTGGACCGCGCGGAAAATGATAAACAAGTGGTGCGGACGGTTGCCCGTGCCGCGGTCCCGATGGAGCGGAGCTCCGGACGGGACTCGACCTACCCCGGGTCGCGTGAGCTTCCCATGGGGTAACTCCTTAGAAAGGAGGTGATCCAGCCGCAGGTTCCCCTACGGCTACCTTGTTACGACTTCATCCCAGTTACCAGCTACACCTTAGGGCCCTGCCCCCTTGCGGTTGGCGCAGGCACTTCGGGTGCGACCGGCTTCCATGATGTGACGGGCGGTGTGTACAAGACCCGGGAACGTATTCACGGCGCCGTAGCTGATGCGCCATTACTAGCGATTCCGACTTCATGGAGGCGGGTTGCAGCCTCCAATCCGAACTGGGCCCGGTTTTGCAGATTTCCTCCACCTCGCGGTCTTGGTTCTCATTGTACCGGGCATTGTAGTACGTGTGCAGCCCTGGGCGTAAGGGCCATACTGACCTGACGTCGTCCCCACCTTCCTCCCAGTTGATCTGGGCAGTCTGAACCGAGTTCCCGCCATGACGCGCTGGCAACAGTTCACAAGGGTTGCGCTCGTTGCGGGACTTAACCCAACATCTCACGACACGAGCTGACGACGGCCATGCAGCACCTGTGCAAGTCCCCCGAAGGGTCACGCGCTTTCACGCGCTTAGAAATGCATGTCAAGCCCAGGTAAGGTTCTTCGCGTTGCATCGAATTAAGCCACATACTCCACCGCTTGTGCGGGTCCCCGTCAATTTCTTTGAGTTTTAGTCTTGCGACCGTACTTCCCAGGCGGCGCGCTTAACGCGTTTGCTCCGGCACGAGGGGGGTCGAATCCCCTCACACCAAGCGCGCACCGTTTACTGCCGGGACTACAGGGGTATCTAATCCCTTTCGCTCCCCCGGCCTTCGAGCCTCAGCGTCAGGTGTTGTCCAGTAGCTCGCTTTCGCCACGAGTGTTCCTCACGATATCCACGCATTTCACTGCTACACCGTGAATTCCAGCTACCTCTCCAACCCTCCAAGCACGGCAGTATCGGATGCAGTTCCGGAGTTGAGCTCCGGGATTTCACATCTGACTTACCGCGCCGCCTACGCTCCCTTTACGCCCAGTGATTCCGAACAACGCTTGGGACCTTCGTATTACCGCGGCTGCTGGCACGAAGTTAGCCGTCCCTTCCTCTTCCGGTACTATCAACCCTGCCGGCTGTTCACCGTCAGGTCTTACTCCCGGATGACAGGAGTTTACAATCCGAAGACCTTCATCCTCCACGCGGCGTTGCACCATCAGGGTTGCCCCCATTGTGAATTATTCTCGACTGCTGCCACCCGTAGGTGTCTGGACCGTGTCTCAGTTCCAGTGTGCCTGATCGTCCTCTCAGACCAGGTACCCGTCGTCGCCTTGGTGGGCCGTTACCCCGCCAACAAGCTGATAGGGCGCGAACCAATCCTGCAGCGACAGCCTTGCGGCCGCCTTTACCGTTGCCGGACCATGGGGTATTAATCCAAGTTTCCCTGGGCTATCCCCCTCTGCAGGGCATGTGATTCACGTGTTACTCACCCGTGCGCCACTGAAACAGGCGGGTATTGCTACTCTCCTGTCCCCGTGCGACTTGCATGTCTTAAACACGCCGCCAGCGTTCGTTCTGAGCCAGAATCAAACTCTCCGTAAAAAATGGTTTGGTGGTATCCACTCCCGAAAGAGCGGACCTTTCCAAATTGACGTTCGGCGGGATCCACGAGGGATGCCGCCGTTCCGCGCGCCTGGGCAGGCGCGCAGCGCACAATTCAATCTTTTGCCTCTTCCCGACAATCCATCCGCAATGCATCGGAGTCGAACCGGAGTCTCCCGCGCCACATGGGCCCGGGCGGCTGCCGATGCTTCTCCGTCACGGTCGGTGTCGGGCCACGCTGTCAAAGATCCTTGGTTCGAGGGGACTAAAAAGCCGATCGGGCGTTCCCACCGCGATCGACTGGAGAGTCTCTCGGCCGCCCTCGCTCGGAGCGGCCCGCGAAGCTATCCGACCCGCCCGGGGGGCGTCAACCCGATTTTGGAAAAATTTTCGGAATTTTTTCGCGGGGGGGGGATCGGAAGACTCGAAAACGACCGCGGCGCGGACGACGGCATCAATCGGGGAAGCTCTGGAAACACAGGCGTCCGGGAATCCGCGTGCCCGACGTCAAGCACGGTTTTCGACTTGGTTGCGACGGCGATCTTCGACAGGCTGATCCGATGCCGGAACTCGTCCGAGTGCAACCGATCGGCCTGATGCCGACGCAGGCCGGCTGTGCCGTGTTCCTCGGCGACGGCGCGAAAGCGATCGTGTTCTACATCGACCCGGCGATGGGCGCGGCGATTCACGCGGTGATTTCGGGCGAAGCACCACCGCGGCCGCTCACCCATGATCTGTTTCTGCAGGCGCTCGACGCATTCGGCGCGAAGGTGACGCGGGCGGTGATCACGGCGATGAGCGGCGACGTGTATCACGCGCGGCTTTTCATCGAGGCACGCAACGAAATCATGGAGCACAAGATCGTCGAGCTCGATGCGCGTCCGTCGGACTGTCTCGCGCTGGTGGTGCGCTGCGGCGCGCCGATCCACGTGGTGCGCGGCCTCTGGGATTCGCTGGAGGACATGTCGGACGTGCTGGAGCGAATGCAGCGTGAGGCGGGCGGGGCCGGTGACGAGGAGGATTGAGTGATGGCGGTCATCGGGCCTTGCGGCGGCGGGACGCGGTGTTAGGCTGTGCGACCATGCAAGCAACCGCGTCCTGCCCCACCCTGCCCGACTATCTCCGCGAAGAGATCCTGCTGAACCCGGAAAAGCGTCGCTTTCCGGCCTTTGATCTTCGCAGGCTGCTCGGCACGGTCTTCGAGCCGACCGAGGGTTGCCGCGTCTGCATCCTGGTGGATTTCGACGAGCCGGTGGACCTGATCCGCGACTGCGCGTTCCTGCGCGAGGATGGATTCGCCGTGCAAAAGAACGCGCACCGCTACTTTTTCGAAGGATTGCACGGTGGGGTGATGCAGGACCTGGGCATGACCGGCGGCGAGTTGTACGCCTACCGCTGCAGCCACGGGTCGAACCTCGATCTGCAGGAGGAGGTGTGGGACACCCAAGGTCGGCAGCTCTCGCTCGATCGCGACATTTACCCGAACTACGACCTCATCCTCTGCATCTCGACCTTCTCGGCCACCGCGCCGCTCACCGCCAAGGCGAGGCAATTCGGGTTCCGCGGCGCCACGCTGCACGGACTCAACGACATCATCCTCAACTCCGGGCTGGCCGTGGATTATCAAGCGGTCTCGGCCGATGCCGAGCGGCTGCGCCTCGCGCTGACGCGGGCGGACTCGATCGAGATCGACTTCGAGCTCGAGGACGGTCGCGTGCTCACCGCCTGGCTCGGACTGGGCGGACAGGAGGCGCAGAAGTCCCACGGACTGTGCAATGGCCGCACGCCCGACATCGCCAATCTCCCGGCCGGTGAAGTGTATTTCGTGCCCAACGACGCGCGGGGACAATTCCCGATGAAGTACGAGGATGGCACGCTTGGCGTGCTCGACGTCGAGAACCGCTGCATCGTGCGCTCCACCCTCATCGCCGGCAACCCCGCGACCATCGACGCCCACAACCGCCGCCTCGCCGATGATCCGATGACCGGCACCCTCGGTGAGCTCGGCTTCGGCACGCAGGTGCTGCCGGTTTCCGGTGCCGACATCCAGGACGAAAAGGTGCTGGGCACCTGCCATCTCGCCACCGGCCGCGACGACCATCTCGGCGGCGACATCCTGCCCTCGATGTTCAAGAAACACGAGAACTCGACCCACGACGACATCCTGTTCGCGCCGCACAAGACGCCGAACTTCAACATCCGCCAGGTGAGGATGCGGCGTGGCGAACAGCACGAAATCCTCATCGAGCACTTCCGGCCGTCGCGCTACCTGATGGAAGCGCTTGCTTCGGGGCGTTGATGCAAGAGATGCCCGGTTTGCTGCGGCGCGGTATTCCGGCGTGGTATTCCGGTTGCGGCGTTGCCGCCCGCTACTTCATGGCGGCGAAAGAGACGGCCGCTCCGCAGCGACTCTTTCTCGTCACACACCGATTCACTGCGCGCGCAGCGCCACCGGTTCACCGAACCACCAGCGTTCCGACTGACCAGCCCGGTGCTTTGCGAAGCTCATGCCCATCTCCGCACGCATGCTGGAGCCGCTGGTCGGATTTGAACCGACGACCTGATCATTACGAATGAACTGCTCTACCCCTGAGCTACAGCGGCGCGGAAGCAGGGGGACGGAACCAGAGCGGAACGCCGCCCGCAAGCCGGAAATCCGGCGGGTCACAGGGCGCGGTGGGCGATTTCGCGGGTGATCGAGGCGACAAACGCGTCGAGCGGCATCGGACCGAGGTCGTCGCGATCGCGGTGGCGCACCGAGACGCTGCCCTCCTCGGCTTCGCGCTGGCCGATGACGAGCATGTACGGCACGCGCTCGAGCCGCGCGTTGCGGATCTTCGCGCCGATCTTGTCGCTGCTGCGGTCGATCCCCGTGCGCACGCCGGCGTCGGCGAGTGTGGCGGCGGCCGATTCGGCGAAGTCGATCGCCTTGTCGGACACCGGCAGCACGCGCACTTGCTCGGGCGCGAGCCAGGTCGGGAATTTCCCCTCGAAGTGCTCGATGAGCAGGCCGGTGAAGCGTTCCATCGATCCGAACGGCGCGCGGTGGATCATCACCGGCACGTGCGGCGCGTTGTCCGGACCGACGTAGGTGAGTCCGAAGCGCACGGGCAAATTGTAATCGACCTGCACGGTGCCGAGCTGCCAGTCGCGGCCGATCACGTCCTTGACGACGAAATCGATCTTCGGTCCGTAGAACGCGGCCTCGCCGATCTCCTCGGTGTATTCAACGCCGAGCGTGCGCACCGCCTCGCGCAGCGCGGCCTCGGCCTTGTCCCAGTTCTCCGGCGAGCCGACGTATTTGTCGCTTGCCGGATCGCGCAGCGAGAGGCGCACGCGGTAGTCGTTCATGCCGAGCGTCGAGAGCACGGTCTTGACCAGGCCGAGGCATCCCTGCACTTCCGCCGAGACCTGCTCGGGCGTGCAGAACAAATGCGCGTCGTCCTGGGTGAAGCCGCGCACGCGCGTCATGCCACCGAGTTCGCCGGATTGTTCCCAGCGGTACACCGTGCCGAACTCCGCCAGCCGCACGGGCAGGTCGCGGTACGAGTGGTGCTCGCTCGCGAAGATGCGGATGTGGTGCGGGCAGTTCATCGGCTTGAGCAGGTAGCCCTCGTGCGTGCCGTCGGCCAAGCCGTGGACGAGACTGGCGCACGACGCGTCTTCATCGGCGAGTTTCTCCAGCACGTCGCGCTCGGCGATCGGCGGATACTGGCTTTCCTGATAGTATGGAAAATGGCCGGAAGTGCGGTAGAGGTCGAGCTTTCCGATGTGCGGGGTGAAGACCTGCGCGTATCCCTGCTTGTCGAGTTCGTCGGTGATGAACTCCTGCAGCGCGCGCCGCACCAACGCGCCCTTGGGTTTCCACAGCACCAGCCCTTGGCCGACCAATTCGTCGATGTGAAAGAGTCCCAGCTCGCGGCCGAGCCGGCGGTGGTCGCGCTTTTTCGCCTCCTCGAGGCGAACGAGGTGCTCCTCGAGCAACTCCTTGCTCTCGAAGGCCGTGCCATAGAGCCGCTGCAACTGGCCCTTCGACTCGTCACCCATGTAGAACGAGGAGGACACCGACATCAGCCGCACGTTCTTGCACTTCGACGTGTATCCGACGTGCGGACCGGCGCAGAGATCGATGAAGTCGCCATTGCGGAAACACGAGATCTCCTCGCCCTCGGGGATCTTGTCGATCAGGTCGAGCTTGAAGCGCGACGGATTGCCCGGGCGCTCCGACAGCCCGCCGAGCCGACCGCTCTCCGCCATCGCCCGCGCCTCGTCGCGGCTCACCGTCTGCCGCTCGAATTTCTGGTTCTCCTTGGCGATTTTTTTCATCTCGGCCTCGATCTGCGGGAAGTCGTCCGGCGTGATCCGGTGCTTCATGTCGAAGTCGTAGTAGAACCCGTTTTCGACCGGCGGACCGTAGGCGAACTGCGCGTCGGGCCAGATCCGCAGGATGGCGGTGGCCATCACGTGCGCGCAGGAATGGCGCAGACGTTCCAGATCGGACATCTGCTGGCGCTCATCGAGGGTCTTGCGTTCGCTCATGCGCGGATAGAAGAAGGCCCGGAGGGGCGCGGATTCAAGGTGCAAATGCCGTGGCGCAGTGATCCGCCCTCACTCCATCCGTCCCGGCGTGTTGCCGCGCAGGAATTCGGCGGCCTCCATGCGGCGCGCGCCCTCGGGCTGGACGCGCAGCAGTTCGATCCGCCCGTCGCCGCAACCGACGAACCACCGGCCGTCGCGCACCAGTGACTCACCGGGTGGCAACGCGCCTGCGGCATCGCGCTCAGTCACGCGCGCGGGGGGAAAGATCTTGAGACGGATCGAACGGCCGTCGGCGGTCATGCGCGCATGCGTGCCCGGCCACGGGTCATAGGCACGGATGCGGCGTTCGATCGCCGTCGCGCTCATCGACCAGTCGATGCGGCCGTGATCGCGCGTGAGCTTGGGCACGTGCGTCGCGAGCACAGGGTCCTGCGGCACGCGCGGCGCATCACCCGCCGCCAAGCACCGCAGCGTGTCCATCAGCACGTCGGCCGCCAGATCGGCGAGCCGGTCGTGGAGCGATCCGCCGGTTTCATCGGACGTGATCGGGATCGCACGGGC
>Ga0194123_10006999_pt1 | contig 11431 bp, 10 predicted proteins | sample TA2MahsurfametaG_5_FD_155479 | JGI IMG/M metagenome (GOLD analysis project Ga0194123, IMG submission 155479) | Freshwater microbial communities from Lake Tanganyika, Tanzania - TA2015023 Mahale A surface | ecosystem: Environmental > Aquatic > Freshwater > Lake | place: Tanzania: Lake Tanganyika... | reverse complement strand
AGAGAATTTCTATAACACTCGAAACCGTGCCCCTTTTGGTTAATTCTTTCATAAACTCAAGTGCGGTTTTTTGTGTAAAAACTTTATTCGCATCATGAACGGATGGTATAAATAAGTTAACCATTGAATCATTTTTTTCAAGGTCTAGTAAACATGTTTTGATAATATCTTTGTCAGAAATGACACCTAATGCTCTCATTAAAATAAATAGAGGAACCGGTTTCTTCATATTTGGTACAGCAACGACAATTTGTCTATTACTTAAGCTCGGTGATGGAGCAACAATTTTAACAGATGATGTTCTAATCGGTTTTGATGAATCTTCTGATACGGAACGTATTTCAGCGGAATAACTGTAAATATCGTCATCACCGTATGCTCTAATATAAAGCATATTATCTGCGAATTTTTCCTGAGGTATTACAACTTTTTCCTTTCCATCAATAATAAAATATCCGCCATAATCATTTCGACATTCACCAGCATTGAAACGCACTTCATTAGTCATGTTATTTAAAATACATAGTTCAGATTGAAGCATAATAGGAAATCTGCCTAAATAAATTTTATTCAGATTTATACTATGCGTCTTTTTCTCGTCACCAATATAATAAATAAAATCAACATCTACATCATAATGAATAGTGATTCCATATGTCATGTTACGTAATCTGGCTTCATTTGGATACATATAATGTGAATTATTGTCGTCGTATATTACTGGCTTACCATAATAAATTCTATCACCTTCTTTACCGCCTAAATATAGTAGGCACTCATTTCTCTTACCTTGTCCTGATTCTTCTTCTCTCTCAATAAATCGAATAGGATTATTTTCATAGAAGATTCGTTTTATACCACTTCTGAAGAAATCATTAAATGACTCTAAATGATGTGATACCAAACAATTTGGATTATCTTTAAAATATTTATCAATCAATTTCCAAGATATATTTTCTTTCTCCATTTTATATTATAATAATCATATTTTTTTAAATTTAATTATTACAATATTAATGTTGTAATATGAAAATAAATTAAATACATTTAATAATTTAATAATAATGATTAAAATAAAGATTTTTTCTTCATTTTCAGAAAGCAAACAATCTAAAGAAGCTTTTGAACGCGTTAATAATGCTTGCGATTATAGTTTTTATGGAAAAGATAAAAAATATTTTATTACTAATGATGATGATTATACACATGTTATAATTATGAATACTGCTATGCCAGAATTAAATATACCAAAAGAGAATGTTCTTGGATTAGCATTTGAACCTATCCAATTCTTAGGTTTAACAACTGAATTTGTTGAATATGCAAAAAAATATATTGGAAGATATTTTATTGGAGAAAAATTTGATTTACCAGAACCATTTATTGAACATTTTGGTTACATGTGGTATGCCAGACCATCAAAAGAAATTACTGTTAAAAATAAATTAATGTCAATAATTGTAAGCGAAAAACAATTTGCTCCAGGACATATTTATCGACATAAATTGGTTGAAAAAATTATTGAATTTAATTTACCTATTGACATTTATGGTCGTGGATCTGAAAAATATAAATATAATAGAGTAATGGGTAATTTTGTAGAAGATGAACCTTATAAAGAGTATTTATATACAATTTCTATTGAAAATTTTGGTTGTAGTCATTATTTTTCAGAAAAAATTATAACACCAATTATGTTTAACTGTATGCCAATTTACTTAGGATGTAGAAATATTTCAAATTATTTAGAAAATGTTATTTTATTAGATTTAAATATTGATAATGATTTAAATATAATAATGACAATTCTTAATAATCCACTTAAATACTATAAAAAACCTTATACAGAAAGAAATTTAAAATCAGTTAATTTTATTGAAAATTTACCAAATATTTTTCCTTAAACTTTAACATTTTTTTTTGTTTTATTGTTTTTATTTTTATTTCGTTTTGTTAATCGAAATTTATGTTTAATATTTGTGATAGTAAATTCAGTCCATGGATAACTTGGTCTGTCCTTTAAATACGGACAAAATTTTTCATATTGTCTATGTTTTTTACAAAATTCATCTTTATTAAATGGAATATCACACGATGAACCAAATTTTCCAATAAAAGACATATTTTTTGCTAATTCTGTATCACAAACAATACCATCCACTGCTCCACGAGGCGCATAAGGCTTAGGTCTCGATTCTTGAGACATATATTCTCTAGCATCTAAATCATAATGAGAACATACTGATCTAGAGCATGGATGGTTGTCTTTCTCTAAATACACATCATAATGGTCTCCTATTATTTTCTTCGCAATATTAATATTAATTTTGCCTTTATGTTCGTCCATCAAATCTCCAAGTCTAACTAATCTTGCTCCTTGATGTCTCCTAATGTCATAAAATCCTGAATTATTCACTTCTAAATTTCTAATGCGTTCATCATAAGGAGCATTGAATCCAATAAAGAATCCGTTTTTTGTTCTCTCTATATTATGATATTTAAGACCCAATTCAATACGTAAAATTTCATTTGTATTCGTATCTCCAAATAACCACGAGTTAGCATAATCACCAGAATTCTCATGTAAAAGTATTTCACAGTATTCATCTAATGTATCAGCATACTGCATAGCATGTCTAATTCTATAACCAATTGGATATTTTTTCTCATAAGGAATAAACCCGCCAATTGTTGTTTCAGTTCCAATAATACCTTTAGATGTTATAAAAAAATCGGTACCGCTCCATATCCAACATGGAGAAGTTTGCATAATCATTCTATGTCCTTTATCAGGTTTAATATCTAACACTACGTTTGATACTTGTCCGTCAATAAAATCAGCAAACGAATTATGGGCGCATACAATTTTACCATCTTCCGTCCAATCACCAACCGCAATAAATGCGCTACATTTGTCATCTGAACCACCACCTTCTTTACCGTAACGAGATTCTGAAATAATCGAATACCAATAAGGTATAGAACAATAAAAATTCCATGCAATTATTTCGTTTATAGTAGTTTTACAATTTGCTGCGTTTAAACCTTCAGTTATGCCAAGCATTTCTTCATAAAGCTCTGGAAACTCTTTTTCTGTCATGGTTTTGAAATCGTCTGAAATTTTATCAATAAAAAATTCCCATGTTTCGCCATAAGCTTCCATCATTAAAAACTTTAAAATTCTTTGAATTTCCTTAAATTCAGTCGCACATAAATACCCGTAAGCATATCCTCTTTCTTTCGGTTTCCCATAAATAGAAATATATTTCCAACCATTTTTTTCATATGATATGCCATTTTTTATTTTATTAGACATTATATATAATATAGATATTTATTATATATATTTATTTGTATGTGAAAATTACTTAAATTTATAAATTTCTAAATATATCGCGAATACAATTTGAATTTATAAATTTATTGGTTTATTTTTTTATTGTACTAAAAACATCTTTACATACTTAGCATAATCATACCCATTAAAACAAATAAAAGGATCCAGGGAAGGAGAACAAGAAGCCATGAAAGACCAACATTTCCGTCTCTGCATATCAAGTTAATAACATACGTCCAAAATATAATATAAATAAATTGAACGATAAAAACAACAAATGTATTGGGAACATGACATGAAAAACAACCCATACTATAGCTATTTGTATTACCTAAATTTTGAAACATAACAATGACTAAACTTAACATCGATATGACAAAATATAACGCAGCAGGGGTACATAATTCTTTTAGTGTTTTTGGAAACGGGGCCATTATAAATAAATGTTAGATAAAAATTTACACCATTGCTGAATTCAAAGCCATTTTTGTTGGAATTTGATCTTTCCAAGGCATAGGATTTACTGGCGAAGAATAACCAGCTAAAGCATTATATGCGCTTCCTACTCCAAATTGGAATTGTCTTCCTAAATTAATTAAGTCTTGTCCGGCAAAACCGCCTTTTTGTTTTCGCGTACCCTTACGTTTACCTGCTTTCATATTTAAGAATGGTGGGTTTGCTCCTACATTTACCATTTGTCGTGAAATATCATTGTTATAAGTATTTACAGGATAATAATTACTGTCACCCGGAATACCATTTACGCCAGGCCATGAACTAATACTTGGTTGCCAAGCAGACCCTACTAAACCATCTGGATAAGGAATACCCTTATTACCACCCTTCATTTTATGGTATGATTTACATTCTGAACACCTACAATGTATTCTATGTGTTTTTTTACCGCCGACCATAAATGCCGGAATAAATACTTGGGCCGACCCTCCTTTAGTTGTTTTATTACCACCAACCATAAATGGAGGAATAAATAATTCAGGCGACCCTCCTTTAGTTGTTTTATTACCACCACCAATTAAAGGAGCAGCACATCCACATCCACCTTGTTGAGGTGATGCGTTATTAAAAATTGTATTAACTCCGCCAGTAACAGAAGGTCCTGTATTTGGATATGCTGGGTTTGTAGCATTTGTATTACTAGGAATATTAGATGTGTTACTTAATCCACATTTTGAACCATCACCACCTTTACCAGTATAAGCTAGATCAGGGTTTCGAATAGAAAAAACTGGTTTTCCAGTGTATGCTAAAGGAGCATCTGGACTACCACCTAAATAATTTTTACGAGTCTTAGAACAGCCTTTCATTCTATAAATTTTCTGCTTTCTAGAATTCTTTTTACTCATTTATATAATGTACAAAGAAATTATTCAATATCAACATGAGTTAATAAATGTCTCCTACAACACATTTTTTTCATATTCAATTCATCAAGAACCTCTCCTTCTGGCGTCTTTTCATGAAACTCTTTGGTTAAATAAAGAACTTTATCAATATCAGTTGAATCTTTTCCAACATTTTTTGCTAATTTTCTTTTACGAACTTCCGATTGATAATAACGATATTTATTAGCAATAACATTACCACAAGTAAAACATTTAATAGGAATTATCATTTCTTATATTATCTGATTATATTATTATAATATATTTTTAAATTATAATCAATTTTTTATTATATTTTTTCAGGCAAAGAATACCAACAATGAAATATAAAACTTTAGTAAAATTTTATTTATATGTTATACAAATAATTATTTTATATACTTATTTTATAATGGGAAAATCGCGTAAAAACATTATGAAAAGTTTTGAAGAAACAGCTAATAAAACTTTGCCTGTAGTTGATGAAGGTTTAAAAACTGTTGGAACTACTGCTAAAGATGTAGCGCAATCATCTATACCAATTATCGAAAAAGGTGTATCAGGAGTATATGGTACAATGGCAACTGGCCTAGATTTAGGAATCAAAGGAGTTAAAGTAGTTGGTTCAAAGTTTAAAAGAACACGAAATATTAGTCGTGCTCTTAGTCGTGGTCGTACTCGTGGTCTTAGTCGCGGTCTTAGCCGTGGTCTAGCTCGCGGTCGTACTCTAGCTCGCGGTCGTACTCGTGGTCGTAGTCTAGCTCGTACTCGTGGCCTAGCACGCACAAAGTCTGGTGGAATCAAAAGAAGTCGTCATCACATGTAAATTTCGAAAAACAAAAATTATATATATATATATATATAATGTTTAAGACATTAAATAATCTTACAAGAAAAGCAGATAGATATGGTGACGTTCATTTTATATCTTTTCTTGGGTCTGTATTGTCTAGACTTGCTTATTTGAATGACAACCAATTTTTGACGAAATATTGCCAAATTATGGGACCAGTTATACAACCAAAAATTTTAGAAGCAATAAATAAAGTTGATTCTAATAATTTACCAGCTTTATTAGACGACCAAACCATTTTTGGGTTAAATAAAGATCCAAATGATATATTTGCGAATTATGAATATCAATATAACGGTAAAAATTTTATTGATTTTATTGGTGTAAATATGCCACAAAATGTAAATATAATTAATGGAGATCTAAATGGTGAAAAGGTTTTTCCTGTTCTAGGGCAAGAAACACCACCAGACGCAGTTAAGTATATTTCTATTGGCTGGTCAAATTATGGTGAAATTTATGTTGTTGCTGATAAAAGAATGCCAAACACTATTTTCTTAATTTTTAGAGGAACTTATAGTGCTAAAACAGCTGCAATTTATACGAAGCCAACATCTATTGGCGCACTATCTGTATGTAATGATTCTAAAGGCAACCCAGAGAGATTTTTGTATGGAATTTTTAAAGTTACAAGTGAAATGATTCATACTATTATAGAATCAATTCGTTATTTAGCAACAGATTTTTTAGGAGCAACTACACCTAATTCAGTGAAAATTTTCACAACAGGTCATTCTCTTGGAGGAGCCATGTGTACAAATTTTGCTTATTTATGGATGGGAATAAAGAAAACAGCTCCGTATAATACCGCACCATATAATGTATTAGCAGATAATTTAATATGTATAAGTTTAGGTGCCCCTCGTGGTATGGGAAAAAACGTAGCCAGAAAATTTTGTAATTTTGTTATGGAGAAAAAAATATTATTTTTAAGAATTACAACCAAAGGAGACCCTGTTGCTTCTGTACCTAAAAGTTTTGAATATGAACATCCTTGTTCGCATGATACAAAAATAAGTATGGAAGTTTATGAGGATTGTAGTCCTACATTAACTATGCGTCCTACACCTGATGTAAAGTATTCTTGGAATTTAGATTGTCTAAATAATAAACCAAGACCATACGTACTTAATCCTTTATCACATACTATATATCTTGATATATTATATACAAAAGCTGTTGACATACCAAAATTCTTAAAAGGATTTGCTTTCCAACAAGAGGTATCTAGAGGTCCTGGTAAGAGTACTATTTGTAGATTAATTATGGGTGAATCTAACAATTATAAAGCGGTTTTCTTTGATGTTAATAAAGCTAGAGAGAAACCATCAAATATAGATGCTGTTGAAGAAGAAAAATTATCTAAGATTGATCCTAATGCGGCAGCTCAATTAGCAGAAACAGATGCTAATGGTCCTGTAACTAGTACTGATCCTAATATTACTGGTGGAGGATGGTTTACCAAAACACCAACTACTACACCAACTACTACACCAACTACTACACCAACTACTACACCAACTACTACACCAACTACTACACCAACTACTACACCAACTACTACTATTACAACTACTCCTACATCCGCAAGTAAATATATGATGAAAATTGGTGGTGAAGTTGATGAAGATAGAAGAATGACAATGGAGGCTTTTAATAAATTAGTCGAACAAATGACTCCATTACAAGGTGACCTTTGTCCTCAAAAACCACAAAACGGTGAAATTACTAATCCGTTTACTAATCAAATGATGCCAGATTTAAGTTGTCCTGGATCTACACATGGTGGTAAGACACGTAGAAGAACTAGAAAAAACAAAAACAAAAATAAAAATAAAAAACAAAAAACAAAAAAGCGCTATACTCGTAAGTATTAAATTTTTACCTAAATTATAAATTTATATTTATTTATAATTTAACGATATGTTCTTCTAGTTCTCGATTTATTACTTCTCTTAAATTTTCTGGTTCTATTTTTTATACTTCTACGTTTTTTATTCGCTCTTCTACCTCCTCTTGCCGAAATACCATCATAATTAGGGATAATCAATACATCAGAATTTGGCAGCATTATATATTATAAATATATATTATAAATAAATAAATATATATTAAATATTAAATTTTTGAGAGAACGGTTCCTTTTGTACTCTTTACTCTTTTCTGTTTTGTATTTGTTTTATGAATTTCATTGTGACACATCTCACACAGTGTCATTAAATTTGCTAGATTATTTTTATGGAAAACAGTGTCTGATGTTTTAATAATACCATTTTCATCCGCACTTGCCTGATGCTGTAAATGATGAACTTCCGTTCCAGCACTTTTACCACATTTTTCACAAGTACTAACAATTTTATTTGAATTATAGCGAGACTGTTTGAGAGAAAGAATACTCCTGCCCTCTGGGTTATATTTTAACCGAATATCATTCGCCGCTTCTAAAAAATCTTGAGGAAGATTTAAGGATTTACATACTTCAAGTCCATATAAACTATTACCTGGACCATCTTTAAGCTTACGATCATATACAAGGACATCATTTTCCTTATCATATTTAACTTCCATATGTTTTAAGTGAACGGTCTGGAGAGAAGCGATTTCTTCATATTCAACAATCTCGTGTAGATGGGTAGCAAATATAAAGCTACTCCTACTTGCGTGTAACTTTTGAATACCTGCGACAAAAATACTGGTTGCGCTTACTGTTTCTGTGCCAGAGCACAATTCGTCTCCTAATATTAAACTATTTTCATCCATTAAACGCAAAATGGTGCGAAGTTCCGACATCTCGACTTCAAATGTAGAAAGTCCTTTAAAAATATTATCGTTTCCTATAATGCGCGTAAATATATGTCTATATGGTTTAAATCTAAATGAAGTACATGGTACATATAGACCAGCTTGTGCTAATATAACCGAAATTCCTAATGCTCGGATAAGAGTAGTTTTACCAACCGCATTTGTTCCATATAATAAAATACCATCTGATTTTCCATCACCGAGATAAATATCATTCGATACATATAGTTCGTTTAACTGGAATCTCTCTATTAAACAATGTCGTAATCCTTTTGCTTCAACGCAGGCTTTTTTAGCCTCAACTATTTCTGGTTTACAATAATTGAATTGTTTCGCAATTGAACCCTTAGCATACATTACATCGATTAATGTTATAAAGTTAATTATTTTTTCAAGGTGATTTTGATAACCACTTAAAGTTTCGACAAACCGATTATAAACGAGAGTAATTAAATCTTTCATTGATATTTTAATAGATGATATCGTCTTACATAAATTATTTATTTGTGTATCTGTAATTAAGTTGTTTGCTGATGATTGTTTTTCAAAAGAGAAACGGTTTTTTGAAACAACAAATGTGAATGGTTTCATTGCCATGTTTAATGTAACGCTCGTTTCATCTGTTGGTAAAGCATCTTGTAATATTTTACATCGTCTGCTCGTACAGAGTAAACTATAATTATTTTTTTCTGTCTCATGTATTTTAACAAATTCGCTTGATTTTGAACCTTTCTTTTCTTTATTTTCGATTAAATTACTTAAATATTCGCGTATAGATTCTAACCCTCTTTCAGAATCTTTCAATGTTTCTGTTTTTTTATCAAGATCACCATCGACACCTTTTTTAATAAAATTCAATTCAAATTGTTGTAACTGATCGATATCTTTTGCCAAATCGAGATCAATATTATTTTCTATGAATAACATTAATTCATGACAAATACAACCTATTTCTGTAATATTTACATCAAAATTTTTCAAGTAATTCATAATTGTCTCATCATTTTTAATTATGTCAAATATAAAATAAATTGTTTTAATACTTGAAAATAAAGCATTAATTGATTTTGGAGAGATTTTTTTAAGAAAAATTTGTCTCTCAAATTTAGATAAATCTTTTATATGTGGTAATTTCGTTTTAAAATGATGACAAATATTTGATTCAAAATTATTTACAATATATTCAGTAATATCATATTCCCTACGTAAAACAGTTTCATCATATATAGGATTCAATATGTTATATTTAAATTTTCGTTTTCCCATAGGCGTAGAACAATTGTTTAAAAGCGCTGATACAGACGACATTTTTGAAGTTTTAACAGTACCATCATCTATAATATTTAATTGTTTGAGTGAATGATTTGCTAATGTTAAACGATTAGAACAATTTTCAAATACAGGTTCAGAAATTTTATGAACTAATTGAGGATTATGTTGATATACAAAATCTAATAAATAACAAAATGCTTGTGTAGCTATATTATTTTCATAAAAATTCTGAATAAATACATCAAAGCTGTCAAATTTATAAAATTTAGAGAGAATTTCTTTTTGATATGGTTGTTTTTCACAGTTTTTAACTCTTGTCATTTTAACATTTATTTTTACATTATTTATATTATCATTATTTATATTATCGTTTATATGAATTTTATGAATTAATCCACATGATATACCAGCATAACTTATTACACAATCTAAATCTTGTTCTACTGGTAAATTTGATATTAAAATAACTTCACTTGGGTTATAAATTGAAATAAATCTCTCTAGTTCATCGTATGTGGTTGGATTATTAACATATGTCTCCTTAAATTGAAATATACTTGTTTTGCCAGTATAAATATCAATATTAGCAGCACCAACAACCACATATTTTCCTTTTAATAAAACTTTGTTCTCAATTAAATTCACCCAAATACAGCAAATTGAATTTGTCAAGTTTTGAGATTCAGTTTGAAAATAGGTTCCTGGAGAGAAAATTCCAGCTAAACTTCGGGATGTATTTTTCATATTCTCGTCCTGAGTATATACAACAGCTGTAAATCCAGCATCCTGTATTTTTCTCAAATATTTTTCAATCATCAAATCTTTAAACCCAGCCATCATAACGTTATTCTTCCCTACACAAGTATTTTTATCAACAATGTTTAATTCACAAATTTGAGAGAAATCTGTTATCTTACTTGAAGTCACTATAGGGTTATCGTTTTCTTTATCATAAATTCCATAAACTTCGAAAAATGCTCCAACCTGCATTAATAATATTGTATTCTCTCCATATTCATCTTGGTATTTCTTTGTTAGTTCAAAATATTCGGTAATTAACGACATATTATAATATAATAAATAATCTTTAATATATTATATTAACTATCTACAAGTATAAATTTGTATTCAGAACCAGGATTTACTAGATTTAGTTTTAATACCTTATATACATCTTCTGAAAGGATACCTAAATTATAATAACAAAATTTCACTATTAAAAGTATAATAGAAATGTATAAAGGCATATTTTTTGCTTTACTATGATCTTCTAATACAAGATTTTTATACTTATTATTGTATACTGATATTTCTACTTCTATAGTATTGCGATCATCTTTATATTTTGCTTTGTATCCACGAACAACAGTTGAATCTATTTTATTAAGCGCCTTTCTAAATTCGCTTTTTTTAATATTTAAAAAATTACATAACTTTTGAATGGTACTTGATTCATTATCAGTAAAAATATCTATATCAATATCACTTTTACCTGGAATATAATCTGTTCTATAAATACTTCCATAAAAATAGATTGGTTCATTAATATGAATAGAGAGATCATTAAAAAAATGTTTTTGTTTATCTGTTAATCGTTTATTTATTTTTTCCATATTAAATTATACATATATTTTATTTATAATTGCTTGTCTTCTTTAGACAAATTATGAAGTAATGTTTCTGTATTATTATTTGTAATTTCTCCTGAAAGCATCGCAGATTCATATAATTTTCTCAAAACGTCATTCGGAGCATTGCTACCGGTTTTAATAAGATTATGTTCTC
>Ga0194123_10006992_pt1 | contig 11440 bp, 6 predicted proteins | sample TA2MahsurfametaG_5_FD_155479 | JGI IMG/M metagenome (GOLD analysis project Ga0194123, IMG submission 155479) | Freshwater microbial communities from Lake Tanganyika, Tanzania - TA2015023 Mahale A surface | ecosystem: Environmental > Aquatic > Freshwater > Lake | place: Tanzania: Lake Tanganyika... | reverse complement strand
AGTTGCAGGCCGATTTCCCGCAATTGCGCTGCGTGCGCGTGGGTGGGCTGCAGCCTGCGAGCGAAGAGCAGAAATGGCAGGTGTTGGCGTCAGCCGATGTGTTCACCTCTCCCGGCGACAACCTCCAGGAAACCTTCGGCCTCTCACTCCTGGAGGCCATGGCAGCGGAGCTGCCTTTGGTGGTGAGTGATTGGAACGGCTATCGAGATCTGGTGCGCCATGGCGACACTGGTTTTCTTGTGCCCACCACCGATGTGTTGCCGGTCTTACCCCAGCCCGACGCCACCGAGCTCTACTACCGGTTGGGCCTGCTCAATTACGACAGCATGGTGGGCTTGCGCGCCCTGGGTGTGGTGGTGGATGAGCAGGCCCTGCACGCCGCGTTCCGCACCTTGCTCGAGCATCCAGACCGCCGTGCGGCCATGGCCGCCCGTGCCCTGCAGCACCTGCAGCAGCACTTCAGCTGGGAGGCCGTGGCACCTCAGTACCGCCAGCTGTGGGCAGAGCTGGCCGCCTTGAGGGCCGCCGCGCTGGAGCCTCCGGCCTTGGCCCCCTTGGAGGCGCCCTATGGACGCCTGTTTTCGGGTTATGCCACGGCGGCCTTTCAACGCGACACCTTGGACTGGGCCGTGGATGGCACACCCATCCCCTGGTTGTGTCATTCCATGCAGGCTGATTTCCTGCGGCAGCTGCTGGCGGGCTCTTCCCTCAGCCTTGAGGCCCTCGCCGAGCACTTGTCGCAGCGTCAAGCCTCTCGCCAACCCGTCTCACGCCCATGGCTGATCAGCCTGGGTTTGGGATCGTCTCAAGCTTTGGCGGTGATGGCTGCGTTGCTGAAGCTGGGGGTGGCGGAATGACACCCCACCAACGCCTGTTTTTTGTTTGCTACCCAGACACCAATGCCACCATCGGCGGCGTCAAGCAGATCTACCGCCAGGTGGAGCTCCTGCATCGGGCCGGTTGGCAGGCCTGGGTGGTGCAGGAGCAGCCCGGGTTTCGGCCCGATTGGTTTGAGAGCTCGGCCCCAGTGATCCACCTGGAGGGCTTGCGCGCCCTGCCACCCGACCCGAGTCGCGATCTGATCGTGCTTCCCGAAACATGGCTGCGCAATCTGCCGACGTATCTGAGCCCTGTGCTGAAGGTGATCTTCAACCAGAACGCCTTCTACACCTTCGGCTTGGATGGCAATTGCCACGCCGACACCCTGGCGCTCTACGGCCATCCTGATCTCAAGGCAGTGGTCACCGTGTCGGATGACAGCCGTGAATTGCTGGTCCGTGGCTGCGGTGTGCCCGCCGACCGTTGTTTCACCGTCACCAACGGCATCGATCCCCAGCTGTTCTTCCCGCCGGCTGTCAAAACACGCCGCATTGTGTTTCCCGCCCGCAAGCACGCGGACCATGCCCGCAAGGTGGCCTTAATGGCCCAAACACGCCCTCACCTCAGCCGTTACCCCTTCCGAGAGCTGCCTCGGATGCCCCATGCCCAGCTGGCCCAGGAGCTGCGGGACGCACTCCTGTTCATCAGCATTGGTCACCCTGAAGGATTTGGTCTGCCGCTGGCCGAGGCACTCGCCAGCGGTTGCCTTGTGGTGGGGTACCACGGCCTGGGTGGGCGTGACTTTGCTCTGCCTTCGATGCAGGCCGTGGAGTTTGGTGATTTGTTGGGCATGCTCGATGCGATTGAAACCGAGCTGCGTCGCTTTGAAGATCACCCTGAGCAGGTTGCCCAGGAGCGCATGGCCATCGCGCAGGCCATTCAGCAACGCTACGGGCCCCAGGCCGAGCATGACCAGGCCGTGAAGGTGTGGACTGACGTGATTCGCCTGGCGTTTCCGTCCTAAATGGCACCTGAAATTCGCGCCACAGACACGGCCGACGACCTGGTTACGGGTAGTGCCTACACATTCACAGCGGGCGACACGGTGGTGGCGCTGGAGGGCAACGACACGCTGGACGTGGGCGCTGTCAGCAACGTGAGCCTGCTGGGCCAGCCTTTGGAAGCACAATCCGAATCCCCCCAGGTTTTGGGACCGGTACAGGTTGGTGACCACCAGGATCCGCACAGATCATCGCCCGGAGACCTTGAAATCTATGGGGCAGAATCCCCAGTAGCCAATCCACCACCATGCAGCGCTACGACGGCCGTGACCTGGGGCCATCGCCACACATCGCTGTCTTGGGCTCCAGCAAGGTTGGCAACTTTGTGGTCACCGTTCCACTGCTTCAGGGTTTGAAGCGGCGCTATCCCCAGGCTGTGATTGATTTCTGGGGTAGTGAGCTCACCGCCGATTTTGAACAGGCTCTACCCAGCGTGGCCTGGCGTTGCTCCTGGGACCAATCCACCCCGGATCTCCTGCGCCAGTTGAGTGATGCAGCTGCCGAACGGGAGGCGGCCCATGGGCCCTTGGACTTGCTGATCAATTGCGATGGCTTCAATCCAATCACCCAGGTGCTGGCGTCGTGGTTGCGACCCCATTGGGTAGCAGGCGCCTGCATGAGCGTTAACGGACGCCGCCCGCTGGCATGGGGCGATCATCCCTACCAACGATTCCTGGAGGATCCGGATTGGGACTCGCCAGCATTTCTGGAGCGCTATCAAGGGCTCTTCACCAGTAATTACATCGCCGAATTGCTCTGTCGATTGGCTTATGTGGAGCCGCAAGTGGATCAAATTGATTTGCCCTCCAAGGCACCGAGCTTCGGAGTTCCAGATGTGCTGATCCACTGCACCACCACCCGTGCCGCCAAGATCTGGCCTTTTTCACGCTGGCGTGAAGTGCTGGAGTGGTGTTTTGCGCAATCCCTGAGTGTGGGTTTGGTCGGCAGTGCTCCGCAGCTGCAACAGACCGATTACCACGCGGGTCATGGTGAGGAGGAGCTGCTCCTGGATCCCCGTCTGCACGATCTCCGTGGTAAGACCACACTGATTGAGTTGGCTGGTGCTTGTCGCATGGCGTCCGCCGTTATCAGCGTGGATGCCGGACCACTCCACATCGCAGCGGCTGTCGGGGTTCCCACCTTGGCTGTGATCGGTAACGATGCCACTGGTGTGGGTGCTAGTCCCGTACGCCTGTGGATGCCACGCTCAGCCAATTGCACGCGCACCGTGTCAACGCAACAGTGCGATGGCTGCGAGGCACTACGGTTTCGCAATGATGGTTGTGTTCGCGAGGGACACCCCTGCATGCAAGGGGTAGAGGCCAACCAGGTGATTACTTGGCTGCAGGGTCTGCAGGTAGCAGGCCAGCTGCCCCGGCCAGCTGCCGTGCCAGCCTGAGCGCTCCGATCCAGTCGCCTGACGACGGTTGCGCGGCAGTCCAGCAATGGCGGTACCAGCACTGCCCTGGCTTTCCGTAGCGCCAACGCCAGTCAGGCATCCAAGGCAACAACACGATCACAGGCTTGCCAAGAGCTCCGGCAAGGTGAGCCACCGCCGTATCCACACTCAAGACCCAGTCGCAACGTTCGATCCAGTCGGCCGTTTCTAGCCACCCGGCGGTGCTTGGAAGCTGCGCTGAAAACCGGTGGCCCCAGCGTTGATGATCGTCGGGCTCCCCCCGCTGCAGGCTCACGAGCTCGACTCCATCCAAGCCTTGTTGCCATTCGGGATGGTTCAGCAGGTCGGCCAGCGGAAGACTCTTGCTCCGGAACAGCGCTTTGTCATCTCGGTTGCTGGCCCAGCAGAGCCCGAGCCGCAGTTTCGAAGTCGAAGGTTTGGGCTCCACGCGGCCCTTCAGGCAGCCCCGCAGGTAGGGCAAGGTGAATGTGGCCCCCCAGGTGAGTTCAGGATCGAGCAAGCCCATCAGCCCCATCAGCGGAAGATGTTGCGGGGCTTGTTCCCACGGTGCTGTGTTGCGGTCTACCACCCGTAGCGCGGCCGGAAGGCTCCGTTGGAATAGTGAAACCAGCTCCGGTTGCACGGCGAATTGAATCTCAAGCCCCTGCTCGGCTAGCAACGGTAAATAGCGGCTGAATTGGAGCGCATCTCCTTGGCCCACATCGTTCCAGATCAACAGAGGGCCCTGCAGGCAAGCTTCCCCTTGCCATTGCCGTTCCATCAGGCTGGGGCTCTGAAACCGTTGGCGATGGAGTGCCCATCCTTGCGCGCCCTGCCGTTGCCACACCTTGAGAAACCCCAGATTTTTCAGGGCGGCTCCCCGGCAGTCCTCCTGTCCCATGGCCAGCTGGTAGCTGCGTTCAGCTGCTTCAATGCGCCCACATTGGTGGAGGGCTAATCCATAGTTTACCAGCAGGCCAAGTTGACTGGGATTGTGACAAAAAGCCCGGCGAAAGTGCTGCCTTGCGCGAATCGGGTCGGCATCACAGAGCGCTTCCAACCCAGCATTGTTGGCGCTGGCCGCATCGTCTAATTCTCCGATGATCGCCTGGGCGCCAGGATGATGTCTCTGACTGGTCTCTGGCCCCATCAGAGACATGCGATAAGATAGCTCAAACATAGTAATGTATCGTCCTGTGGCCACGATCCGGGGAACCGAGACCTCAGACCGTCTCATCGGCACCACAGACAGCGATGAGATCTTTGGCCTGGGTGACCGTGACACCCTGGATGGCGGTGGCGGACGAGATACGCTCCGCGGCGGCGATGGCGGCGATTGGATCACCGATTCGGTTAGTGATAAAACACTGGCATCGGGCTCCTACGTCTTAGGTGAGGGTGGAGCCGATACGCTCCGTTTCCAGCTGTCCCTCACAGGCGTATCCCTTGAGGGTGGTGATGATGCTGACAGCGTCCTGATTCAATCCTTCTTTCGTTCTTCAACGCTCAGGGGAGGCGGTGGGGCTGACACCCTTCGATTTGAATCAAGCCTGAGTAGCGGATTGCTGCAGGCTGATGCTGGCGCCGACTCGATTTCTGTCCAGGGTTCATTTGTCCGCTCCTCCGTATTGGCGGGCAGTGACAATGACACACTTGTTTTTTCTGGTTTAGTTACAGATTCCAGCCTTGCCGGTGGCGTTGGTGATGATTCCATACGCGTTGAAGGCGAATTGATCCGATCCTGTGTTTGGGGCGGCGACTATGACGCGGCAATCAGTGGTGGAAGCAGTGATGGCAATGACACCTTTCTACTCAATAGTCTGAGTTCCTCTCGGATTGTTGCCAACGCTGGCAATGATTCCATTGAAGTCACCTCCACCATCACAAGTAGTTCGCTGTTCGCTGGTGATGGTGGCGATTCAATCTCCATTGGGACATCCCTGATTGCCAGTTGTCTGGTAGGAGGGGCTGGCGCTGATCGTTTTGAGCTTCGCTCTGCGGAAGTAGTCACTCTCTACGGGGGCGATCCGGATAAGCCCACCAGCGGTGACGATGGTGATGACACCATCTTGATTCGCGAATCAGCCACTTCGATCCTGGTGTCGGGTATGGCCGGCAAGGACCAAATCACCCTCTCCGCCAATGCTTCCAGCGCCACCCTCAGAGGCGGTATTGATGCCGATAGTTTGCTGATTGTTGGATCCCTGACCACCGGGTTCATCACAGGCGACCATAACGCCGATTCCCTGGTCTTCCAAAGCAATATTTTAGCTGCCACGATTTCAGGCAGTAATCCTGATGATCTGGATTCTTCCGAGGACCGCGATGACACCTTGCGATTCAGTGCCGGTTTCACTAGTTCCAGCGTCAGTGGCGGTGCCGGTGCCGATCTTCTCGAAGCTCAAGGCGAGATCATGGCATCCCGAATTGCCCTTGGAATCGGCAATGACCGTGCAACCCTTAGGACGCTTGTCCGATCATCATTAGAGGCTGGAAATGGCAACGACAGCATTGAAGTCCTCAATCGCTTATCAGCTACCCGTATTGAATTAGGCCTTGGAGCGGACACCTTACTTCTCCGTGATCAGGTCAGTGGTCTTACGTTGCTTACTGGTTCTCTTGCCGATCCGAAAGCCACCGACGATCGTGACAGTGTGGCCTTTGACGCTGAGGTTAATGGTCTCACTCTCAACCTTGTCTCCGCCGCTGACACCGTCGCCTTCAGCAGCCGCCTCGTTGGCTCTGAAATCCGAGCTGGACAAGACCAAGATAGCCTTCTCGTGATTTCAGAGTCAACGAGTTCATCACTGTTTGGTGATCTCGGTCAGGATACGATTGAACTGCGCGCGCAGGCAAAATCAGTATTCGTATACGGGGATAACCCCAGTTCGGCTGCTGATGGAGACACCGACTATATTATTCTACATCACCTCGACGCCAGCCTCGTGGACGGATTAGGTGGTCATGACTCAATCTACGTTGCCAATACAGTATCAATATCAACGCTGAGGGGGGGCGAAGGCAATGATACACTCCGAGTGAGTGGCTCATTGTCAGCGTCTTTAGTGAATGCTGGTCAGGGTGCTGATCTGATGATGTTCACTGCTGGTCTGTTGTCTTCATCTGTTGAAGGTGGCAGTTGGGAAAAACCCCTTGATGACCTTGGTGATTCTTTGTCTGTCCTGGCTGGTGTCGACAGTGTTGCCATCAATCTGATGGGTGGTAACGATACTTTTAACTTTGCATCAGCTGTTACTGCTGCAACGATTCGTGGTGGTAGTGGCAATGACTATGCCTCCTTTGCAGCACTTGTTGAGAAGAATTCCGTTGTCTATGGCGACCTGGGCGAGGATACTCTGCTTCTCAATGGAGTTCTAAAGAATTCTACGATTTTCGGTGGCAATGCCACTTCAGGATCCACTGACGCAGCCGACCTCATCGTAGTTAGTGGTGCGGTTCAGACTGCTGCCTTGTATGCCGAACAGGGTGCAGATACTCTTTTGCTTAGAGATGATCTCGAAGGGTCCATGCTCCGGGCTGGTTCAGGAGCAGATTCCGTTCTCATTGATGGAGCCGTTAAGGGCTCATCCCTGTACCTCGAAGCTGATGCAGATACGTTGCTGCTTCAGCGCTCTTTGGTCAGTTCCTTCGTTGATCTCGGCGGCGGATCCAATGTGATGACTATCTCCCGAGATTCAAGCGCAGTCACCCTTCGGGGGGGCGATCAGGCTGATTTAATCGCGCTCAACAGCACAGTAACCTCCTCTAGTATTACGGCCGGTTTGGGTTCCGATACCCTTAGCTTTGCTGCAGGTGTCGAAGGCCTGCAGCTCTTTGCTGGCGTTGGGACAGCATCCACCGACAGTGGTGATTCAGTTTCATTTGCAGCTGGACTAGTACGTAGTTCCCTCTATTCTGAGCAAGGAGCTGACACAATCTATATTGCCGATGTTTTGCAAAATAGTGTGATCAGGCTTGGGTCTGGTGAAGACTCCCTTCAAATTCGTGGTTTAAGCTCCGGTTCTTCAATTTATGCAGAAGATCAAGATGATTCAGTATCGCTTGATCAGTTTAAGTCTGGATATCTAGACGCTGGTGCTGGATCGGACTCCATTCGCTTTGTCGCCGACGTCACAGAAGCCCTGATCCAGCTCGGTAGTGGTAATGACACGGTTCGATTTGCAGAACGTGTCGCTGCAGTCAGGTTATTTGGCGCTGAAGACAATGATTTCGTTGAGATTTCTAGTAACCTGCTTTCTTCCTCATGGCTCGACCTTGGCCCAGGCGCTGATACGTTCAAGTTGAACGCTAATAGTCACGACTCTTTTAGTCTTCGTATGGGGGAGGGCGCTGACAATGTTGCACTGGCAGGAGATATGAAAGGCTTCCGCCTAGATCTTGGGTCTGGAGATGACACCTTAATATTTAATGTGACTGATCTCAAGGGAGAGATTAACGTTTGGACGGGTTCAGGTCATGATTCAATCGTTGTAAGCCGTGATACCGCAATCAAACAAACAGCCTATTTCTGGATGCAGGGCGCCCAGGATTCGCTAATTTTTAACCAATATATTGCTGATGATGGGGTTCTTGAGAAGGTTCTCGTCCCGAATGGGGCTGGCTTGGTCTTACAGGTACGCAATGACGAATCGGCCAAGGATATCGCGGCGAATCAACTGTTCCGCTTCCAGCAAGCCGTTACAGCAACGCTGAGTGCAGACGGTGTCATCCTCATCCGCGGACTTGGCTCTTCCCCGGGCCCTGTTGTGACCATGACAGGCTTTAAGGATCAGGCTGACCGGCGTCTGTTTGTTGATGGTCTCAACCGTGCTCTTCCTGCGAGCTACGCCTTTAGCTCAGTCAGTCCCTTCAGCTAAAGAGTGTTGTTGACGCAGTCCATACCGACTAAGCCATTTATTATGTTCGCGACTTGTCTAGAAACAGTCCGCGCAAAATTGCCCTCAAGTTAGCAACCTTGTTTGGTTCAGTGGCTAGCCATATGATCGGCTTGAATGTCATCTTGGTGATCTCTTTCCCTTTCCACCATAATGGCACATGAGACAGAACAGACATCTTCTTGAGATTCCTGATGGCGTATTCGTGCCTCATTGGAGGGTAAAGTTCGCATCCTAAAACTCTTGCAATTTGATTAGGATGACGCTCCCCAAATTGTTGATAGAGCCTGCAATTTCTTTCGATCATGGTTTGGTATCCGGCGGCTTGCGCGCGAAAGCTCCATTCGTGGTCCAGATAGTCGATGTTGAAATCCAGGCGATATTCTCCGATATCTAACCAAGTCTCAATTCGAAAGGTACAGCCGCTTGTAATGACGACGGGTTTCTTGTGGCTGCTTCGATGTGTCAATATCTCTCTCCTTTCATCGATAATCGTAGGACCTGCAATCAGTTTCGGCCTTTGTGCCACGATGCTCTGCAGCTTTAATACATCCATTGCACTTATGGTGCTGTCTTGGTCCAACAGTGTGACTATATTACAGCCAATCTCTTGTGCTCTCGCCACTCCCTGATGAATCGCTCCAGCAATAAGGTTCCTATTCGCATTTTCACACCAGCTAACTTCTACCCCAAGGTTCTTTAAACGGGCCCTTACCGCTGTTGAGTATTTATCATATTCCTGGTTGTTATTGACGACAATGATTTTGACGTTGTGACTTGCCAGATATCCCAAAAAGTCTTTATCAAATCTTGGTTGACCTTGGTAAATTGGCACGACTAATGCTCTTGACAATTTTCCCATGATGCAAGCACAATACCTCTATTATCGTGTTTGATGCCCACTATAATGCGCTAAGAGCAAGTTTTGTCTCATCTGCTCCATTGAGGGTTGTCCCCGAATCCTTGCGGCCCTCATATCGCAATTAGTTAGATAATTAATCTGTGGGCCTCATGCCTTGAGGGCAATTGATGTAAAATTAGTACTCAATATGAGAGAAGCACTACAATGTAAATTGTTCTTAACATTGCAGATGATAAGAGACCTTGACAATTTTCGCCACTGTGGTATATGGTCGTAATGACCTGATCAAGTATTATGTCTCTTAAATTCCTTCAAAACATAGATCTTGTACTGCTGCAAGATCTTTCGGGAAGCTACAGCGATGACATAGCGACTGTCAAAGGTTTGCTCCCGTCCTTGTTTTCGACCTTGACGTCCTTGGCTCCAAACACCAAGGTTGCGGCGACAAGCTATGTCGACAAGCCCGCTGGTTCATTTGGCTACACGCCTGACTTTGCTTATCGATTTGACGTCGGCTTTACTCCAGTCTCCACAGCCGCTTCGGTGATTGGAAAGGTTTATGACAAATACGCAATCCTTGGTGGGGGGGACGGCCCTGAGTCTCAAGCCGAGGCTCTCCTTCACGTTGCCAAATCAGTTGACCTGGATTTCCGTCGCGGCTCCACCAGAGTTGCTTTGCTTTTTACTGACGATATTGCCCACCTTGCAGGTGATGGTGCCAGCGCTGGCATTACAATCCCTAATAATTATGATAACGTCCTAGATGGTAAGCCTGGGGGCCCTAAAGATTCCACCGGCGAAGATTACCCAGATGCCTCAAAGCTTGGAAAAGCACTTCGTGAAAGCAAGATCACACCTGTCTTTGCTGTTACCTCCGGTAACGAGGGTTTCTATAATAATCTACTCGATCAGATGAAATCGGGCGGAACTGTCATCAATCTTGCCCGAGACAGCTCAAACTTTATCGAAGCGATTACAGGTGCGATTAAGTCTGTTGGCAGCGTCAATATTGACCTCAGCAATCCAACTGTCACTGAAGGTGATTCAATTATTGCCACGTTCAAGCTTTCATCTGCGCCTACTTCTTCTGTTACCATTCCAGTCAGTCTTCTGGCTAGCTCTCGGAGTTTAAGTCTTGATGCTACTTCGGTGACTCTGGACGCTGGCAACTGGTCAACTGGTGTTGCAATTAAAATCTCTGCTGCAGATGACAAAAAGACTGAACCTTTGAGTCACGAAACTCTCAAGTTTGGACGTATTTCAACCTCTGATCCATCCTACAAGGGTATCAATATCTCTGATGTTGCTTTCAGTGCTGTAGATGGTGAGAAAGTCTCGAAGCCAGAACCACCAAAATTTGATCTCGCCGGAGTCGATTGGGAACGATACGTCGACAGGTATCCGCTTACCCTTGGCGTGATCTACGAAAATTTGATCAAGCCCAGCGGCCGGTCCAAGGCAGCATTCGGTGAGGAACATTATATAAATAATGGTCAGTTCGAGGGCCGTGTCATTAAGCCGGATCTTTCCAGCGACTTAAATGATTATGGTGCGTATGTCGAGAATTACGGTACAACTCTGCTTGATGTGTTCCGCACTGGGGTTGGTCCTTCGGACCGTGGCGATCGCAAGCTCTCCCTGTTTGAATGGGGTAAATGGCATTTCGAAACTTATGGCAAATCTGAGGGTCGTGACGTGAAGGGTGGTGTTGATTGGGGCGCTATAGTTAACAACAATGGAAAGCTTCTTTCGCTTTTCACTGATGCGAAACGGAAGGATTCTTCCATGACAGCATTTAAATTTGGCAATCTTAATCAATCGATTATTTCTACAACTCTTGGCGCGGAACTTGCATCGGGTAGTGATCTTGATGATGTGCTGCAAGGCAATCGAGTTTTTGGCCTCAATGGCAAAGATGTCGTGATTGGCACTGAAAAGAGTGACATTCTACATGGTGGTTTTGGCAATGACATCATTATCGGTATCGAAGTCGCTGTAGCCCCCAAAGGGGTTGCTGAAATTATCCCCACCGCAACCAGCTCTGTTGTCCCAGTCCGTCCGGCCCGCGACTACGCTTATGGCGGTCCTGGAGACGACCAGTTTGTCCTTCAAAAGGGTGCTTGGCTTCAGATCCAGGACTTCCGCAAAGGCTCTGATGTTATCCGTTTGGGAGACTTCGCGAAGGCTGGCATTATTCTTGAAGAGAACCTTGCCCTGTCTTCTCCCTCTACCGATTTCGTAGACGTTAATACTGGTCAAACTCTTGCCACTGTTTTTGGTCAACGGGCTGGTGATTTCACCTATGCGTTGGCTTCTCGTGGCATGGCGAATGTTTTCCTTTGATTCCACTCGTTTGAATTGACGAACCTGTTCGAATACTCTCAGCTCCACCTGTCCTTGACGG
>Ga0194123_10006981_pt1 | contig 11454 bp, 6 predicted proteins | sample TA2MahsurfametaG_5_FD_155479 | JGI IMG/M metagenome (GOLD analysis project Ga0194123, IMG submission 155479) | Freshwater microbial communities from Lake Tanganyika, Tanzania - TA2015023 Mahale A surface | ecosystem: Environmental > Aquatic > Freshwater > Lake | place: Tanzania: Lake Tanganyika... | reverse complement strand
TCACCACTTCCAGTGTTCCGTCGCTGAGGAAGTTGACGTGCGACAGGTTCGCGCGTGGTGCGAATCCTGAGAAGTGGCTGTCGCGTTTGACTGCGCGCGCGGCATGCAGGACGGTGAGCAGCTCGAACGGGGTGTACTCGGCGAACCGGTACATCACCGCGGAGCGCTTCCCTTGGCGTGCGGCGATGAAGTGGCAGTAGTGCGTCACGTCGCGGATCTCGGCCTCGGTGATGGTCTTGACGATGGTGGGTGCTGGGGTGGTCATGGTGTCTCCTGTGGTTGGAGCGCCACGAGCACCGTTGGTGTTTGCGCTCGTCGCGCCGCATCCCCGTTGTGGGTGGCACCGCGGCCCGGTGTGGGCTCGGTTGCCGACGACTCTGTTGAGACGTCTCTTGAAGCAGTTCGGATGTTAGGGGAGGGGTGTGCGGACGACTTACGCTCGCGATTAGTGCGCGACGACGTGATGAAATAACTCGTCTGCACCGGCCACGCGATGACCACGACCGAAAGAACCGTTCGCTGATGATCATGGACTGCGAAGAACACTTGCGATCGGATACTGCAATACATAATTGCAGGTGACCGCTCATCTACACTCAAGTTGTGATTATGAGTGAGCGATGCTGTGGTCTGAAACGAGCGAGCAATGGCGCAGGGGACACTGCTAGCCGAGAACCACTAGTTACCTTGGCTCTGTTGATGTTGGTTCGGCGAGGCTCACTCTCAGTAGAAGAAGCCCCCATTGCAGTACAATTTGGAAACGGAAAGTTCTCAGGAGTTGAGCTGCATGTTTGAATCAAGTTGTGACCTCATGGACTCACCCAAGAGGGTGGTTGTCGCGTGAGTGTGAATGTGATCGAGCAGTCAACGTTCGACTGGTGGGATTGGTCAGCTATTGCCCAGGAATTGCTTGACCCGCACTTCTTCTCTACCCGTTTATCGCAGAGACGGATAGCTCCACGACCGACGGTGGCGTCAATGTTCTCGGGTTGTGGAGGGATGGATCTCGGACTCAAGTGGGCAGGATTTGAGACAATCTATGCAAATGAGATTGACCATCAGGCAGCATTTTCGTTTGAGGAAAATCTTGGCACCGCAGTGGACAACCGATCAATTGAAGATGTCGACGTGTGTGCAATCCCAGACCACGACGTTCTAGTTGGCGGGTTCCCATGTCAGCCCTTCAGCTACGCCGGGTCGAGACGAGGCCTACGTGATCCGCGAGGGATGCTCTTCTTTGGTCTGATGGACGTTCTTGATGCCAAGAAGCCTATGGTCTTTATCTTCGAGAACGTCAAGGGATTGCTCACGCACGATAAGGGAACGACGTTCCAGAATGTTTCAAGGGCAATCCTTGATGTCGGCTACCATTTCTCGTACGCGATTGTAAACGCGGCTGATTTCGGATGTGCGCAGAGGCGTGAGCGATTGTTCATGGTGGGTCTACGAAGTGACATTGAGGCGTCTTTCGTCTTCCCATCCTTTCGCCTACCTCAGGTATCTGTGCGGGATGCCATTGAAGATCTAGTAGGGCGCCAAGATGTGGATAACAACGAGCCAATGAAACATACAAAGCGAATTCTTGAACGATACAAGCACATCCCGCAGGGTGGCACCATGGCGAATGTACCGGCGGAGCATCAACAGAGGAAACGTGGTGATGCGTCTGTGGTCTCTGGTAAGCAGTCAAGTCAGAGTTATCACAGACTCGTCGAGAGCGAGCCGAGTCCGACAGTCTGCGCCATGTTCCAAGCGCACTTCATTCACTATTCTCAGGACAGGAATCTCACTGCGCGAGAAGCTGCACGCCTGCAGTCCTTTCCCGATGACTTTTGCTTCCACGGTAAGCGAACAGTGATGAGCTGGGAGAAGGAGCTAAGTCAATACCAGCAAATCGGAAACGCCGTAGCACCACGAGTGGCCTATGCACTGGGACGCGGACTATATGAACAGATTCTCTTGGCAACTCTTCAGCATGGATGAGTTTGCACTAGCGCAGGCAGTATTCAATGACTTACAAAGTCAATCGGAGCTCCTCGAAATTCCAGCGGACAGAGTTACGGCGATTGCCAGCTTTGAGAATTCTTATGAACTCCTCATAGCACTCGCGTACCTTCGGCCCAAGAGTTTTGACGTGATTGTTCTAGACGTTCCGAGGGCCTCAAAGACAATGAAGGTGGAGCTGCCGAATCTTGATGACTTAGGCCGCGTTATTTGGTCTGAGGTCGCGCATGATGATCCTGATTACTTGTTTCGGCTCAAGTCCAACGCGATAGCAATCATACGATTGGCAAACGCGTGCCTTTCCAGTGAGGGATTGTTGTTGGCGATTGCCACTCCATTTACCTACGTTGCCATTAGGACGTCCATAGAACATCTTTTCGGTCACGGTGCTTTCCTGGGTGAATTTGTCTATCAGACTCGAACCGGTGGAGCCAATGACTCGACGTACATGGACATTCAACACGAGACCTTGCTTGTTTACGCGCGAGATTCCAGCCGCGTTAGTGGGTTTCAGATCGAAAAGAGCCCTGAAGAGCTAGAGAAGTACAAGGAAGAAGACGAGAAGGGTCGATACAAGTGGGACACCTATATTCGAAAACAAGCTCGCAACTACTACAAGATCAAATGTCCTGATGGAACCTTTCTTGAGAAGGACAAGAATGGGAATCGGATCTCCTGGCTATGGAGCGAACAGACATTTAAGCAGAAGCTGAAGGACGGGGAAGTAAAGTTTGTTCCACCAAGGGGTCCCAAGAAGGAAAAACTTCCTTGGACGCTCCTATACAAAGATCGCTTCAAAAGTTTCAAGATTGTTCGATCGCTGACGCTATTCGATACGAAACTGACGGACATCACAAAAGATGCTCCTGATGATGCCACCGGCAGAGATTTACTGACAGAAAGAGGCTCTCTCGAGATAAAGGAATTCGTGGGCGAGAAGCCAGAGTATCTGAAACCTTCTAAGTATTTTGAGTACGTCCTTAGTGTGTTTGGTCGCAGCAAACGAGTGTTCGTGCCCTTTAATGAGTATGGCGCTGCGCTTACAGCTTGCCTGAGCAGGCCCGACCTTCAGGCCGAGGTCTTTGTCAACAATCATCGAAAATACGAAAAGCTAATCAAGTGGCGACTTAAACGCATCAAAGGACTTAAGCGTGATTCATACTCGATTCTGTCTAAACTCAAAACTTTTGACATCAAGTCTCCGAGTTACGGCGATCACCGGATCTCTACATTTGTTAGGAACTACATCTCAAGTAGGGACGCTGCAGCAGACAGCTGGTCCGAACTCACCGTAGACGAGCACAAGCTCCATATCAGTGAAGGGTCGTCTCTCCACATTTTAATCGAATGGGTGAAGCCCGACAGTCACGCTTCCCCATGCGACCTTCTCCCTGAGTTAGCTGCTCTTAGATTCAATACCGCACTTCCACTCGTTGTTTGGACGTCACTGAATGAAGACGTCATCAGGTCTTCATATCGAGACCTCGTCGATTTCAAATTTATGCAGTTTCCAAACTTCCTAGTCGTATGAAACTTCTACCTTTCCAAAGGGAATGTGTAAGTCGAACAACTGAATTCTTCAAACAGGTGCAGAAGTGGCAAGCGGAGGAGACAATAGTTCCCAATATTCCGCAAGTCGCATGGGACTCTCTGGCACACCCCCCCGATACCCGCCCTTACTGCACGGTGAAGAACTCGAGAGGGATGTCTATCCCGTGTGCATCAATTGTCATTCCTACCGGTGGAGGGAAAACAATCACGGCTCTGTCTGCTGGGATTGAAGCCCTTCGTGCCCTTTCCGATAAGTGGTCCTGTCTCGTGTGGACAGTTCCAAGTGATGCAATTTACACACAGACTAAGAAATATTTTGAAGAGGGGTATCTTCGAGACTTTGCAATTGGTAGTGGATATGCCCGACTGAACTTGAAGGTCATCGGCGATCCATGGACCGACTTAGATCTTGATTCGTCAATCCTTACGGTTTTGTTGGTCAGCCAGCAGTCAATTTTTGGTGATCGCGCTGACTTGTACTTCAAACGACCGTCGGATTCGTTGCGACACTTGTCGATTTGGAAGTCAACGTCCCTGAAGCCGACACTTCTGAACTTTCTCCAGGAGGTGCTGCCGGTGTTTGTAGTTGATGAGTGTCATCGAACCTATACAAAGACTGGCCGAGCGTTCTTTCGTGAAACTGCGACTGCTCGCGCAATCCTGGAATTCTCAGCGACGCCGAAGGACTTCTCAACCACTGAGTATCCGAACGTAATCCATTCCGTTCCTGCGGCTGACCTGATTGCGGAACAGCTCATCAAGAATCCGCTTACTTGTCACTTCGATCCCAATAAATCAGCCAAACGTCTGATTCAGGATGCGGTTCACGATCGTAAGGTGCTTGAACGGAAACTGAGAAAAGTCAACTTTGTGGCTAAGCCAAAGTTCCTAATCTCATGTAAGAGAACTTCAGAAGAGCATGCCGACGACCCCTTGTCTGTTCAGAGCGTTCAAAGACACCTTCTTGCATGTGGTGTCGATCAAGCACGAATTGCTATCAAGTCAGCAGAGCGGGATGACTTGGGTTCTATCGACATTGATTCTCCGGCTTGTAAATTTGAGTTTGTCCTAACCCAGAAAGCACTAGTGGAAGGTTGGGATGCGAAAACGGTCTTTGGAATCGTCCTCCTGAATGAGATAGGCGCAGACCTTACGAACTTCCAGATTGTGGGTCGTGGCCTTAGGCAACCAGGACGTACCTACTTCAAACAGGCTGAATTGAATGCGGCTCATGTCTACTCAAACAGTGAACGACAGGACCCCTCCCTAAAGAAGTTGATGGAGTTTTTGGCGGGTGAGGGGCTCGCTGCCCTCCAGGTCAAGTTAGTCAACTCCGACACCCATCTCGCTCCTGGCCGATTCGATCAACGTCGCATTACGGTTCCAGAGGTCCGCCTCAAGGTTTCAAGTCACTATCTCGCCGCCGAGGCGAGTACGCGACTGTCAAAAAAGCCCCCCAAGCTGACAACGGCGCAAGCGATTGTCGCAACTCTCGGAATGGCGGAACAAACAATAGCGGTGCTTGACCTAGGTATGCAGTCACACTTGAAGCCCCAGGTCACGCGAAGTACGTCCCGCACGGTGTTGGCTCAATCAGTATGGTGCAGCCAGTTTGTCTCCTCTTGTACTCAGGAGCTGTCAGAGTTCTTCCGTTCGAGTCGGGATTGCCAATCCTGGGTCGCTCGGCAGTTCACTGAGTTTCGGAAGTCCGACGACTTCCCATTCCTTGCTCGGTGTGAACCCGTTCGTGTTTCACGGGCTATCGCTTCAATGGTTCGAGAGCACTACCTGAAACATCAACATGAAGCGCTATTGGAGGCGATTAATTCTTCCACGGTGGTTGAAACTGAGATATGCGGCGACTTGGTTAATGCACCATATGTAAAGCCAGATACCGTTGGTACGATGCCATTCTCAAATTCGCTGTTGGGCGATTTTCCCAAGTCGATGCTGAACGAAGATGAGCTTCAGTTTGCTCGTTATGTCGACTCTCGGGGTTTCAATTGGATTCGTAACATCCCAGGCAGGGGTTGGTATGCAGTTGTGGAGGGCACTAGCGCACGGTTCTTCCCAGATTTCCTTATCTTCCTAATGGGAGATAAGGACAGATGGTTCAAGCGCATTATCGCAATTGAAACCAAGGGATCACACTTGATTGATAACCAAGATTCGCGACGTAAGTCAGAGATTTGTAGGGCAGTCTCAAGGCGATTTTCGAACCAAATTCTCGTTATCTTTGATGGCTTTACCGAATCCAGAGTCCAGCTCGACAAGGAATTGGGTAAGGTGAAGAAGCCAAAGATGAAGCGTAGTGTGAAGAGGTCCGGCCCGACTAAAGTCCGCGCAACCAAGTCTCGCGCGACTAGAGCACGAGCGCGTCAGTCTCGCGTCACAAAGAAAACTGCATCACAGTTGAAGAGACGTGTGCCGAAGAGGACCCTTCCACATGAGGAGATTGGTCACAAGTCTCGGCCGCGTTGACGGCCTTCAAGACGGCGGCAACTGAATGAGCTTGGAGTGTCTACTAGCCGACCAACGGACCAAGACAGCCGCATTGACTTTACTAAGACCGTAGGCTTCCAAACTAGACGGCGACTGAAATTTCTTCTTTGCGCTATGGACATCGCGGCTGATCTGCGACCAGTCTTGCTGGGCCATTTGATGGCGCCGCGAAAGGTGATTTCGTCTTTGGCCTTGTTCCACGATTGCCTGAAGCACCAAAATAGACTGACGCAAGACCACTCCGACCTGTAGCGATTCGCACGATCGCTCCTGGTTGCCGGGCCGTGTACGGGTTGGCCGCCCTGCGCCGACAGGCAAAAACCCAGTGCTGGAGCCTGACTCGGACCCGGAAGAGTTCACGGAACTTCAAACAACCCACTCCACACTCTGTAAATCGGCTCAGAGATAGTGTCTGCTTCGATAACCCAGGTATGCCACATGTAACCCTGAGAAAGCGCTTCTCTTATTCAACCGAGAGTCGTCGCATTGGCGGGTTTTCTGATGTGTATCGAGGCGTCGACCTGGGAGTAACACCACCACGCGAGATTGCAGTCAAGATTATTGAAGGTCGAGCCAGCGAGGATCAGGGAGTCCCATACGGCACGTTCTTTGATCGTGAAGTTGAGTCGCTGCTGTCACTGGAGCATCCGAACATTGTTCAGCTCTTTGATGCAGGGCTTGACGAATCCGGACGTTACTTCTTGGTCTTGGAATGGATTGACAATGATCTCTCTGCCTGGTTGAAAGCTAGGGGTGAAGTGCTCTGGGAGGACTTCCTCAACGAGGTAGGTCTTCCCCTAGCTGATGCGCTCTCTTTTGCTCATCAGAGAATGATTATTCACAGGGATGTGAAGCCCGGAAATGTTCTTCTCAAACCAGATGGCACTGTGCGTCTGGCGGATTTTGGAATCTCCAAGATTAAGAACAGTCTCACCGACTCGCCGCACACCACGGTTGACTTCATTTCGAGGCCATATGCACCACCCGAGCGAGATAGCACATTCTCTCGCGATGTGTTTGGGCTAGGCGTATTGCTCGTCGGTGCAATCTCTGGTCATGATTTGACTGACTATCCACAAATTGATGTCGCACTTCGCGCGATGGACGTGCCCTCCGAGATCTCCGAGTTGCTTGGTCGATGCGTAAGCCTTTCGCCCGAGAAGCGTCCGAAGGATGCCTCGATTCTGCACAATGAGCTCGATGCATTGCTCCGGGCGAGAGTCGCGGCTCGGAAGCCACGCGCCAAGATTCAGGTTCGGGTCTCGAGAGCAGTCGTCCGGAAGTGGAGTGAACTTACCGGCCGACCACCAGCAGACTGTCACGACGCAATCTTTGAGGAGCTCGGCGCCGGTGCGACGCTACGGTCGGCCGATGACACCGCCACCCTAGGTCAACTGCATGGAAAAAGTTTGTATCTTGCCGGGGTCAACTTCAGCTTTAAGGCCGTTGTTGAAGCCGCACCGGACAGCATCCCGTATCTGGACCTTGTCTTTGCCGTGCAACAACGTGTTTTTGAAGTTGACAGAGCGATGCGACAGAACTTGCAGCTCACAGGGTATGAATTCGTACCCGAATCCTCGATAAGTGCTGTAACTGCGCGCTCTACGATGCAACAACTGATTAGGGAGCTCGAGGAATTCGAGATAAAGCGCGACGAGGAACTCAACGATCGAGAAGATGGTCGATTGCTGATGCAGTGGAAGCGCCAACTTGACGCACGGGCGCAATGGGAGATTCGACGACAAGACCCAGTCCGATATCGAAGCATCCGTTACTCCGGTAGTCGTGCGACATTTGGCGGATTGAGCGACATCGCAGGTCTTGAAGTCGGTCAATTACGAAGAGTTGATATTGGAACTCCTTCAAGAATTGTCATTGGCGAAGTTGATGACATCGGTGAAGACTCGGTTGTTCTATGGTTCAAAGATTCGCCCAAAGACCTACCTACGCGCGGGACGCTGTTGCTTGACTCGACTGCCGCAGAAATCAAGATACGACGAGAACGTTCAGCAATCAACGCACTAATTCACCGAAGTCCAGAACTGGTTTCTCTGCGACTGAGGGACGTAATCATTGATCCCACTGTGCAGGAGAGCCCTGTCCGTAAAGACATCAAACGATGGTTCACCCCCGACCTTGATGATGACAAGCGGGAAATCGTCAGCACAGCGCTGGGGAATAGGGGTATGTTCGTCGTTGAGGGCCCGCCGGGTACAGGCAAGACGACGTTTATCGCAGAGCTTGTCGCTCAGACTCTCGAACGAAGTCCCGCAGCGCGAATTCTGATCTCATCCCAAACCAACGTCGCACTGGACAATGCGCTAGTGAAGACCACATCGCTCGTTAGTAGCGCTCGAGTAGTGCGACTGGCTGACAGGATGGCACAGCGCGTTGCAGACGATGCACGCCCTCTGCTCTTGGAGAGTCAACTTGAAGTTTGGTGCAAGGACACTCGCCGACGCGCCGATAAGCAATTCGCCAGTCTATGCAAGTTGAACGGGATAAAGACTGTCGATGTCGACGCAGCTGCACTGCTTCGGAGTCTTGCCCAGTGGAGAACTCAGCAGAGAGCTACCCAACAACAGCACGCGGATCTAATGAAGAAACTTGACGACAGTGAGCTACTGGCAAAGTTGCCAATGGAGGAGCGTGATTCACTCGCGCAACAGGGGCGCAAACTCAATCGTGAGATTAAGTCGAAGGAGCGTCTCATAAAGTCACGGTTGTCTGTTGCGACAGCTCTCAAGTCTGACCTGATGGAAGGCGCCGCCGAACTAACCCCTGAAGAATTGCTTAGGCGAGCGGGCTCCGTTCTTGACAAATTTGGCAAGGATGCGTGGAAAGTAGAACTAATCAGCGACTGGAAGATTCGCCTTGAAACTGCAAGCGATGGCTTTCTGGATGCAATCGTTGACAATGCACAAATCATTGGTGGAACCTGCATCGGCATTGCACGACACCGGGCCGTGGGAACCGCGCGATTCGATCTCTGCATCGTTGATGAGGCTTCAAAGGCCACGGCAACAGAGACGTTGGTGCCACTCGTGCGAGCTGAGTCGTGGATTCTGGTTGGCGACCAGAGACAGTTGCCACCATTTCAAGAAGAAGCTTTAAGTGACGTTGCCTTTCAGTCGGAGTTTGAACTCGACAAGATAGAACTTGGTCGAACGCTCTTCGATCGGATGATTTCCCACCTGCCAACGGACAGTCATGCAATGCTGAGTACCCAGCGGCGCATGACCCGAGCAATAGGGGAGCTTGTTTCATCCTGCTTTTATGACGGGAAGCTGCTCTCGAAGGGTCCGGACCCACTTCCAGCAATTTTGGGCGTATTGACAAAACCAGTTACCTGGTTCTCTACGAGCCGGCTATCCGGTAAGCATGAGTCTCGGTCCGGAAGTCAAGGCACAAGTTTTGTCAACGCACGAGAAGTAGACAGGGTCAGCAAGGTTCTGTCGGCACTCGCGTTTGCATATCGAAGTCGAAAACTTGAGGAGTCTCTCAGCGTCATAGTTGTTGCGCCGTATAGCGGGCAGATTGCGCAACTGCAAAGGGTCGTTGATACGTGCAGATCTGATTTACCTAAGTGCAACATTGAAGTCAATTCAGTCGACGCTGTGCAAGGCCGGGAAGCCGATCTTGTCATTCTCTCGACTGTCAGGTCCAACGCGGATCATCGGGTCGGTTTTCTTGACTCAGACAAGCGTGCGAATGTTGCTCTCTCACGTGCGAGACGCGGACTTGTGATTGTTGGCGATGCCGAGTTCCTGGCATCGGCAGATTCGCCTTTCCAATCCGTGCTCGGGTTTATCAATCAGCATCCTGAATTGGCGGTCATTGAGGAACTCACGTGAACATAACTTCAACCGCTACGGCATCGAGATTTGCAACATGTCGGCCTGGTTATCGCCTGTTGCGGTGTGAAGATGCGGCACTGCCGTTCTCGGTCATTACAGCAACGGCGCTGCTCCAAGTCCGTCGGTCGATGCCGCCAATTGAAGAATTCGTGCTGCGCTCAATTGAGAATGGGGTAGCGACACAGGATGGCATCACAGAACTTCTCGGACTTGACGGTGACCTTGTAGCCAAAACTCTGACACGAATGTGGCAAGCAGACCTCATTGACACCCCAGGTAATTCAAATGGTCGAGGTCTGACGCTGACCCCACGTGGTCGAGCAGCGATTACCGAACTCTCAGTGACGCTTCCCCAGGAACAGGAGATCTTCTTCTTATTTGACCGCATCTTGCTTCAGCCGTCGAGCCAGCGTCATCTGGGCCTACTCAGCCGCCGTGATGCTGAAGAGCGCGGATACCTGTTGATCAGGCCAGCAAATGCCAAGGTCGTGGAACTTCAAGCATTGAAGATTCGAGAAGTGAACGAGGCACTGCAAGCTGCCGCTGGGTCTGACTTAGCTGAGTTACTCGTCTTGAAGGAAAGTCTGCGACAGCAACTTCAGTTCCTGCCCTGCAATCTGCTCGTCTTTGAGTCTGACGACTCAACGAAGCATGCAGTGGAAGTCGTCGTCGACGGACGACTTGAGCAGGAGCTGGGAGTGGCTCTCGAGAAGCTTGGTCTTGAGAGACATCTCGGCCTGCGATTTGAGAAGTCCGCCACAGAGAACGTCGCGGAGATTGAGCCAATCAAGGCGTTCGAACAACACCTGCCAGAACCACCAAAGCGCACGGTTCGCCAGGCCGTAGACCTCTCGTTACTCATCGAAGTCGACAAGGCCGAAGTTGCCGTCAATCGAGAACCCGAGTTGGTACAGGCCGGCGCCCCGCAGCAGTCAATCACGGGCCGGCCACCGGAAGTTGAGGCAGTGCAGATTCGCAACATCGATACTTTCGAGCATCCTGACTACTTAGCTGAGGCCCTGGCAACGTGCGAGAGGCGACTCCTCATAATCTCGCCATGGGTTAAGAGCAGTGTTGTTGATAGGCACATGCTGTCTGACCTTCGAGCCGTAGCGCGACGAAACGTTCTGATTCACGTATCTTTTGGCGACGGTCGCGAAGACCAGCATGATGAGGACGCCGTCGAACGCCTGCGACGGCTCGCCGACGATTACCCCAACTTCGTGGTTGCTGATGTTGGCAGGACCCACGGCAAGGTGCTTATTTGGGACGACAATCAAATCATCACTAGCTTCAATTGGCTCTCATTTCGGGGCGACCGACACCGCACCTACCGGCAGGAAGTGGGCACGTTGGTGAAGAATCAGCCCCATTTGGTAGATCCCTTCTGGAGGGAACAGTTTGAACTGGCCGAACGTGTGGCCGGCAAGCAGGCGAGGCTCCGCTCGTAGGTCTACTGGGAAGGCCCAGCAAGGGCGAGGCAGGTGTCGTGACACCTGCCAAAACCAGTTCGGGGATGCCAACAGTTCGTCGCCTTGAA
>Ga0194123_10006980_pt1 | contig 11455 bp, 12 predicted proteins | sample TA2MahsurfametaG_5_FD_155479 | JGI IMG/M metagenome (GOLD analysis project Ga0194123, IMG submission 155479) | Freshwater microbial communities from Lake Tanganyika, Tanzania - TA2015023 Mahale A surface | ecosystem: Environmental > Aquatic > Freshwater > Lake | place: Tanzania: Lake Tanganyika... | reverse complement strand
AGTGAGGTTGAGGTACCAACCATTGATGGAGGAAAATCCATTGTAAAAATTCCGGAAGGAACACAGTCGGGACGGCAGTTTAGACTTAAAGGCAAAGGCATGCCTGTGCTTAAAACTGCAAACTTCGGCGATCTATACATAGAAACAGAGGTGTTAATTCCTGAAAGCCTTAATAGAGAGCAAAAACAGTTACTTGAAAAATTCCGATCAATCCAGAATAATAATGAAAATTCAGAGATTAAAAATTTTTTTAATAAAGCTAAAAAATTCTGGGAAAAAATAGATTAATGAAAAAAATAAAAGTCACAGTTGTTGGTGCCTTTGGACGAATGGGAAAAATTTTATGTAAAAAAATTAAAAATAATCCAAAATTAAAATTAGAAAGTATAACAGACAAAAGTATTTCGAAAGTTGAAGGCCTTCAAACACAAAGAAACTCTTTGAAAGCCTTTAAAAATACTGATGTTATTATTGATTTTTCAAATCCTACATCAACTTTGCAAGTACTTAAAAACTTAAAAAAAAACAGTAAAATTATAATTGGAACTACGGGATTTACAGAAAAACAAGAAAGAATAATAAAAAATTATTCAAAAAAATACGCTATTCTTAAATCGGGAAATATGAGTATTGGAATAAATTTGCTATCTTTAGTTACCGAGCAATTATCGAAAAAATTATCTAATAATTTTCAAATTAATATTCACGACAATCATCATAAAAAAAAAATTGACTATCCATCAGGAACAGCTTTAATGCTTGCAAACGCAGTAGCTTCTGGAAAGAATAAAAAGCTCTATAATATTAAGGGAAATATACATCTTAACAAAAAAGGTAAAATTCTAAAAAACAAAATTAATTTTAATATTATTAGACGAGGAAAAACTATTGGTGAGCATATAGTCCAGTTTGAAGATGTTTCAGAAATAATAAAACTTGAACACATTTCAAAAAATAGAGAGCTTTTTGCAAATGGTGCTATTAATGCTGTTTTTTGGATAAAAAATAAAAAAAATGGTAGTTATACAATGAGAGATTTATTAAAAATTTAACTTGCTATGATAGAAAATGGGGAAAGTATTGAACAAATATTTTCTCTTCTTCAAAAAGAATATCCAAATCCTAAAACCTCCTTAAGATATAGAAATAATTTTACCTTACTTCTAGCTGTATTGCTTTCAGCCCAGTGCACAGATAAAAATGTCAATAATGTAACAAAAAATATTTTTAAAAAATATTATAAACCAATTGATTTTGTAAAACTGGGTATTAAAAAAATCAAAAAATTAATAAAAAGCATTGGACTATTTAATAATAAAGCAAAAAATATATTTTATTTATCAAAAAAAATTTTAACAAAATATAACGGAAAAGTTCCAAATACCTTTGAAGCGCTTTATGAATTGCCAGGCGTTGGTAGAAAGACTGCAAATGTAATTTTGAATGAAGCATTTCAAAAACCAACCATTGCCGTAGATACTCATATTTTTAGAGTTGCAAACAGAACGCAACTTGCATCTGGTAAAACCCCAGATGAAGTTGAGTATAATTTATATAAAATAGTTCCAAAAAAATATATCAGAAAGGCTCATCATCAACTGTTATTTCATGGCAGATACACCTGCAAAGCTAGAAGACCTTTATGTTTTAAATGTATAATAAATAAATTCTGCAAATTTAAATATAAAACAATGCAATGAAAATTATAGGTATAGGAAATGCAATAATAGATGTTTTATGCAGAGTGAATGATGAATTTCTTGAACAACATCAACTCATAAAAGGTTCCATGAAAATTATCAACCAAATAGAACTTGAAAAATTATTGAGTATAACAAAAATTGAAAAAAGAGTAGCAGGTGGCTCAGTTGCAAATTCTATGGTAGGATTATCATATCTTGGAACTAAAGTATCTTTTATAGGAAAAATTAGTGATGACGATCTTGGAAAAACCTATGAAAAAGATTTAATTAATCAACAAGTAAAGTTTTGTTATAAAAAAAAAAAGGAAGTATTACCAAGCGGAACATGTATTATTTTAATAACTCCAGATAATGAACGAACAATGTGCACATTCCTTGGTTCATCTGCAACAATCTCTGAAAGAGATATTAATGAAAAAATTATAAAAAATTCAGACATGAGTATTCTTGAAGGATATTTATGGGATAGTAATGACTCTAAACTTGCATTTAACAAGATACTTAAGAACTCAAAAAAAAAGGTAATGTCGTTATCAGATAAATTTTGTGTAGTGAGGCATCAAAAAGATTTTTTAGATTTAGTAAAAAATCATCTTGATATTGTATTTGCAAATGAACAAGAAATATTAGCTTTACTAGGAACTGAAGATCTAAAAAAAGCAATTAATATTTGTAAAACTTTAAAAAAAATAATTGTCATTACAAGATCAGAAAAAGGCAGTATCGCAGTTTTAGATGATACAGTTGAAGAGTATGAAGCTAGAAAAAACCTTAAAATAAAAGACTTAACTGGAGCTGGGGATTTATTTTTAGCTGGATTTCTAAATAACTATATTAAAAATAAAAATTTAAAGGAATGCTTAAACCTAGGCACAGAAATGGCATCAAAAATTATCCAAAAAGTTGGCTCAAGACTTCACTAAATAATATCTTCCATCCTTTTGAATTATAAAATCATTATCGTTAAAATTATCTTTTATTTTTTTTCTTAATCTATAGATTGTTGTTTCGAAGGCATGGGTTTCTAAGTTATTCTCATATTTCCAGATATTTTTTATTATATCAGCTTTTGATACACCATTAAAATTTTTAATGTAAAGGATAACATTTAATTCTTTCTCTGTAAGCTTTATTTTTTTTTTATTTCTCTCTATGAATCTATTATTAGCGTTTAAGCAATATTCATTAAAAAATATCTCTGAACTTTTGAAATAATTATATTTCGACAAAATTATTTTTATAATCTCAAAAAAGTTCTGAATTTCAATAGGAGTATTTAAAAAAACTGAAAAATTACTAGGCTTAAATTTTTTTTTTATGTAATGATGTTGATTAGAAACAATTATACTTGGTAATGATGAATTTATAATCTTAAACAAAACTTTGGGCTTAGTATGCTCTAAAAAAACAACATATATTTGATTATCTTGCTCTACATTTATATTTTCATCATCTAGAACTTTTTTAAAAATGTCTAAATCAATTATTATCCTATAAAATGTTTTTGACCCAAAAATATGTATTGTAATATTCTTCAAAGTCATTGATGGTAATTCAGTGCTTAGGGTAAGTAAATTTAAAATTATAACCTTTGATAAAAAAAGTTATAAATGTTGTATTGGAAAACTTGGTCTTACAAAAAAAAAAGAAGAAGGTGATCTTAAAACACCTATTGGTAAATATAATATTTTAAAATGTTATTTTCGACCAGATAGAATAAAAAAAATAAATACAAAAATAAAATGTGAAAAAATCAGAAGAAATAGCGCTTGGTGCGATGACGTACGGTCTAAGTATTATAACAGACCAATAAAACTCCCGTCTAAATTTAGATATGAAAAACTTTACAGAAAAGATAATTGTTACGACTTAATTGTAGTTCTTAACTACAACATGAATCCAATAATTAAGGGTAAAGGAAGCGCAATTTTTTTACATATTGCAAAAAAGAAATATAAACCCACAAAAGGGTGTATTGCAGTTAAAAAAGAGGATCTTTTAGAAATAGTAAAAAAAATCAAAAAAAAAACAACAATACTTATTAAGTAATATTATCCAGATGAGAAAATAACACTTCCAACTCTTACATGCGTAGCTCCCTCCTCTAATGCAATATGATAATCATTACTCATGCCCATACTTAAGGATAGGTTACCAATTTTTTCAGATAAATTCTTTAATTTTCTAAAATGCTTTCTAGGATCATCGTTAACTGGAGGTAAACACATGAGACCGATTACATTTAGCTTAGACTCCTCCTTACAAAATTTGTAAAAATCTAATAACTCTTCTTCAAGAATACCGCTTTTTTGTATCTCTTTTCCAGTATTTACCTGAATAAAGTATTTTATTTTTTTTAATTGTTTATTTTCCTCTAAACTTAGTTCAGATGCAAGTTTTCTACTATCTAATGAATGGATATAATCAAACAAAGACAAAGCTTTAGTAATTTTATTTGACTGGAGTCTCCCAACTAAATGTAATTTAATGTTTTTATATGTCTCTTTAGCTTTGTTCCATTTAACTAAGGCTTCTTGAACTTTATTTTCACCGAAATGACAATGATTAAGATTAATTAGTTTATTTATATTTTCAAAAGATTGCGATTTTGAGACTACGATAAGAGTTGCATTCTTATTAATATCACTACAATTATTAAAAACTTTTCTATAATTATCTTCCAGACTCATAAAGGAAGACTACATTTGAAATAAGTAATTAGAAGTAAAAAAAAAGCAGCGCACTTAGTTAAAAGTGCGCTGCTTAAATTTAAAATACCAAAGTATTATAATTAGAAGTTTACTCTAAATTTTGCTTTGACAGGTGTCAATTCTGTTCCACCAGAATAGTTTGCGTTATCTATCTTAGCATAATCTAAACCTAACGATGCTGGACCTAAGTTATAAGCAACTTGGAAAAGATTCTGTTTAATTTCATCAGGATCTTTTACACCAGCTACAGCTATAGTCTGCTTAGTTCTAGCATAACCAATAGATAATTCTTTAGTTAAACCAGCAGTCACAGAGTATGTGGTTTGGTCTTCTTTAGTATAAGTTGCTACTGTGTTGTTAGGGTTTTTGTTACTAAACTTTTGAGCACCTACAGCGATTATACCTTGTCTATAGCCTAAACCTACTGACTGAGATTGTGGCTTTTGGAAAGTTGTGCTAGACACAGTTCCTCCCATATAACCAACTCCAATATCAACAGTTCCTGGACCAACTTTTAGAGTATTGTTTCTATATCCAATTGATGCTCGAGACTGACCTGCAGTTTGATCAAAAGTTCTCAGCATTAAACCGTCGGAGTTATTCTGGCTTTGACCTGTACTTCCACCGCCAGCAATATTAGGTGCGTAAGCAACTGACAATCTTCCACCAGCTAATTTTGGAAGTTCAAAGCCTAAGAAAGATTCACCTGATGTTGAATCTAGAGGATCAATTATTCCAGTAACACCACCGATGATATCACTAGCTCTATTTCCAACTGTTGGGTAAACGTTTCTAGATATTTCATTTCCTCTAACTGTATCGTGTCCTACAAAGGCTAGGAAAGATCCGTCATCAGCTTGAAATCGTAGCTCTGATTCTTCGTAGCCACTAACTGCAGCACCTGCTACTGCTCCAAGTCTTCTTAACTCAACCATACCCGCAGCACTGTAGCCAGGAAATGCTCCTAACTTATGAGTGGAGGTAAATCTTAACTGAGCTTCTCTACCTATGGTTCTTGCTATGTCGTTACCAGATGTAACAGCGGTTCCAGTACCTCCATTTGGAGTTATGTTACCCGGTCCAATATTTGGCCCTGATGAACCCCCTGTGATATATGCAGCTTCAATATATCCTGTAATCGTTACTTGAGATAATGCAGCTGAGCTAGCAGCAATCAACGCCGTGCTCGCAAGTAACGCTGTTTTTATTTTTTTCATGTATTTACTAATGTTGTTTATGACTGTGGTTGTATCAGATATGAGATTGACGTTTAAAAAATTTTGCTTTTTTTTAGCTAATTTTTAAACTTGTGATAAAAAAACAACTAAATAAAATCAATAAAATATAGAAAAATTGTCGAAAAATAATATAAATCTCTCAGATACTTAAAATCAATTTTAATTGAAAAAGTTAATGAAATTTATTGAGTTTTTTAGAACTTTCTTACATTTACTAATATTATCTCTAATTTTAAATAATTGTTCATCAAAAAAGGATGAAGATAGCAGAGGAAAAGTTTTTGAACCAAACGCAGATGTAAGAGCTAGAGAGTATGCAGACAAAAATCCAATAAATATTTTTGGAAAAGATACAAAACAAACAACTTTTGATTTTGCAAGCTCAAATCCCCTTTGGAGGGCAACATTAAAAACATTAGATTTCTTACCTTTGATGAGTACCGATTATTCTGGGGGAGTTATTAATTATGACTGGTACTCAGAACAAGGGTTTTCAAATGAGGAAATCAAAGTATCAGTAAGATTTTTAGGTACTGATCTAAGATCAGAGTCAATTCAAGTAATAACCTTTAAAAGAAAATGCAATCAAGCTGGTTGTCAGACAATTAAGCTTGGAGATAATTTTTCAAAAGAAATTAAGGATAATATTATAAATACCGCTAGACTTTATCGGATTGAAGAGGAAAAAAAGAAGAAATAAAAATTTTTTTTTTATCTAAATAATCTTCTTTTATGGAAAATTTTAATTTTTATACCGTTGAAAAGAAATGGCTAAAAATTTTTTTAAAGAAAAAAAAAAAAAATACAAATAAAAAAAAGTTTTACTGTCTAGAGATGTTTCCTTACCCTTCAGGAAATATTCACATGGGACATGTAAGAAATTATACTTTAGGTGATGTCATAGCTAACTTTAAAAGCTTGAACAATTTCGACGTCCTTCATCCCATGGGTTGGGATGCTTTCGGTCTTCCAGCTGAAAATGCAGCTATACAAAATAAGCTTCACCCTAGGGATTGGACTGAGAAAAATATTTCTCACATGAAATTACAACTTATATCATTGGGATTATCCTTAGATTGGGAAAAAGAAATTTCAACATGTGATCCTAAATATTACAAACACCAACAAACTTTATTCTCCATTTTATATAAAAAAGGCTTAGCCTATAGAAAAGAAAGCTTTGTGAATTGGGATCCTGTTGATCAAACAGTTCTTGCAAATGAACAGGTTATTAACGGAAAAGGGTGGCGTTCAGGTGCATTAATTGAAAAGAAAAAATTAAAACAATGGTTTTTTAAAATTACTAAATACGCAGAAAAACTCCTTTCAAACTTAAATCAACTAAGTGGATGGCCGAGTCACGTAAAACGCATGCAAGAAAATTGGATAGGAAAATCTACTGGATGCGAAATAGATTTCTCAATTAAAAATTGTTCTGAAAAAATTAAAATATTCACTACTAGACCTGATACAATTTTTGGTGCGACTTTTATAGCTATATCAGTTGACCACCCATTTACAAAAAATATACCAAAAACATCATCATTTAATGACTTTAAAAAAAAGCTATCAACTCAGTCTACAAATATGGAATTAATACCTTTTCAAGAAAAAATAGGCTTTAAGACAGAATTTGAGGCTATTCACCCTTTTATAAAAAAGAAAATTCCTGTTTATGTAGTGAACTATGTTGTAATGGATTTTGGAACTGGAGCTATTTATGGATGCCCAGCACATGATGAAAGAGATTTTGAATTTGCAAAAAATAATGCACTAGAAATTATTGAAGTTGTAAAGGGTCCAGACAGCAAAAAAGAAATAATTTTAGAAAAAGCCTATACTCAAGAAGGTACTATAATAAATTCTGATTTTTTAGATGGATATACAAGCCTTAAAGCTAGAGAAATTGTAATCAAAAAAATTGAAGACTTAAAACTTGGTCAAAAAAAAATAAATTACAAACTGAAGGATTGGGGAGTTTCAAGACAAAGGTATTGGGGGTGTCCAATTCCAATTATTTATAGAGAAGATGGTGAAATACTTCTTATTTCAAAAGAAGAACTTCCTGTAATGCTTCCTGAGGATATTGATCTTTCTAAGCCTGGAAATCCTCTTGAAAATCATCCAACTTGGAAATTTACAAAGTGTAAAAAAACGGGACTAAATGCAATTAGAGAAACTGATACTCTAGATACGTTCGTAGACTCGTCTTGGTATTTTTTAAGATTTTGTAGTCCAAAAAATAATTCAGACCCTTTTGATAAGGAGGAAGTAAAGCAGTGGATTCCCGTAAACCAATATATTGGAGGAGTAGAACATGCAATTCTTCATCTTTTATACTCAAGATTTTTTATGATGGTTCTTAATGAGGAATTTAAATTAGGAAAAGAAGAACCGTTTGAAAACTTATTTACCCAAGGAATGGTATGCCATCCAACTTATAAAACATTAAATGGAAAATGGGTTTTTCCAAATGAAACAATTAAAAAAGATCAAAAATTCTTTCTTAAAGACGGCATCACCGAAATAGATATTGGGGAGAGTGTTGCAATGTCAAAATCTAAAAAAAATGTTATTGACCCAGATGAAATTCAAAAAAAGTATGGAACAGACGCATTAAGATGGTTTATACTTTCCGATAGTCCTCCAGAGAAAGATATTCAGTGGTCTACCGATGGCATTCAAGGATCGTTTAGATTTATTCAAAGACTATGGCGAACCATGTTTAAAGTAATGGACTACCAAAACTTAGAAAAATCGAAAGATAATCTTAATTATGAAATGAATCTTTTCATTAAAGATATAACAAAATCTATTGAGGACTTTTATATAAATGTAGCTATTGCAAAATTTTATAGTTGTCTTAACTTTTTAAATGAAATTATTGATCATAAAAAAATTAATTCTGAAGAATTAAATATTTACTTCAAAAAATATATAGTAATGATTTCAGTCTTTATTCCATTTGTTTCTAATGAAATTTGGGAAAATATAACTAAAAAACAAGACTTGGACCAACAAACTTGGCCAACTTTTAAAGTAGGGGTTAAAAAATCTGAAATAATTAATATAGTAATACAGGTTAATGGAAAAAAAAGAGCAATTCTAAATACTTTTGAAAATGAAAGCGAAGAGAATATTTTTAATAAATCATTAGAACTTAAAAATATAGCAAGTAACGTTAATAAAAATATGATTAAAAAAAAAATCTATATTAAAAATAAAATATTAAACATAGTAACTCATGATGCTTAAAAATTTTAAAATATTTTTGATAATGATCTCACTTTTAGTGCTTAATAATTGTGGGTATCAGCCTGTTTTGATTAATTATAAAGAAATATCCTTTAAGAAAATAGAATTAAGTGGTGATCGACAATCTGTTTTCGAATTAGGAAAAAAAATAAATGTAAAAACTGATACATCAAGTCCTGCGGGTTTAACGTTAAAAGGACAAATTTTTGAGAGCTCTGATATTTCATTAACAGATAACAGAGGTTTGGCTACTGAGGAAAATTATATTTTAAATTTTACATTTCAAATTTTTGATCAAAATCAAAATTTAATTTTAAGTGATATGGTATCTAAAAGTAGAAGAATCAAAATATCGGATAATAACATAAGCAATATACAAATTAGAAATAATGAAAAAAAGAGTTTGATTGAAAGTATTGCGCAAGATGTAAATACAAAACTTAGGATAAATTTAAAAAACTAGATGCAAATTAGACCCCTGGATTTAATCAAGCATAATTTAGATAATGAAAGATTTTTTCTTATCTATGGTGAAAATCAAGATTTAGTTAATGAATTAAATGCATCTTTAATAAAAAAATTTAATGAAAAAAACTTTAAAATCTTTCATCAGCAAGACTTGCTGGATAATATAGGAATTTTAATAAATTATATTAATACTGAAAATTTATTTGAAGAAACTAACATAATATTGATTAAACAGTGTTCAGATCAAATTGTAAAAATAATCGAAAATATCAAAAGTATAAATTCAAAAAAAAAAATAATTTTAAATGCAGGTATACTTTTTAAAAATTCAAGGTTGGTAAAATATTTTAGTGAAGAAAATTATAATATAATTCCATGCTATGAGGACAATAAAATAGATTTAAGAAGATTTTTAGAAAATAAAGTAAAAGAAAAAAAAATTAAATTACAAATTAATCAAATTGAAAACATTATTTTTTTTTCAAACAATAAACGTTCTAGAATAACAGACATAATTGAAAAACTTGAAGTTCTTCATTTAACGAATAAATCAATCAATGACGAAATTATTGAAAATCTTATTGAAACAAAAATCGATATTGGTTTACTAGATATTATGCAAAAAAATACTTTTGATGTTAACACTTTAGAAATTTTATCAAATAAAGACTTAAACCCGGTAGAGACTGTAATTTCTCTTAAAAATTTTTTGTTAAAAATTTTAAAAATATTTAAAGAATGCAAAAATCAAAATGTTGATAATGTTATCGACAACCACAAACCAGCGATTTTTTGGAAAGATAAGGAAAAAATAAAAAAAACTTTGAGATATTGGAAAATACGAGATTTAAAGAAGCTTCTAATTAAATTAAATGATTTAGAAACTTCTTATAAAAAACTAAATGATATAAGTTATATTCAACAAAACTATTTTATATCTAGAGAGTTACTTAAAAAAACTTTTTAGGACACTTACAATTTTATTTAACTGTTCTAAATTGTTATAATAAAAACTTATCTGTCCTTTATTATTTTTATTGTTTTTAATTGTTGATTTAATTCCTAAAGATAACTCTAAGTCATTTTGTAATGATACAAGGTTAGGATCTTTTATTGAATTTTCTTTTTTTTGTTTATTAAAATTTTTTTTTCCCTTAGATAGTTGCTCTGCCTGACGAACTGTTAAATTTCTATTTATAATTTCTTTTGCAAATTCTATATTATTTTTAACATTAATTAAACATCGTGCGTGACCAGGTGACAGATGATTATTTATTATCATGTCTTTAATTTCTTGAGGTAACAAACTTAGCCTTATTGTATTTGCTATGTGACTTCTGCTTTTACCTAAGATATCCGACAATTGTTCTTGAGTATAATTAAACTGCTCAATTAAATTCTGAAATCCAATTGCTTCCTCAATTGCGTTTAAATCACTTCGTTGAATATTTTCGATGATAGAGAGTTCAAGTATTTTTTTATCGTCTATATCTTTTATGATAACAGGGACTTCGTGTAGTTGAGCTAGCTGAGCTGCTCTCCACCTTCTTTCTCCTGCAATAATCTCATAATTATTTTCAGTTTTTTTTCTAACAACAATAGGCTGAATAATTCCTTGAACTTTTATAGATTGAGATAAATCCTCTAAGGAATTTTTATCAAAAAACTTTCTTGGTTGATTAGGATTTGGTTTAATAAATTCTATCGGGACTTTATTGAAATCCTTACTTTCTTGAGATTTGAAATCATTCGTGTCTCCCATTAATGCTGAAAGACCCTTTCCTAATCCCTTAAACTTAGTATTCATCATGCTACTTTTTTTTCAGTTTCCTTAAAGCGATCTAAAAATTCATTAATAAACTCCTTATAACCTTGCGACCCAAGAGAATTCGGATCGTATAATATTACTGGAAGACCATGCGACGGAGCCTCGGAGATTCTTACGTTTCTAGGTATTTTAGAATTAAAAACTTTGTGGCCAAAAAAATTTTTAGCTTCTTTTTCAACTTCAAAAGAAAGTTTATTTCTTTTATCAAACATCGTAAGTAAAATTCCTTCAATTTCTAGGCTGGGATTTAAT
>Ga0194123_10006976_pt1 | contig 11457 bp, 7 predicted proteins | sample TA2MahsurfametaG_5_FD_155479 | JGI IMG/M metagenome (GOLD analysis project Ga0194123, IMG submission 155479) | Freshwater microbial communities from Lake Tanganyika, Tanzania - TA2015023 Mahale A surface | ecosystem: Environmental > Aquatic > Freshwater > Lake | place: Tanzania: Lake Tanganyika... | reverse complement strand
GCAGAATTAATCACCTGCCGAAACTCTTATTATTCTTCAGATGGTCGTTTTTTGCGAGAATGGGGTTCCTCCTGGAATTGGAGACGGATGCGGGAGTCGATGAATATTGCGCATCCAGGAATGCTTGTGCGTCGTGACTTATTTGACCGATTTGGTTTGTTTGACCCAAGTTTTGAAATCTGTGGTGATTATGAGTGGTTCTTGCGCCTTCCACCCTTATTGCATTCTGTGCATAGTCAGGCGTCCATTCTCAAGATTGCTCAGGCCGGGGTGAGTCACACCAAGATTGGCGCCGTGTATGCGGAAACCTTTCGTGCCCAGGCACGTCATCTCAACGTTCTTTGGAGTGCCGGATGTTGGCTTCTCAATTGGTTGAAATATGGTCGCCGGCTTTTGATTGGTCTGGCATGAGAGCATGCTTCTTCTGAATTACAAGCCCGTTCTGCATCAGCCAACGGGAATCGGTGTGTATGCCAATGCCGTCTTGCCGGAGTTTCAGAAGTTCGAGCATGTTCTGCTTCCTGGCGGAGGCTCTGGTGGCAGTAAAGAGCGTTTGAACCGCTTGGCCTGGTCTCAGATGCAGTTGCCAAGGCTGGCAAAGAAACTGAAGGCAGATTTGATCTTCACCCCTGCACCCGAGGGATATCTCGGCGAACAGTCTGTGCCGCAGGTTGTCATGGTTCATGACTTAAGGCCTTTAAGTCATCCAGAGTGCTCGATGCAATCGCTTTACTTTAGGCACTGGGTGCCACAACTTTTAAGGCAGTGCAGGCACATCATCACCAATTCTACATTCACTGCTTTAGAAGTCTGCAAGGCCACAGGTGTACCTGAAGGCAAAATCAGTGTGATACCTCTTGGTTATAATGCTGATCATTTCTATCCATCAGAGATAAAGCAGCCGCTGCATTGCCGTCCCTATCTTCTTCATGTTGGGCAGGCTTACCCCCATAAGAATCTTCACCGCCTGATTCATGCTTTCAATGCGATCAAGTATCGCTTTCCCGAGGTTGATTTGGTTTTGCTTGGGAAGCCGCACCCCTCTGAGACGAAAAAACTCCAACATTTGACATCCGACCTGGGCTTATCTACGCGCGTGATATTCAAAAGCTACGTCTCTTATGGGGATCTTCCGAATTGGTATCGAGGAGCTCTGGCCTTTGTTTACCCGAGCCTTTGGGAGGGATTTGGTCTCCCGATTCTTGAGGCGATGGCTTGTGGTTGCCCTGTGGTTACAAGTCTTGGATCGGGTACGCAGGAAGTTTCCGGCGGACGGGCAATGCTGGTGAATCCATTCAGCACTCCCGAAATTCAAAACGCCATTTCAGACATTCTGCATATGGAATCCAATGGTTTGTCGGCCATGTCAGATGCTGCTCGTCATTATGTGAGTCAGTTTTCTTGGCAAAGAACAAGAGATGCGACGTACCATCTCATGAGAGATCTGATTTAATTATTCGGATAGAGTGGCAGGATAATTACGGTCGCTGCTCGTGTGGTATTTGCGTGGAGGCTACGTTCGAGCAGCTGTAGTTCTTTCCTTTGTCGGTTTAGTTGCTTGCGCGGTTGCCTGGGGGCCGTGCCTTGCTCCCTGGCAAGTCGAGTGCTTCAAGATTGGTGATTGGGGAGACTATAAATTCCATTATCAAGGCTGGATTTCCTATCTAAGAGGGCCAACCTGGATGCCGCCATATTTGCTGAGCTTCTCGTGGCCGGATAAGAGCAGTGTGATGTTTACAGACTCGATACCACTAGCAGCCATTGTCTTCAAGCCGATCACTCTCTTGCTGCATCTACCTGATTGGCAATACTTCAGTTTACTTTCAGTCTTGAACTCGTTGGTGATTGCCTACTGCACTTGTTGCATTGGCCAAAGAATGGGATGGAAAGTTTTGACAACTCTCGGTTGTGGCCTTGTGCTGCTGACGAGTTCTTTGAGTTGGACACGACTAGCTGTACACCATGAAGCACTTCAGCTACACGGGCTTTTGATTCTTGCAATGACATGGGTCATTACACGTCAATCTTCAATTCGAGCTTGGCTTAGTCTGATCGTGGCTGCAATTGGAATCCATGCCTATTACCTTCCGCTCATACTTACGGCGATGTTGCCCTACTGGCTCACTGCAACTCAGAAAGTTCAAAAAGCACTTGCGATTGTCTTAGTCATCGCAGCTTCTTGTTTTTTGTTTGGCTTTCTGCCCGGTTCTCTCAGTTCGAATTCAGATGTCTGGGGGGCGAACCTCTTGGCTTTGATTGACCCACAACATCATTCGGCAATCTTTGCACAGCTTGCTAAGAAAGAACCCTATGAAATCGAGGGATATGCCTATCTTGGTCTCGGCATTATATTCGGCTTGCTACTTGTCTTCGCAAAAGATGAGGAGATGGTGTCGCAAGAGAGTCTTTTCCCACTCTCTTGGTGGATTGCTTCAACAGCTCTATTTATTTTTGCGCTTGGTCATACATGGAATATTGCCGATATGCCAATAACTCCCCACAGAGCACTGACGGCAATTCCAGGTGCCTCTCAAATCTATGATATCTTCCGCAGTTCTGGTCGGTTCACTTGGCCTATTTCTTACTCAGTCTGCATATGGACTTTTCACCGTATAAATCTCTTTGGATTGTATCGACCTATCCTGCTTCTCGTTGTTCTGCTCCAGTTCTTAGATAGTAATCTGAAGCCAATATATCGTCAGGGTACAACCTACTCAAATATCTTGAGATCTTCCAGCCGTTTCAAGCAGTGGTCTAACAAAAACCCTGACGTAGCCAGAAAAATATCCAAGGCGAGGATGTTTATTGTTGGAAATGTTTCGGATAACTCTTCTTTGCCTCCAGCATATAGCCCTCAATATCTCAATCCGTCTATTGCCAGCAACTGGGGAGGAGAGGGCATTACCCGTGTTTCCAGTCGATATTCTTCAACAGCGCAGTTCAACCACTTCTTGCAATTCTTGGATAATAAGCAGTCTAGGGTCGGCTACTGTCTCGACCGAAATGCCTTGCCCTGCTATTCAGTTGTCTTCACAGATAGTCAAGACCAGGTGCGTGATCTCTTCAAGGCAGCTGCTCGCAACAATCTTGAAATTAATAGAATAGCAAAGCATCTCTATACAGTTATCCTATGACATCCGCCAAGCTAAATCTGACTGACGCTTTTTCGACAAATATTACGAGAAAGTATTTCATGGTTTGACTCATATTTATAGCTCTACCACTATTCAGAACACTTCCAGATAAATCCAAACCGCTTACCCTTCTTGATGCAAAGACTACCTTTTGTATTGCCTAAATCCGCATATCCGATCACTCTCGAAAGATGCTTCATGCTAAATACATAAGCAGTGCTCGATCTATTGACATCCATGTTTACTTCTTGAAATCTTTTGGCATCTACTCTCGATCTATCACCAATAACTGAGCGATTTCGATAGCGTGCAAGTACTGGAAAATCTATTGGAATCCCTAGAAGTGACGCACTCTTGGTAACATCTAAGAGTTCAAGCGGCTTATCAAGCCCGATACTCCTAAGATTTCTATCTCGAATCTCATGAGGAATCTCTACAGCTATCTGTTTAGCGTTTAGTCTGTCAGAAAGGCTCGACCTTAAACCATGTGCACCGCCAGATAAATCCATTATCTGAATAGTCAGTAATAAGCATAAAAGACCTTTGCCAATCCATTTTTCTCTCTGATCCAGGAATTGAGCCAATAGAATAGCGCAGTACAGTAAAGATGCATAGATGGCCGGAAGTGCATAGCGTGATGATGCCCTAAAGATCCCCATGAACTCTATCAAATCTCTGGGGATGTAAAACTTGGATGCTAAAAAGTATGTATAGGGACCAACTCTTATTTCGTGAGTAACTGCAATGCCAAGCATTATGCCAATACAAGCCAACACAGGCATCCTGATCCTTGCCCCAGTAAATCTCTTAGCAAGAGTATTATTGCCGACCATTAGTCTTTTAGTAAAGATGATCCAACCCGCTATTACTAATACGATTGCTCCCAAGCCTATGAAGTAGAATCCTTCGTAGTTTTGATCGTATCTTATACTATCTAGTATTGTTGAAAACCCTACAGACTCTGTCGAGGTCTTGTCGACATCCCAACCAGTTGGGTCTATAACATCAGCAAGATTATACCCAAAAAAACCATATCCCCAGCCCTCTGATGAGGTGTTAAACCCTAAGTATCCACTCATGTAAATTGATACAGCGGACATTGTCGCCATGGTTATTGCTTCTATCAGAAGTATTCTTATTGTGTTCTTAAATCGCCTTCTAAACGTTGATTCAACCAGGCTTCCGATCCAGTATCCAGTCCATAAACAAAATGCTTGTATCCCATAAGTAGCATTTATTGAAAATACTATTGCTAAAAATAGAGCACGTTTCGCGATATTGCTAGGAATCCTAAATACAAATAGCCCAAGTGCAACGATCAAAGACCACTGCGATGTGAGGCCTATGTGGCCAATATTAGGCATTAGTCTCCATGCAACCAATGGCGTTAAAGTAATCAAGAGAGTGAGAAGAATTGCCGAATAGCTTCTCGTCACATATCTCTTTAGTATCCATAGTGTGCTGGTAGAAAAAAGCAGATAAGATAAGACTATAAAAATCCCGTAAATTTGCAAATTACCATTGACAATCCCAATGCTTACCAATAACTTTAGCAACAAGCTTGCAAGTGGTATTGAGTCTGAGTAAGCAACTGAGCTTGATTCTTCTAGGCCATAGTTAGGGTTACTCGATATGAGCGGGAACTCCCATGGACTATTTATAAAATAAAGTTGTGATGCAAAATGTACGGCTGCATCTCCACTACTAAAAAGCCAGCTTATATTCGAGGGATCTACTATGCCTATAGGCGCATAAAACAAGAAGGCAATCAGTCCACATAATCCGCCCCAGAAGAATAGCTGTCGTGAATTCTCGATCTTTACCTTCATCTCAAGCGTCACAGGCCCTTTTATTATACGCCATTGAACATCTCACACTTACACCACTTAGATATCCTCAGTTATCCCTGATTCTTCCAAAAACACCCCTAAAGCTGCACAGTTAAAAAAGAATTACCCACGCTTGAGTCACTGGTTCCATGCTACAGTACTCACATATACTCTTAATGAGCTTGGAAAAGTTCGACTATTCTCAGATAATTCCTGGATATTACGATCAAGTCTATCAGCGAGGTCGCGGAGTTCAGAGCCGATGGCATCACAAAAAATTTGAAGCGGTACGGTCTTTGATGCCAAGCTCGGGGACTCACCTTGACGTTGGATGTGGTCCAGGAACTTTCATTGGCTCCTTGACAAACCATCAATTAAGATCATTAGGCATAGATATTGCACAAGATCAAACCACGTACGCCAACTCTCACTACAAATCATCAAATAAGCACTTTAAAAGTCTTTCCCTTTTAGATCACTCACTAGAGAAGCCACCTCAGTACGACGTGGTTACATTTATTGAAGTTCTAGAACATCTTCCTCGAGAAGAAGCTCTAGAACTCTTGTCTCTTGCGCATCAACTACTCAAACCTCGCGGCTGCATCATAGTTACTACACCTAACTATCATTCAGCATGGCCAATAATTGAACAGGTCGTCAACTACTTGGGCGAAGTTAGTTATGCTCATCAGCACATCAATAGATATTCAACTAAATCTCTCTTCGCGGACCTTGCCAACTCTGGCTTTGTAGAGATCAAAGTCAGTTCGTTCATGAGCTTTAGTCCGTTCTTGGCATCACTTAGTTGGCCGCTAAGTAAGTCGCTGTCGAGAATTGACCATTACACTAATATATTCAGGCCTGCAGGTATGCTTTTGATTGCAAAAGCAACGAGGCAGGATAATTGCTGAGCAACATCGATATTGATCATGGGGACGACAGCTTTAGCCTTGATAACTACTCTCTTCAGTCGCTGAACTATGGCCAATCTAATTGCACCTGAGCATGGCTCATTCTGGAAAAAAATAGTCTTTTGTATTCTGACAATCTTAGTGCCTATCTCTATCGTAGCCCTTCATCACGGAGGTCCCACATGGGATGAGATCCTTGACTTTGAAGGAGTGAATGGAGCCTTCTGGCATGGTGTTAACACAATTAAGGGCCTTAACCCTAGCCTTCAATCCATCACGTTTGATCTTGAATACTATGGCAACGCTACTCGGTGGATTACCTACCTATTCTGGCGCTTTACCCATACTCCACTATGGGAGTCTTTTTCAGGAATTTCTAGAACTTCTTATGTATTATCGAGTGGTTATATTACCCTCAACCATCTTAACGCTATTTTCTTTGGTTTCTTGGGCTTGGTCTTTACAGGGCTATTAGCTCAACTACTTTCAGGAAAAAAAGCCGCAGTAATTTCAATTTGTCTGTTGATGGCCCTGCCAGCATGGCTCGGCCACTCTTGGATGAACAGCAAAGATATACCTTTTGCCACATCTTATCTTCTTTACACACTATCTTCTACACTTATTATTAATCTGCATCTTTTTCCTCGGACTGCATCTTATTGGCGTCGTCTTCCTTTTGTTCTAAAGTTAACGTCTGTCGCACTTCTTGCGGGTTCGCGAATTAGTTCAATACCATTTCTAGTCATCTCGGAAGCTGTTTTTGTCGCTATTCTAATAAACCTGAATGCAAGGAAGTCGCTGCTCCCCTTCATTCTTACATTTTTCGCCGGTTTAGCCTTTGCGCTTTTCTTGACACCTCAGGGTTGGTCAGATCCTTTCGGATATCCCTTCGAAGCTATTTCTTTTATTTCATCTAGGCAACTTGTAGATTCACCGGCTCAGGTCTTTTTCTACATAGTCGTCAATTTATTCGAGACTATTCCGCTCGTCCTGCTTCTTGGAATAGTCTTGTTACTTCTAAAGCTAGCCTCATTTGGCTTAACACGAGACCGATTTCTTTTGCATACTCCTCTTCTTTTGCAGTTACTCTTGGTGCCAGCACTATTAATTCTGACAATGAAAACAGTATACAGCGAGCTTCGACACATCATGTTTATTTATCCGGCCATAACCATCTTTTCCGCATCGGGATATTGCTGGGCTATCTCTGCAAGCAGGCGAAACCACCGAGCATTGAGCAAAATAATACTAGGCTCATTTGCAATTCTTTATGTCTTCCTTGCGTCTGAAAGTCTATTGCTGACACCATATCAATACGTTTATAAATCAGAGCTTGCACGGATTTCAAGTCCGAAAGATCTTTTGAGAAGAGACTATTGGGGCTACAGCTTTTATGAGACTATGCGGTCGTGCATGAAAAATCTTGAATGTTCTGGCCTCGCGGCGGGTGCTCAAAATTTTGAGGTGGTTCAAAGTGCCTGGAATCCAGACCTTGCCGCAGCTTCTTCTGAGTTAATCTTTGGTCCTTCAAACTTCAAGAAGCCTACTGATCCGAGTAATCCTTTGAGTGTCTTATACTCTGATGACTTGCCAGATAAGTGCGTCAGTTCTGTCACTACGAGAAGATATGTCTTGTTCCCCCAGCCGGCTTCGGCGCATATAACTGGAGTTGCCGCATGTCAAGCAGGTTCTATCTTGCTCCGTGATTAACCTTGATGGCCCATTCATAAACCGTCCACTTTAAAATGTTTTTATTAGCGACTTCTTTATTGTTTTAGCTCTTCACCCTTTCGGGCTCCATTAGCTATTTAAGCTCGATCTTATTCTGATTGCCAGTCATTGCTCCTTTCTTGCTGGATTTGTCATCTGGTCCATTTCGTGGCTATTGTTATTTCTCTTTGCTGTTTGTGAGACTTATATGTCTTTCCTTCAACGGAGCGCTCGGCCTGCCTCGTTGTTGGCCTAAAACCTATTGACTTAGCCGACTGCTGCGTTGATAGAGCTGCAAAGCTTCTGCTTAGGGTCGTTGTTCAAACCTTTCTCTGATTAAGTAGAGTGGTCTGTGTTTTACCTCTTCAAAAATCCTTCCGGCATATTCACCAAGTACTCCCATCCCTATCAGTTGGATGCCGCCCAGGAAGAGAACTGCTGTCATAAGTGATGCATAGCCTGGCAAGTCAATCCCAAAAAGGAGTGTTCGTAGGACCATCCAGCTTCCGTAACCCAAAGCTAGTACTGCAATAGCCAGCCCTGCATAACTCCATATTTGCAATGGCATCCGACTAAAGGAGGTGACACCGTCAAGTGCGAAGTTCCAGAGCTTCCAATAGTTCCAGCTTGTTTGACCCAGTTTTCGTGGATCTCGGTCGTAATAAAGCGCGGTCTGTCGAAAGCCAACCCAGGCGAACAGGCCCTTCATGAACCGACTGCGTTCGGGCAGCTTGAGTAGTGCATCCACAACACAGCGATCCATTAGCCTGAAGTCTCCCGTATCGGCGGGGATTTGTGTTTTGCTCAACCGGCTCATGAGCCGGTAGAAGCCATAGGCGGTGAAACGCTTCGTCTTGCTTTCTCCAGCGCGCTTCCGCCTCAGGCCATAGACAACGTCGTAACCCTCTCGCCAGCTGGCCAGCATTCCTCAGGCCATAGACAACGTCGTAACCCTCTCGCCAGCTGGCCAGCATTCCTTCGATGACTGAAGGCGGATCTTGCAGGTCTGCATCGAGAGGGACGACAACATCACCATTGGCGGCCTCCAAGCCAGCTGTGAGTGCCGCTTCTTTGCCGAAATTCCGCGACAGGCTGATGATCGTTGCCGTGATCTGAGGCCGCTTACTTAGCTCTTCTTTGGCCACTGCGACGGAGCGATCTCGGCTTCCGTCGTCGACGAGCACCAGCTCGAAGCCAATACCAATCCGAGTCAGGCTGTCATCGAGCTCTGCAATCAGTGCAGGGATGCACTCTTCTTCATTGAGGAACGGGATGACCGCGCTGAGCAGTGGCTGTTTTCGGCGTTGTTCAGCTTCCATGGCCATAGCGCAGCGTAACCTCCCAAGTGCCTGCTTGCAGTGGAATCATCGTCCATCCGTCAGGAGCTCTTGTTAGTTCAATCGGTTGTTGATTCCATCCCTCGGACGGATCAGATGGTCTGACCAGCACCTTCCAGCGTGGATCCGACCACTGCATCAGTCTTAAGTTCCCCGGGGTCTTTGCGTTCACCAGTAACCGCCGTTCCGTCGGTGAATTGAACGTCATTTCGACCGTGCCCGAGCCTAAGAACTTGGACCAGGTGTGCTGAGGCCAGTTTGGCAGCCAAAAGATGGCAAGCCGCCTGTTCCACGAGGTTTCCGGAATTGTTGCCGGACTGTAGTCCGGAACACCCGAGAGGGCGATACGGCCATCTTCCGTCGCTGCAAACCGTTTGCTCAGCTCACCAGTTTTTGGCAGCGCCTTCAGACCGCCTGGGCAAGCAAGTAGGGGTTCACAAGCCAGGAGCGTCCTATTCGCTTGGATTTCCTCCCTGCTTGGTGCATGTCCGACGAGATTGGTGCGAAACCTCCAGAGCGAGTCGAACCATGTTCCAACTGCAGCCTGTGCAGTGAGTATCAAGACCACGCATCTCCACGTCGACGGGCTTAGTTTCGCGTTGGGTTGAGTCCCCACCGAGGCCCACCAGAGCAAGGCACCCATCCAGGTTGGACTGAGCCAGCGCCACGGGAATTGAATCCGCTGCAGTGGAGTCACGAGTTCATAAACAGGCACACTTACAGGGAGCATTAGGACCAAACCGCCTCCCGCCAGCACCAGTCCCCAGCGACCGATGGGATCACTGGAGCGGCCCCAACCCACCCATCGACTGATGAGGATTAAGCAGATCACCAGAGCTTGGATCCAAATCAAGCGCCCGAAGCTGGTTTGACCGGCCAGGCCTGAACCAAAGAATTCCCCGGGCAGCAGGCCCTCTGGAATCGGAGGTCTGACGGTCGGCAAGGCCAAGAGGGCTGGCAGCCAGAACGGTGAGGTTGCGGCTAGCGCCAGGAGCCCACTCCAGAGCCAACGCAGCCATTGCCTGGGACCCCGCAAGACCACTCCAGCAGCCATCAACCAAATCAGAGCTGTGAGCAGGCTGGCGTTCCAGTTGCTCAAGATCACTTCAGCCAAGGCTGCACTGCTTAGAGCGATCCCCCAACGCTTCTCTTGCTTCATCCCCAGCAGGCCCAGGGTGAGCCACCACAGCAAGCCTTGAGCCAAGGCTTCGGGCCAGGCGCCCCGGACATAGAGGTTCACCAGGAAGTAGGGGTTGAGGACTGCCCCCAAGAGCAGGGCCCAACGCCATCTCCCTTGGCTCAACCAGTGTTGGGCGAGTACTGCGGCACCCACCGCGTTGACCAGCGTCACCACGAGCAAGCCACTGGCGAGGGCACGGTCTGGGGGGACGCCGGCAACCAGGGGAATGCCCACCAACAGCCGGAATAGGGGCGGGTAGATCAAGAGGGCATGACTGCCCGCACCGGCCCAGGGCAGATCACTCCACGTCGGCCAGAGCCAGCCACCTTGGACGGCCTTCGCCCAAGCCACGGCCCAGCCCAGATGCAGGAAGCCATCAGGAGTATCCAGGGGAACCCCGGCGACCCCTAGGGGCAGCCAGCTGATGAGCGCCAGTCCTACTGCCGCCAGCAACAGTGCCCGCCGCCCCATCGCCCCTCAAAAATCTCCTGGCATTCTGGGGCGATGCGCCTCGCGTTCTTTCTCGACAACCGAGGTTTTGCCGCCAAGGGCCCGCTGGAGGATCCTCGCCTTGGGAACCCCGGCATTGGCGGCACGGAATTCGCCTTTTTGGCGTCGATTGCACTCCTTGCTGCGGATCCCGACGCCTGCACGCCCCTCCTGTTGCTGACCGCTCCGCAGCCCGTCGCTGGTTTGGAGCAAACCACCCATCAGGTCGCTGGGTTGGCGGACGCGCTCGTGACGGCCAGGACTCTCGGGGCTGTCGCCTTGGTGTTTCGTCCCGGTTGCGTGTCGCCGGTTGATCAGCCGGTTGATCAGCTGGCGTTATCTCAAAACACCTTTCCGCTTGTGGCCTGGTGCCACAACCTGGGTTGCGATCAACAGGGCTTCTTTGAGGGACTCCCGTCCCTGAAGCGCTGGGCTTTGGTCAGTGGTGCGCAGCTGGACGCCTTCCGTCACAGCCGCTTGGTTCAGCGGGCCTGCGTTATTCCCAACCCGGTCCTGGTTCCAGGAGACGCGCAGCCAGGTCCAACGCCAACGGATCTTGCATATGTCGGTGCGATCACGCCTTTCAAAGCCTTTGATCGCCTCGCACGGATCTGGCCTGAGATCGCCCGTTCCTGTCCAGAGGCGCGTTTGCGGGTGTTCGGTGGCGCTGATCTCTATGCCGGAGGCGGAGCATCTGCGCTCACCCCCTATGAGCGCTACTGCCGGGATCTCTTGGACCGGGGTGGTTACGGCGATCGGGTCGTCTTTGAAGGCAGCCTTGGTTTGGAGCGTTACGTCGCTTTTGCGGATGTTGCGGTTGGAGCGGTGAATCCCTCGGGTCGGGATGAAACCTTCTGTTTGAGTGCC
>Ga0194123_10006966_pt1 | contig 11464 bp, 15 predicted proteins | sample TA2MahsurfametaG_5_FD_155479 | JGI IMG/M metagenome (GOLD analysis project Ga0194123, IMG submission 155479) | Freshwater microbial communities from Lake Tanganyika, Tanzania - TA2015023 Mahale A surface | ecosystem: Environmental > Aquatic > Freshwater > Lake | place: Tanzania: Lake Tanganyika... | reverse complement strand
TATTCTGGTATGGATAAAGAGAAACTTAAACTGATTGTTCATAATCTAGAGTTGCTAGTGGACTCTTTAAAATCTGAGATTTATTCAGATGTAGATGCTTATAGAGCGAACTATGAAGAGATAGCACCTTACATCAATGACTATGATGAGATATTTTATGACGGAGACGATGATGGATATCCAGACTGAGTTTGAGTATATGAAACCAGAAGTAAAACTAATCAGCGTTACACCTGATGCAGAGAAGCACATGGCATATTGTGCTCGGGTGAGTAATCCTGCAAATCAAGAAAGTCAAAAGTTTTCTGGTCTTCTCAAGTATTGTATTCAGCATCAACACTGGAGCATCTTTGAGCAAGCAACAATGACTGTGGAGATTAACACAACTCGTGGTATCGCAGCTCAAATACTTCGTCATCGCTCATTTACCTATCAAGAGTTTTCACAACGATATGCTGATACTAATCTTCTGAGCAAGACTATTCCTCTTCCAGAACTTCGGCGGCAAGATGATAAGAACCGTCAGAATAGTATTGATGACATTCCAGACTACCTGAAACTGGTTTTGAGTGAGGATATTCGTGTTCATTTTGAACACGCTCTACACCTCTACAATCGCCTTCTAGAGGCAGGAGTCGCAAAGGAGTGTGCCAGGTTCGTGCTGCCCCTAGCAACGCCCACACGCCTGTATATGACGGGCTCCGTGCGTTCCTGGATACACTACATAGACTTGCGTTCTTCCCACGGCACACAGAAAGAACACATGGAAATCGCAGAGGCAGTTCGTTGTATCTTTACCTGTCAATTTCCTGCTGTATCTGAAGCACTTGGTTGGAAGCGTGATGATTGTGATGATTGTGAAAGTCTTCAACCATCACTTCGCATAGACTAAATATTCTTACACTTTATGAAAATATATGGCAGTATATCCCGTTGTTAATAGACAGACTGGTGAACAGAAAGAAGTCAAGATGAGTGTCCATGATTGGGATCAGTGGAAACAAGATAATCCTGATTGGGACAGAGATTGGTCGGATCCATCAACTTGTCCGAACTCGGGTGAGTTGGGTGAAGTTTATGACAGACTTAAAAAAACTCACCCAGGTTGGAATGATGTTTTGCATAAAGCATCAAAAGCTCCAGGATCTCGCGTAAAACCAGTCTGAACCTATGGCAAGAAAAAGAAGAACGAACGATCAACCAATTGGTGTTGGGCTCACTGCAAAACAGATGAAACGCAAAAAACCAATCAACTCCGACCTTTTGATTGATATTGAACCTCTTACTGATAATCAAAAGACATTATTTAATGCTTATTCAAATGGACAGCATCTAGTTGCTTATGGTTGTGCAGGAACAGGTAAAACATTCATTACACTTTATAATGCGCTTTGTGATGTTCTAGACGAAAGATCTCCTTACGAAAGAATCTATATTGTTAGATCTTTAGTTGCTACTCGTGAAATTGGTTTTCTTCCAGGTGACCATGAAGATAAATCAGCACTCTATCAAATTCCTTATAAGAATATGGTAAAGTATATGTTTCAACTTTCATCAGATGCTGACTTTGAAATGCTCTATGGTAATCTGAAAGCACAAGAAACGATTAAGTTTTGGTCCACATCGTTTCTTCGTGGAACAACCTTAGATAAAGCAATTGTTATCGTGGATGAGTTTCAGAATTTAAACTTCCATGAACTTGATAGTATCATTACCCGTGTTGGTGAGGACAGTCGTATTTGTTTTTGTGGTGATGCAACTCAATCAGACCTCATAAAAACTTCTGAGAAAAATGGAATTATAGACTTTATGAGAATTCTAAGAGAGATGCCATCCTTTGACATAATTGAATTTGGTGTTGATGATATTGTTCGTTCTGGTATCGTGAAGGAATATATTATGGCAAAGATTGGACTGAATCTATGACATTTTCTCATTGCAATTTTCTAGGTAAACTGGAACTACAAAAGAAAGAAGACAATGGCACTCGTTTTTACCTACTTCCAAGTGGGCAATGGGTGCCCTCTATTACTACTGTTACTGGATTTTTTAAGAAAGAAAAAATATTAGAATGGCGTAAAAGAGTTGGTGAAGAAAAAGCAAATCAGATTAGTAGAAAAACATCTGCACGAGGAACTGATTTTCATCAAGTTTGTCAAGACTATCTTGAGAACAAAGAATTAAATTGGGATGATTACAAACCCCTAACAAAGTTTATGTTCTTTCACGCAAAACCTTATCTTGATAAGATAAATAATATACACGCAATTGAGAGAACTCTTTACTCTGAATACTTTGGAGTTGCTGGTAGAGTAGATTGTATTGCTGAGTACGAGGGTGAACTAGCAGTTATTGATTTCAAAACATCCGAAGAAATAAAACCAGAACAATGGATTGAAAACTATTTTGTTCAAGAAATGTTTTATGCTGCTGCTTATTATGAGTTAACAGAAATACCCCCAGTTAAATTAATCACTATTATGGTTACACCAAATGGTGATGTGAAAATATTTGACAAAAGAAACAAAGGGGATTATATTAAGTTATTAGTAAGATACATTAAAAAATTTGTAGCAAACAATTCTTATGAAAGATCAAGTAAGTAAAGCATTAGAGGAGAAATTTTTGTGTTCTGATAAATTTTCTCAAAAAATTGAAACGATTGTCAAAGAATGTAGTGTATCTTATATTGATGCTATTATTCAGTTTTGTGAGGAGAATAGTGTTGAGATTGAAACTATTCCTAAATTAATATCAAAACCTTTGAAAGAGAAGTTAAAGTTTGAAGCTACGCAACTTAACTTCCTGAAGAAGACGAGTAAAGCAATGTTGAAGTTTTAATGACCCCTTTTGATTGCTATAAAACATATCTTGCATTTAAAAATCATTTTACAAAAGAGTCTTACGATTATCACAAATACTGCGGAAAGTCCAGAGTAACTTTAGACTCTTTTTATAAACGCAAAGACCGTTACTTTTTTGAGAAGACATCCAGACAAAGAAGTGATAAAGAGGTAGAGAACTTTTTCATTGCTAATTTTGCTTTATGTGATGATCCCCAATCATTATGGATTGGAGAAATTATCCGAAACGGAAGCACTAATTATTTGGAATGGCAAAAAAGAGTTCAGGGATTAAAATATATTTTTAAACAAGAAACAGAATCTTTGTTTTCTGATGAAAAGTTAGAAACAGTATTTGATTGTTCAAAAGGTCATCCAATTTTACTTAAAAAATTTTTGAGTAAAAGTGTATCAATTGAATCAATGGTCATCTATGACAATATCTTTTTTTACTGTAAAAAGTTTGATAAAAAACTTTTAGATCCAGTATGGAAAACCGTAAGTTTGAGAATTAAAAAATACAAACCATTCATAAATATTGATGTATTTGAGTATAAGAGAATTGTGAAAGAAATTGTTTTTAAAATCTCATGAGTTTTTTTAGTTCCGATATTGTCCAAGAAGAAGTTCGTAAACTTTCAGAATTACAAAAGGAAGTTTATTCTAATATGTTCAACTTTGTCTTAATGGACAGAGAGGATAAATTGAAACATCTAGAAACTCTTGAGGAATTAATTGAAACTCAGAAGTTACTGTATACTCGTTTGAGTTTGTCCGATGATCCTGAGGCACGCGAGTTGAAAAAACACATTTTGAATCATGCAGTTTCTATGGGTATGCCATCTAACACTGATTTGAATATCTTGCTTGACAATATGAAAACTCTTTTAGAAGACACCAAAAAGCAGGTTGACAAAAGTTGACCTATAAATTAAAATACAAAAGTAATCCAACCAAATACAACGAATACGGAGAATACGAATGTCCTTTTCAGACCTTAAAAAACAATCTAAACTTGGTTCGCTCACTGCTAAACTTGTAAAAGAAGTAGAAAAAATTAGTCTGGGTGAATCAACTGTAGATGAACGATTTTGGAAACCCGAGGTAGATAAAGTTGGTAACGGTTTTGCAACGATCCGTTTCCTGCCTGCTCCTGAGGGTGAAGAACTACCTTGGTCTAAAGTGTGGAGTCACGCTTTCCAAGGTTCTGGTGGATGGTATATTGAAAACAGTCTTACAACTTTGAACCAAAAAGATCCTGTATCCGATTACAACAGGGAACTGTGGAACAGTGGCAATGATAAAGACAAAGAAACTGTACGTAAACAGAAGCGTAAACTGTCTTACTACGCAAACATCTATGTTGTGAAGGATCCTGCTAATCCTCAGAACGAAGGTCGTGTCTTCCTCTATAAATTTGGTAAGAAGATCTTTGATAAGATTATGGGTGCAATGCAACCTGAGTTTGAAGATGAAGAAGCAATCAATCCGTTTGATTTCTGGCAAGGTGCAAACTTCAAACTAAAAATTGTAAAGAAAGATGGTTACTGGAATTATGATAAATCTGAGTTTGATCGCCCTTCTCCTCTGCTGAGTGATGACGATGCCCTTGAAGGACTCTGGAAAAAAGAATACTCTCTTACTCAGTTCCTTGCTGCTGATCAGTTCAAGACTTATGATGAACTTGAGAAGCGTCTTAACTATGTTCTGAATACCAAACCTCAACAACGTCGCATTGATGAGGAAGTTGACGACGAAGACAATAATCGTGGGTCTTATACTCCCGACTTCTCTTCACGTCATCCTGAACCAGAACTTCCTATTGTTAGTTCCTCTCCAAAAGATGAAGATGAAGATGATGCTTTGAGTTACTTCCAACGTCTTGCAGAGGAGTAATTAAACTCCCGTGATGTTAATGTTGTCGGTTGCTTTCAAACTATTTGAAATATAATCTGACGATTGTTTATAGGTTGATATATCTTCAAGATCATTAATTACATTTTGAAGATATATCTCTCTTAATATAAAAATATTCCTCTTTTTATCATTAAGTTCTTCTTCGTAGTCATAAAAAGATACTGGTTGAGCAATATCTGATCCTGCTTTAGGAACTATAACTCCTAAACCCTCATCATAATACTCAAGAGCTGCTTGCCCAGAAACTGCTAATCTATTATAGAAAGTTTCGTCTACGATTAGTCCAGCATTTTGAATAATTTGGTCTGTTGAGTTTCTGACTTCTAAAGTTTTGTAGTATTTAATTTGGTAAAAATTTTCTTCAGAATTATACTTTTGAATTAAATAATTATAAAGTGCTTGTTGACTAAGCGGCCACTCATTATAAACATCTAAAACATTATTTGTCAGTAGAATAACCCAATCATATATCGCAGTTCCATAAAATTTTTCAGACACTTGATCTGGTCTTTCATCACCTATAATCGAATACTTGGTGAAGAAAGAAGCATTTTGGAAAATATCAGCACGAATTTTTCCTCTGCGAAAAAAGTTTTTTGTTACAATGGTATCTAAACTTGAGTTACTATCAACAAGTTGAGAATGATATTGTAGATTTGGAAGTGTGTTAAAATACATTTTAGTAACCTACCACTGAGAAATCTCCTTCACCAGTTTCTTCATCTAGTTTATCATAATCCTCATCAAAAATAGGTTCAACTTCTCCAAAGCTTAATGTCATATCATAACTCACCATAGAACCATCACCATAGGTCATGTAGGAACCATCTGGCATATAGTTCACTGACATATTTTGCAGAGCACAAAGTTTTAATGTTGGTAAGTATGGATGTTTTTTTGCGGTTGCTCTTTCAGGTTCCACATAATAGAATGTAATTTTAAAGACATTAGGAGATGCTAAAAACACACTGTTAAGTCCTCTTTTTACTGACATACCTTGTTTGAGAGTTCTAACAATTTTTTTAACATTCGACGCTTCAATCTCATTTCTTGGTGTCATTTTAAATGAAAATGAAAAACTTCTAAGTTCTGGACTTTTGAATAAAAGTTCTGCATTTGGATTCAGAATAGCTCCGGTCGAACGAGTTAGAGTTGAACTTCCTACTAACTTCTCTATGATTGTTGAATTAATAATTGTCTTTAATTCATCACCTTGATTTTTTGCAACTCCTCCTAGAGATCTAACTTCACTTCCTAATTGATTTAAAACATTTCCGCCAGATCCCATTACTCTTTGAGCTCCTCCAGCAAAATAAGCTTCCACTGGCTTTAAAGTGTCATTTCCCCAACCGACCAAATTTGCATCAATTAAATTTGCTGGAATTGGTAGTGTTACTGTGGCAAGAGTTGCCTGAGTACCTCCTCTCTCTGATGGTCTTCTTACAATTCCTCCCAGTGCAAAACTTCCTCCAGATTCTGGAGTAGAACCTAAACCTAAATTGCTCTCAGGAACATATCTTAGCATTTCAATTGTCATGTAGTCATTTCCAACATAATCAAGTGGATATTTTAGTTCTCTAGAGTTTGGATATTGAGTTCTTGCCCTTTGTCCTCTGCTAATTTCTGATCGAACTGCAGGATTATTTAATGGACTGCTCCCTGCAGCTGCATCGGGTTGTGCAGCAGGTGGATTTGTTCCTCCTGAAGGTGATCCTGTTTCTGGATTTGTTGCTACAATTGGATTAAATATTCTATCAAATTGATTTGATCCTAAATCACGAGTGGCAACAGTTTGTAATTCATTGTTTAAGGTTCTTCCAAAGTTACCCCGATTTAAAGATTGCTGCAATGCATATCTTTCATTTGGATTAGTGATGACACCTGTCATTTGCCATCTACCATTTGGACTTAATGTTGCAACTGGAGATCCTCTACCCCCAAAAGCATCAGTAGCATATAATGCTTGATTTCCAGTTTGATAATTAGCTTCTAAAACATAAGTTCTGTTAGTAGTAACATTTGGTGTAGTGCCACCTCTTCCAGCACTGGATGCCTGAAAAGTTAAAGATTGATTATACGAACCTATTTCTCTTGCTGGATTTTTAGTGTCTGGATTTGTTCCCTGAGTTCTTGGCATTTACTTTTTTTAAGTATTTATCCTGAACTTTTGATAGTTCAATGCTAATAGAGTATTTAGTTCTTCTTTATTGACTTTGTGTAAATTACCAACTAACTCTAACCAAGTGTAGTTGTGTGGAGATTTCCAGTGAAAGTTGTATCCCCTAAATCCCCAACGAAATATATCTGATACTGCAACCAAAGGATATTGATCATATTCAATCTCTGGTGTTTTAGGTGAATAAACAAAGGTATACAAACTACCAATGTCTGGAATAACATCAACTTCTTTTAAAATATCTAAAATTTCCAGCATTCTATCATCTGGATTTCCATATGATTTAATTCTTGATACAGCATCTGGGGATATTCTGTTCATATTCCTAATTCGTTTTCGGTGATGATTTTAAATTCCATCATACGATCTTTACAATATTCTCTTGCTGCTTCCCACTTGGCTTGATTTTTTGCATACTCCTTAACTTCAGCAATATACTTTTGCGTTTTTCTTTTTTGAACTTTTGGTTGATTAACCTGTCGCATTGGTTTGACTTCAATCACATACTTCTTGATTAATCCGTTGTTTTCCTTTACTTTCACATAAAAATCTGGGAAGTATCTATGCACACGATTGTCGAGTGGGGAACGATATGGGATCCAGAATTCTTCATTTGCCCACTCAAGAATGTTTTCGTTTGTATCGCACCATCTCATAAATCTAAGTTCCCAAAGAGATCTATAAATGATGTTAGTTGGATCACCTTTATACTTCTTGTAATTGCTTGGACGAAATTTTCCTTTGTAACTCATCTACATAGTATATAATCACTAAAAAATATTTATTTCCAATGGCAGGAAATGTAGCTGTAAGGCACTATAAAACATCTGATCTGATCAGCAGATTTGCAAAACTTGCACAAACTTCTCAGTATTATGTTTTAATTGCTGCTGATTCAACAAAAGAAATTAGTCGAAGTCAAAGAAATCGTAATCAACAAATTTTTCAGTTTGATCGTAATTTTGTTAGAGAAGACCTTGGAATGTATTGTAATGAAGCATCCCTTCCAGGAAATTCTTTTGCTACAACAGAGATGACAACAGATTTTCCTGGTGTTTCTCAAAAGTTTCCTTATAGAAAAATTTATAATGATCTCCAACTTACATTTTATGTTGACTCAAGTTATAGTGTAATTAAATTTTTTGAAGATTGGATGAGTTATATTGCAAGTCCTTATGGATCAGGTAGAGCAATTGCTGAAGAATTTGGACATTCATCCTTTAAATTTAATTATCCAGACTATTATAAGTGTAATATTTTTGTAGCAAAATTTAATAAGGATCAATCTCTAAACAATAAAATTGCATATAGGTTTGTGAATGCATTTCCAATTGATATTACATCAATGCCAGTTTCTTATGACTCATCGGATGTTTTAAGATGTTCAGTTTCTTTTTCTTATGATAGATACATTTTTGACAAAACGGGGAGACTTGTATCCACCATGGCACCATTTTCACCAGCAGCCAGAGCAGGCGGAACCCCTGGTGGAATACCACCTGGTTTTGGGGGACCATTTGATCGTAGAGGTTATGATCTGTCATCCTCAGAATCTCTTGGGCAGGGAATTTTTGGTGGTCAATTGAGTTCGTCAGTTGGTTTTCCACCACCAACAGGACAATCATCAACTGCAGAATTTCCGAATGGATATCCATCTCTTCCTTCTCTTGTAAGAGGAAGATAAATAATCACAACTGAAGTTATTATAGGTCATTATGCCTTTACCAAAAATTGCCACACCATCATATCATCTTGTATTGCCATCTACAAAACAAGAAATCAAATATAGACCTTTCCTAGTCAAAGAAGAAAAAGTTTTAGTTCTTGCATTAGAAAGTCAAGATAACAAACAAATTTCTACAGCAATTAAAACTGTTCTGAATAACTGTATTCAAACTAAAGGAATTAAGATAGAACAATTACCAACTTTTGATATTGAATATCTGTTCCTCAACATTCGTGGAAAGTCAGTTGGAGAAGAGGTTGAAGTTAGTATCATTTGTCCCGATGATGAAGAGACAACTGTTCCCATCAAAATTGCTCTAGATGAAATTCAAGTTAAAGAATCTGAAGAACACAACAAAGATATTAAACTTGATTCGCATTTAGTAATGAGATTGAAATATCCATCACTAGAGGAGTTTATCAAAAATAACTTTGATTTTACTGGAAATAATGCAAACATTGAACAATCATTTGATTTAATTGCGTCTTGTATTGATATGATTTATAATGAAGAGGAGTCTTGGGCAGCAGGTGATGTAACCAAGAAAGAACTCCTTGAGTTTCTTGAGCAATTAAATTCAAATCAGTTCAAACAAATTGAAAAGTTCTTTGAAACGATGCCTAAGTTAAGTCACCAAATTGAAATTACAAATCCAAAAACTAAAGTAAAAAGCACTGTCGTTTTGGAGGGTTTAGCATCTTTTTTCGGGTGAGCATGAATCATATTGATTTGGAGTCATATTATAAAATTAATTTTGCCTTGATGCAGTATCATAAATATTCTTTAACAGAGATTGAAAATTGGATCCCTTGGGAACGAGAAGTTTATGTTGGTTTATTGAAACAACACCTAGAAGAAGAGAAACTCAAGCAACAACAAAATGGCGGTTGAACAAGTAAGCACAGACATACTTAAAATACTGGGCCTTGAAGAGACCGATGAAATTGATATGCAATCCTATAAAGGATATTTGCGTGAAAAGTTAGTTGAGATTAGTATGGGAAAGGGTGGTCTTTCCCGTGACGAAGAGATGATGATTCGTGAAGAGTTTAAAAGAGTAAAAGGATCAACAGCAGTTAAGGTTAAAAAAACAAAGGTCAATCCACAAACAGTTTTCAATAAGGGATCTGGCGGTGGTGGAGGGGGTTTAGTTAAATATCGTCCACTAGTTCCTGGTTCAGTTGCAAAAAGAGTAATACCTCAACAGAGAGCAGTAGATGATAGTGTATTGAATAAAATTTATGCTGTTGTTTTAAGTATTCAAGAAAATCTTCGTGCAGAGGAGACAAGAAGAAAAAAAGGAGAACGAGACAGAAGAACTAAAAGGGATAGAGAGGAAAAAGCAGCAAAAGAGTCTTCTCTTGAAAAAGCAGCAAAGGGAATAGTTGGAGCACTAGAGAAAACTTTTAAACCAGTTGTTGATATTTTTAAAAGAATTCGTGATGGTCTAATGTTATTGTTCCTGGGGTGGACAATAAACACTCTTCTTGATTGGATTAAAGACCCAAAAAATACTAGAACTTTTAATGCAATTGTAGATTTTCTTGCAAGAAATGCTGGAAAGTTATTATTATTATTTGTTTTACTGAATAATCCTCTAGTTAAAGCTGTGAGATGGTTGGGGAGAAGTTTGATTTCTTTCCTAGTCAGAATGATTGCAGACCTTACAAAAGGAAAAGGTCTTCTTTCTGGTCTTCGTAGAGGTAGAGGTAGAGGTGGTAGAGGACTTTTGGGTGCAGCTGCTAGAGTTGTTACAAATCCTTATGTTGCAGTTCCACTCGCTGTTACAGGAGCTGCTGTTGCCGCAAATGAAGTTACTGGACAAAGACAGGCAGCAGGAGTTCAAGCAGAAAATAAAGCACGAGCACAGTCAGGACAAGGATTAGGTGTCCAGGGTGTTGGTGGAGTTGGTGATATGGGGAGAACTACTCCATACGGTTCTCTCCAAGGAACTGGAATGATGGGAGAACAAAATCTTGATGATGGTGGGGTAGTTGAGGGTCCATCTGGAATTGATAGAGTTCCTGCTAATCTGACTGAAGGAGAGGTCGTTTTCTCCAAACCAGCAGTTAAAACATTTGGTGAAGATTTTCTACTTTCAATGAACAAACTTGGAGGTGGAACAAACCGTCCAACATATTCTGGTGGAAGAATGTATGCTGCCGGTGGTGGTATTGTGGTTACAAGTAGAAGAGGTAATAGAGTTCTAAATGGTAGTCCAGATTTTCACGAAGGAACTGATATAGCTGCTCCTACCGGAACAAAATTATATGCTTTTATGGATGGAAGAGTTCAAGAAACGAGAAAAGAAGGTGTAAATGATTCTAATTACGGAAATAGTGTTTATTGGACAGATAAAGATGGGTTTGGACATTTATACGCTCACTTGAGTGCTTTTGGCAAAGGATTAACAGCTGGTGCTGAAATTAAAAAGGGAAAAATATTAGGTGCTGTTGGAAACACTGGAAAATCATTTGGACCACACTTGCACTGGGAAATGGCAGCAAATCCACTAGATGTTGGGAAACCAAAAAGAACAGGAAATAGAATAGATCCATTAAGTAAATATAATTATATGACACCATTTACAGGGAAACCTGCTCCGGGTGATGGTTTAGATGGTGGAACCAATGCAGATCCACGAAGCAACACAAATCATGATGAAACATCATCACCGCAATCAACGGGATCAAAAGGAATTGTTTTTGCCTCGGAAGAAGAAAGGAGAATGACATCTGCTTATCTAAATTACATCACTCAACCCTTTAATGCTAGAGGTATTGATGTTCTTCCAACAATAGA
>Ga0194123_10006965_pt1 | contig 11466 bp, 12 predicted proteins | sample TA2MahsurfametaG_5_FD_155479 | JGI IMG/M metagenome (GOLD analysis project Ga0194123, IMG submission 155479) | Freshwater microbial communities from Lake Tanganyika, Tanzania - TA2015023 Mahale A surface | ecosystem: Environmental > Aquatic > Freshwater > Lake | place: Tanzania: Lake Tanganyika... | reverse complement strand
ACCAACTGCCGGCCGGCAGATCACGCTCCGTAAACCAAAACCCTTGGCCGTTCAGACTGTTTCAAGATACTTTGGTACTGGTTTCCAAGCCAATAACGGGCAAAAGCACGAGAGGCGCCAACAAAAAAGAGGAGAAGAAGCGGCTGAATGATTCCGATTGTTCGTGGGACTTCTGGCATTCCAATTGCCGTAAACACAGCCGCGAACAGAATGCCATAGACACCAACAGCCCGGGCAACAGCTAAAAGCGCTGGCCACCCGCTGAAGCGAAAGATGGCCCTATATAGGCCATAGAGAATAAAGATCGGCAATGCAAGCCCTGCCGATGCGAGTACTACCCAAAGAGCATTGCCGGTGAGCACGACCATCTCGCCAAGCCGCAAGTAGAAAGCCAGCCAAACTGTTAGCACGCAAAGCCCAAGGTCAACCAGAAGCACAATGGTGCGCTTTGCCGAGCGCGGCAGCGCCAGTGCAGGAGAAGCGAAGTGTAAGAGGAACTGCCGGAAAAGTTGTTTGGTCATGTCGTAGGTTCTCAGTGAGAAACGGCGTCCCGAGTGATCACTCGGACAAGAGTTAACCAAAGTATCCTCATGTCAAATAGGAAAGATTGCCCCGCAAGGTACTCCGCGTCGAATTGAACCTTCTCAGCGATCGTCAACTCATCCCTTCCGTTAACTTGCGCCCACCCGGTAAGTCCCGGAGTGAGAAGATGGATCCCCCGCTCTGTTCGAAGTGCGACAAGATCATCTTGATTGAAAAGGGCGGGTCGGGGCCCAACAAAACTCATTTCACCCTTCAGAATGCTCCAAAGCTGAGGCAGCTCGTCGAGGCTGGTCTCTCTTAAGAAGGATCCAATAGGCGTTAACCAGCGATCTGGGTCCGGGAGTAGGTGAGTCGCAACCGCAGGAGTATCGATTTGCATGGTCCGAAACTTTGGCATTTTGAAAATGCGGTTTTGGCGTCCTACTCGGGTACTCCAGTACAGAGGGGAGCCGGTTGAGGTAAGGCTAACTGCGAGCGCTATGAATAGAATTGGAAAAGAAAGAAACATAACGGCTACGACTGCTACTGATAAATCGAACAGACGTTTCAAGAGCAGAAACCCTCGGCAGCGCGACGCAGTCCTTCGTCTATAGAAACTGGCGGGCTCCACCCCAACAGTTGCTTGGTTTTCGAAATATCTAACTGCAAAGAGCCGCACAGGCGCTGGTAGATCTCCGGCTTGTTTAGTACTGTTGCCCCCAGCCTCAACAACTCTGGTGGTAAATAAAAAAGACGTGCAGGCTGCCCCACGGCGGATCCTATTCGCGTAAGCAGTTCTGCCGTCGACAGGTCTTCTCCATCACTGGCTAGGAAGGTTTGATTTGCAGCTGCAGGACGGTTTAAGCAAGTCACGATCAAGTCTACTAAGTTGTCGCGAGCTACAAAGCTTCGGCGGTTTTCAGTCATACCGGCCAGGGGAAGCGGCACACCGCGCGCCAACCAGCGCATCATGGATTCGAAGTTGGCTTTCACGCCCGGTCCATAAACCAATGGCGGTCGAATGATCACCACCTCCATACCAGTTTTAAACGCGATCTTTCGAAGCGACTGCTCGGCCTCATATTTTGATACGGCATAGGGGCCCTCTGGAGCGGGAGCATCGTCTGCAGTGAACAAGCGCCCCACCTCAGTGAACTCACCATTCACCTTGATGGAACTGAGGAATACAAACCGGCGCACACCGGCCTTGGCGGCCTGGCTCGCCAAGTTGAGTGTGCCATTCATATTCACCTCACGGTAGGCTTGAATAGGGTCCTTAGCACCGTCCTTCATCACATGCGCTCGGGCTGCGCAATGCACCACCGCATCAACGCCATGCAAAGCGAGCCCCCATTCTGTGGTGTACGACAGACCACCTACCTGAACTTGCTGAACTCTCTCGGGTCGTGATTCTGATTTACGGCGAGCCGCTGCCACCACACCCGTACATGCGGGGTCTGCGGCCAATCGCCTCACCAATGCGCTGCCCACAAAACCTGTGGCTCCCGTCACCAAAATCATTTTTTTCTTTCAAGCATTGGCTTTGCTGATGGTCACGGCCTCAGTTAACAGTGCCTCTAGACGGTCCATCAATTGGGCACGACCAAACTCTTGCTGTGCGTAATTCTGCCCATTCAACCCCATTTGTTTTCTCTCGGCCGCTTGCATAGCGGCTAAAGCCTGAACCGCTTGGGCCAGACCCAGATCATCACCTGCAGCGCATGTCAGGCCAGCCCTCGCATCACGGATCACAGCCGCGCCCTCCCCATCGAGCATACCCAGCACGGGAATGCCAGCCATCAAGTACGACTGGACTTTGCCTGGAATCGTCATGCTGAAAACCGGGCCGCGCTTCAACGAAACTAGCAGTGCATCGGCATGGGCATAAAACGACGGCATACGCTCCACAGGGAAGCGTCCTGGCAGCAGCACCTGTTTATCCAACCCACGTCGCACCACCTCGACTTTCAACCAGTCAGATTTCCGTCCATCACCCACAATCACCCAACGAATGCTGGCATTACCTTTCAACTGCTCTACCGCGTCAAGCACCGCAGGCATATCTTGCGCTTCACCTATATTGCCAGCAAACACCACAGTGAAGCCTTCAGCCCATTTAGGCACCTCGGGTGCTGGCTTGACGCTGTCATTCATGAACACGTCCTCCGACCAATTGGGGAAGTAACGGATCTTGGCTTTGTCATCGCAATAGCGGGCAATACCGCCGAGAAAGCCCCTCGACTGCCCTAACACTAGGGTGCAGCGGTTGTATATAAACCGAACAATCTGTCCAACCCATCCCAGTACCCTGGTTGAGCGCACTACGCCCAATGCGGCGAGCGTCTCTGGCCAAATATCAAGCACCCAAAAGATTATCGGCGCTCTCTTGATCTTGCTTAGCCAAACCGCAGGAAGACCCACAGTCACGGGGGATGGCTCAAATACAAAAATGACGTCAGCAGGTTTATTTCGCAAGCGCCAGAGCCCGAAACAACTGGCTACCAAGGCAAAACTCACGTAATTCAGTACTAATCGCAGTCTCCCAGTTCCACGAGCCATCGTCGGCACTCGAATGATGTCGGCCCCTTCAAAATTAGAGAAAGACTCGGGCTCTCTACGATACTCTTCGAAGACCAATCCATCTGGATAGTTTGGGATGCCGGTCAACACCGTGACCTCATGTCCACGTTGCAGCCATTCCTTGACTAAGTCATTGATTCGAAAATTCTCTGGCCAAAAGTACTGGCTTACGACAAGAATTCGCAACCAGCCCTCAGTATTTCTTCCACACCACACGGTTCACGTAGTCCGTATAACTGTGGATGATACGAACCACCTTTTCGCTCACATTTGGCATGCTGTAGTCGGCCACCAAACGCAGGCCGCGCTCTGCGCCCCGCGCTTGCTGCGCCACGATGGCCAAACCCTGGCGCACGCGCTCCACCTCTAGCCCCACCATCATCACGGCGGCTTCTTCCATGCCTTCAGGGCGCTCGTGGGCTTCGCGCAGGTTCAGAGCCGGGAAGTTAAAGATAGACGACTCCTCGTTGATTGTGCCACTGTCAGACAGCACGGCTTTGGCTTTCATTTGCAAGTTCACGTAGTCGTGAAAGCCCAGCGGCTTCATCAGGCGCACCAGTGGGTGGAGTTGCGCTCCTGTGGCGTCGACCCGTTTCTGGGTGCGAGGGTGGGTGGATACCACCACCGGCAAGCCATGGTCTTCGGCCACGCTGTTGAGCACGGCCACCAGTTTGGTGAACGACTGTTCAGACTCAATGTTTTCCTCGCGGTGCGCACTCACCACAAAGTATTGCCCCGCCGTCAGCCCCAAACGCGCCACAGCATCTGAGGCCTGAATTTGCGGCAAGTAGTGGTGCAAGACCTCAAACATGGGGCTGCCGGTCTTGATGACTTGGTCTGGCGGCAAACCTTCGCGCAGCAAGTAGTCACGCGCGATGGTGCTGTAAGTGAGGTTTATGTCGGCCGTGTGGTCCACGATGCGGCGGTTCGTCTCTTCGGGCACACGTTGGTCAAAACAGCGGTTGCCTGCCTCCATGTGAAAAATGGGCACCTTTCGGCGCTTGGCCGGAATCACCGACAAACAGCTGTTGGTGTCGCCCAGCACCAGCATGGCCTCGGGCTGCTCTTTGGCCAAGACGCCGTCCACGGCGGTGATGAGGTTGCCTATGGTGTGGGCCGGGCCAGTACTACCCTCCGCGCTGTTCAAAAAATAGTCGGGCTTACGGACCCCCAGATCGTCAAAAAATACCTGGTTGAGTTCGTAGTCATAGTTTTGACCAGTGTGCACCAGCACATGGTCGCAATGCATGTCTAGGGCCGCAAGCACGCGAGACAGGCGAATAATCTCGGGTCTCGTCCCCATCACCGACATCACTTTAAGTTTCTTCATGGCTCATACCTTGCTGACGATCGTGTCGGGGTTGGCACGGTCAAAAATTTCATTGGCCCACAGCATCACGAGCATTTCTTCGGTGCCAACATTGGTAATGTCGTGGGCCCAGCCGGGTATGGTGTCAACCACTTGGGGAGTGCTGCCACTCGTTCGAATTTCCACTAGCTGATTGGTAATCAGATGACGAAAACGAAACAGCGCCTCGCCTTTCATCACCAAAAACTTTTCGGTTTTAGTGTGGTGGTAATGGCCACCGCGCGTCACCCCAGGGTACGCCGTAAGGTAACTAACTTGCCCGCTATCGGGAGTCTTGAGAATTTCCACAAACACGCCACGCGGGTCAGTGTGCTGGGGAATGGGGTAGGAAAACTTCTCTGTGGGTAAGTGGCTCAGATAGGTGGCGTAGAGCGCTCGTACAAAGTCCTTGCCCACGCGCTCAGACACCAAAGTACTGCGGCAATTCTTAAACGCATCGATCTGTTCTGACAGTTCACCCAAGGTGATGGTGTATTCGGGTGACACCATAGGGTAAGTCAGGCCCTTGCTAGGTTGCTCAAGCTCATCCAAAAAGGCACTCACCACATCGTCTATATAAGCCAATCGAATCTGGGCCTTCACGTCGTTGATCCGCACCGGCAAGTCGCGCGCCTTGTTGTGGCAAAAGGTGGCAACCACCGAGTTGTAGTTGGGGCGGCACCATTTGCCAAACACGCCGGGCAAACGGTAAATGGCCACGGGGTTGCCGTTGCCTTGGGCCAATTGGGCCAGAGCCTCTTCGGCAGCCCATTTGCTGCGACCATAGGGGTTGTCTTGTTTGGCTTGAGCCGATGAACTGAACAACACGGGTATGCGCTTGCCCATGCTTTGCAAGATTTGACACAGGCGCTGGGTCAGGCCGGTGTTGACTGTGTCAAACGCGGCGGGGTCGGTGGGGTGGTTCTCACCGGCCAAGTGCACCACCGCGTCGGCTTGGGCCAACGCTGCTTGCCATGCGCTGTCATCATCGCCGCGTGTCAGGATCAAAACCTCGGTGCCAGCGCGCTCACGCAAGCGCACAACCACATTTTCCCCAATAAAACCGTTAGCGCCAGTGACCAGCACTTTCATGGCTACTCCTCGACCTCCACCGCATCACCCCGCACGGCAGCCTGCATCAAGCGAAGCTTCATCAACAACGCCTGCATGCCGGCGACGTCTAAGCGCTCCGTGTTGTGCGAATTGTAGTCAGTAGCTTCAGAAATTTTTGTTTCGCCCTGCTCTACAAACTTGCCGTAGTTCAGGTCACGCAAGTCAGGGGGTACACGGTAGTAGTCGCCCAAGTCTTCGGCGGCCACCATCTCTTCTCGACTTAGCAGAGCTTCATACAGCTTTTCGCCATGGCGGGTACCTATGATGCGTACCTCATGATTGGGCTTGCCCAGCAAGCCTATTAAGGCATGAGCCAAAGTTTCAATGGTGGCAGCTGGCGCCTTTTGCACGAAGATCTCACCCGGCTGGCCGTGCTCAAATGCATGAAGCACCAAGTCCACGGCATCGTCAAGCGTCATCATGAAGCGGGTCATGTTTGGGTCAGTCAGGGTGATGGGATTGCCCGACCGAATTTGTTCAATAAACAGTGGAATCACCGAGCCCCGCGAGGCCATGACGTTGCCATAGCGGGTGACGTTGATCACCGTTCGGGCGCTGCTGCGCGACTTGGCAACGGCCACTTTCTCCATCATGGCCTTACTGATGCCCATGGCGTTGATCGGGTAGACGGCCTTGTCGGTGCTCAGCACCACCAAACGCTTCACGCCGCACTGAATGGCCGCTTCCAGCACATTTTCGGTGCCCAAGACATTGGTTTTAACAGCCTCCAGGGGGTGAAATTCACACGATGGCACCTGCTTGAGCGCAGCAGCGTGGAAAATAAAATCAACACCCCGCACTGCGTTCATAACCGACTGTGTGTCACGCACGTCGCCAATGTAGAACTTCAGCTTGGGGCTGTTGAACCGCTTGCGCATGTCGTCTTGCTTCTTCTCGTCTCGGCTAAGGATGCGGATCTCACGCAAGCCAGAGTCCAGGAACCTAAGCAGTACGGCATTGCCGAACGAACCTGTGCCACCTGAAATTAATAGAACTTTGTTGGCAAACAAATTCATGTCCATCGCTTTCTATTGTTGTAGTGCGTTATGGCAAAGCTGTTTTTTTTGCTCAGGCGTTGGATAGTTAATCAATACCGCACGGTACTTGCCCTTGAATACAAACAGGCTGCCCGCCGCAGCTCCCACCACACCCAGCTTGGCAAACAAATTTCCCATATGCTCAAGTGAACCTGCTCCACCCAAAACTGTGAGGGGTACTTTAAGGGCTTGCTTCAATTGCACAGCCAGATCCAAATCGTAGCCCTGCATTAGCCCATCGCAGTCAATTGAATTGACAACGACCTCACCAGCTCCTGCCTCTTGTAACTGCAGTGCAAGCGCCACAGGGTCCAGCTTACAGCTGGTTTTGCCATTGTGTGAGCGCACCTCGTAGCCCTTGGCAAACAAGCCGGTGCGCTTGCGCACATCAAGCACAGCGACCACTGACTGGCGACCAACTGCATCAGCCATCCGAGTCAGCAAGTCTGGGTTGGCTATAGCTGCAGCACTCACGGCCACTTTTTCTACCCCCATGTCTACAATGCGCGACGCTTGCTCAGGCGTGGTTACTCCACCCCCGTAGCACAAGGGCATGCGGCACTCCGCTGCTAGCTTTGCAACTAATGCAAAGTCGGGCGCTACTTTCTTGATCGTGGCGTCAATGTCGAAGACCATCAGTTCGTCGGCTTCTTTTTCATTGAAGATACGCACAGCATTGATGGGGTCACCCACATATCTAGGCTCTTTAAAACCCAGTGTTTTAACTAGGCCACCTTTATGAACCAACAGACAAGGAATGATTCTTGGGCGCAACATAGTTAGAGATCAACAAAGTTCGTGAGCAATTGCTCGCCCCAGTGGTGGCTTTTTTCGGGGTGGCACTGCACACCATGAATATGGCCACGCGACACGGCCGCGTCAAATTCAAAGCCGTAGTTGGCTGTGGCCGCTACATCTTGTTTATCTACGGCATCAAAGAAATAAGAGTGCAGAAAATAAAATTCAGCCCCGTCTTCAAACCCCTTACTGAACAAAGATGCTTGTGGCTTGGACTGCAAACGGTTCCAGCCCATATGTGGCAACGGTAATTCGGCACATTGCGGTTGTGTGTCAAAAGCTCTTACACGGCCCGGTATCCAGCCTAGGCCAGGGAATGCGCCTTCATCAGAACCCTCAGCAAGCATTTGCATACCCACGCAAATGCCCAAAACTGGCACTTTATCTCCCATGACCAGCCTTTCTAGTTTTGTGCGAAGGCCTGACTCATTGAGGCACCGCATAGCATGGTCAAAATGTCCCACCCCAGGTAGAACCAAACGTACGGCACCTGACAAGTCATCGGGTGTGCTTGCTCGCTGTACATCGATACCCAATCGCTTAAAGAGGTTTAAAAGTGCATGAATATTTCCAATACCGTAATCAACGATGCAAATCATCTGAAATATCTCTTCTCCAATCCAAGCTTGCTCATCATGTTGGCACCCAGTGTAATCAAGTCACGCTTGTTTTTATAGTCTCGGAATGTTCTTTTAGGCATGTCAAAAAATCCTTGCAACTCGGCCACTGTCAAGTCAAGCTTGTGAGCCACATACTCAAACTCTCGCTTCAAGAAGTGCTCATCCATTTCTGGGCGGGAGATTCTTTCCAGCGCCTCATCGCGTGTCATTTGGCTGGTCATGATCAAGCTGGAAAAATGAGCTCGACGCTTGTCAAATCCAAAGCGTCTCGGCAGCCAATAATCTTCGTAGAAACGAGTAAAGCGCGATTCGTGATGTTTGTGCTTAAAGCGCTGCCACCCAAAAAGCCGCTCTAACTCGTCTTCTGCCTCCCTCTTGACATACGGCAGCATATTAAGCGGATGGTGAAACTTTATACCCAGGATTTTCTGGTACCAAAGCTTATAAACTAAAATATCTACACGAGGGAAATCATCACTAGATTGATCGTCACCAAATTTATCCCAAATGTCGGCAAACAAAAGTTCGTCAATACCTAAATAGCCACCCCACGCCTCAGGCTCCCGACAACATTCAGTTGAGTAATTTGAACCTGTTAGGACGTGTTTGATTTTATATTTTCTTGCAAAATTGTATAGGCCTGAAAAGAAAGCAGCATCTTGAACCAAGTCTTGGTCGGGAATCCCAGAGCGAAGAAAGGCCAGCTGCATTTTTTTTACGGATTCCCAGTTCACCACATCGGTATAAAGGTCCAGACCCAGACCATCGACTAGCTTTTCAATATTGCCGACTGCTTGTTGAGTATTCCACCCTGCATCAATATGGACCAATAAGGGTCGCAAATTCATTATTTCTTTTGCGACATAAGTTACATACGAGCTATCCAAGCCCCCACTTAATCCGATGATGCAGTCGAAGTCCCGCCCTTCAGCATCACCCTTAATCCTTTGAGCCAACTCCACCAGGGTCGTATGGCCCCGTTCATCCCTATGCCAGCTAGGTTCAATGATCATTTTGAAATTATTGCAATATTGGCACCGACAATTCTTGTCAAAAAGAATATTGGGGTCGGTAGAATCCATAATGCAATTCTTGCAAATTTTATAATCTGTCGGCACTGTTTATAGAATGAGATCTGGGCGAACGCCAACCCCCCGATTTTAGTGGGGCTTGAAAGTAGCGTTAAGCCGCCATGGGCAGCCACTGTTTTGGTGTGATGCCTCCCAAGGCCATCTTTGGAGGCCCATGATTGTAGGACTAGATTCAACGGGTTGCGTTGTCTCGGACTTCATCGAGGTATTGTCAGTAACACTGGGATGGCCACTCGTATCGTACCTTTCTGTTGAACCTCTCGACGCTGGCATTTTACTGTGGATTGCCTGGCTGACACCAACACCGTTCCATTCTGGGGGAAGACTACAATCGGACCTTAAGTGCCTCATCGTCCTAACCGTAGTGGCAACATGCCATCTTCTTCCGTCTCTGCTTCAGTTGAGTTCTTGTTAATACTTATGACTTTACGCAAAGATTTCGCTGACAGCTCATATCTGTGAATTTTCAGCAACCCTAAGCTCCAAAATAGATGCTCAAACAACAGGCCAAAAGTGTGGCTTAGCGAGCGTCCCCGCAAAAAAGCGACCGCAACCGCCAAAGTTGGATAGAAAACACATCTCGTCACTGAATTCAGCAAAAGAGGAGCAAATTTAATACCATTATTTATGTTAAAGAACCCCCCATTACCCATGCTCTCACCACCCTTAGAGGGGCTGTCATTCCATAACCCATTCCCTAAGCGATATATTGCAACTTGAAGGTAGTATTTCGTTATGAAAACTAAGGATACTTTTGAAATACCTATGTTGATTCGAAGATGGTACGCGTCAACTTCCGCCAGAATCAAAGGCCGCCACATAAGAACCTTCAACAGAGGTAACCCTGTATAGTTTAAGAAATGATCTTCACTGTAAGCATCCGTATCGCTTATTTTAAGAAGATAATCCTCTTCCTCGTCGACTGTTTTACCAATATAACCATTTTCCCTCGCAAACTCGTACAAAGGCGTGCCAGGTAAGGCTTGGGCATAATTAATACTAATCGTTTCACTTGGCGCTTTAATCTTCCAATCCAGCAAAAAATGAGATGCCTCTTGTAGAAACTTAATGGTCTCGTCGACGGTAACATCATCTTCGCCTGGCATCCCGAGTACTAATTGAATTGTCGTGCCAAGACCCGCTTCGCTAGTCCACCGCAAAGCATCTAGATTCTCCTGAACAGTTGCTTGCTTTTCCATGATTTCGAGAATTTTTGTACTCCCCGACTCAATTCCGAAATAGGCGGTCATGCATCCGTTTTCAGCCCATAACCGAAGATCGTCAAGGTTTACAGTCCGCGCTCTAACACCTGCCACAATCCAACCGACACCAAGCTTTCCGAGCTCTATAACCAATTCTCGTGTCAATTTTCGATCAGCACCAAAATTTTCATCAGCTACCACGACAGTACCCACACCGTAACTATCACGCAGCATTGTGACATGTTCAATAACATCCCCAACGGCCCGAGGCCGGTAGCCTTTCTCCCATCTGTGGCAAAAAGTACACCTTGCGACGCAGCCCTTCGCAATCGTGACATGTGCCGACTTCCCGCCTGTTAATTTTGCACGCTCATAGTTTTGAGTGAAAATAGCGGAGACGCCTTCGTGCATGTCATGACTACGTTCATAAATAAAATGATCAATCGATCCGTCCTTCTCAAGTATTGTGTAATCAGCGTACTCAATCTCAGCGCTACTCGGGCGCCGCCCATATCCCGTAAACATAAATCTATCACTGGAATCGAGATATGCAATGCCTAATATTTTTTCTAACTTATTGTCGTCTCTTACTCCATGATTTGCCTTAAGATACTCAAATAAATCGCGCACTACGAACTCACCATCGCCAATTACACAGAAATCTACCTCGGTCTTTCGAAGTATTATTTCCGCGCTCGCCGCCATGTTCCCACCGAGAATTAATGTACTCTTAGGAGAAACTTTTCGAATCATCGAGGACAACTTCTTTGTGTAGGCGTAAGCGGTTGAAACCACCGTGCTGATTCCAACTAAATCATATTGATTTATGGAAAAGTAGCTCTCGATCTCTTCGAGTCCGGGTCTAAAATAGTCGATATTGTAGAACTCTGCATCGACGCCACATCTTCTTAACGACTGTATAATAGCCATACTTCCAAGTGGCGGGAATGTGGTTGGGATCGGTCGAATGGGTGTCGTGCAAATGCAAATTTTCATGTAATCGCTACATTTCTAGTGGGAGTTAGAGGGGGCGGTTTCAAGTTTCAAGTGCAACGGTTGAGTGATTGATTGTATTGGTTTGATTCTGAGCTTTTATTAAAAGTTGCGCGTAGATTTCCAAGGGGTTTTGAAGCCATGGATTTTTTTAAGCCTAGT
>Ga0194123_10006964_pt1 | contig 11466 bp, 17 predicted proteins | sample TA2MahsurfametaG_5_FD_155479 | JGI IMG/M metagenome (GOLD analysis project Ga0194123, IMG submission 155479) | Freshwater microbial communities from Lake Tanganyika, Tanzania - TA2015023 Mahale A surface | ecosystem: Environmental > Aquatic > Freshwater > Lake | place: Tanzania: Lake Tanganyika... | reverse complement strand
TGACGACTACAACCGAGAGGCTATTGGGATCGAAGCAGACCTCTCATTGCCCTCGGAGGGAGTGATCAGAGAGCTCAAGCAGATGATTGCAACCAGGACCGTTCTTTATTTTTGATATTGCATTGGGGACAAGTGATTGCCTTTTATCAATGCAAGATAGGCGTTGGCCGGTTTGTGCAGTGATTCCGAGCACCGAGGGTCTCCCAGTTTGATTGGGTGCTGCGGATTTGCCTGGATCCTTACACGGTTTTGCGCTATATTGCATCAATAGTATGACATTTAGTTCGTAGTGAGCCCAACATAGAAGGCTGGACCATGGGAACCGTACGCAAAACCATCACCCTGACTGATCAACAAGATAACTGGGTCAAGGCTCAGATCAACGCTGGTCACTACACCAACGACAGCGAGTACATCCGTGATTTGATCCGACGCGAGCAGGAACGCAGTGCCGAGATCGATGCAATCCGCGCAGCATTGATCGAGGGTGAAGCAAGCGGTGAACCTCGCCGCTTCGACCCTGTGGCATTCAAACAAAGGATGCTGACCGCCTATGGCTGAATATCGCCTAACTCCGGCGGCAGAACGTGATCTGGAATCAATCTGGACTTACACGGCACGGCAATGGGGTGTCGAGCAGGCAGATCGTTACATCGACTTCCTGACGACTGCATTTGCCGAGTTAGCTGACTCACCCAAAAAAGCGCCAAGCTGTGAGCACATCCGCCCTGGCTTTCGCCGATGGCGTGTTGAGCGACACATGGTCTACTTGAAGGTGACCGACTTCGGCATTGCGGTTGTTCGAGTCCTACACGACCGTATGGATGCACTGAGCCACTTGTGATTCAAGCACCGACAGTGGCTGCTTATCCGATGGCAAACTCATCTGGCAAACCCTCAGCCACCGCTGATCCACAGGCCACCGGATCGCTCCGGCTCCACGCGCAAAACCGTTATTCGATTGTGCAATACGAGCTTTGCGCCTTTGAAGAAGAAATCCAGTTTGTGGTTGATTTTGTGGTCAAAGTCTCATTGACTGCATCGAATGCATGCTTCGAAGTCAACCCTGCTCGCCCCCGCTACCCTGCCTTCCATCTTTCAGCAAGGCCTCGGACCATTTCCTGAGCAGCTTTTTCCGTTTGTTCTCAACGACCCTCATTTTGTAAAGCGGCGTTCTAACCGCTTTAGCGATCGGGTTACGCGGGCGACGGGAAGCTAGGGTTTTCATGGCATTTTCGCCTTCTCGATCGAGCAGTGCTTGTCATGACCGATCATTCGAAGCCAAGGTCGGTTTTAGATCAATTTGGTTGATGAAATTCATCGCATTATGCTGACTTAATCAAGATGCGAATCAGCTTAAGTACATGCTCTTCGCGGTTACACCTGGCAGACCTGTTGGTCAACGGCGCATTGATCTCGAAACGTTCCATCACGCTATGACTGTTTGCGACTGCGCAGGGACTGACATACTTCCAGTCAGAGCCAGTAACGCTAAGCATATAAAGATGGGACGTAAAAGCAAGCAGTACCAACGTCATTGGGTTGTCAGCCTCATCATCAAACGCGTGGTTGCATCGGCCACTCAACGCGATGGATTCGATCGCCCGTGACCAAGTGAGGGATAACGTACCTGCCCTGGCGGGCGTGCGCATAAATATCTCGCAAGTGCTCTTCGGTGTGCCTCGGACTCCAAGTGTCGGTGAGAAGCACAACGGCTTTGGCGATGCGCTCACAATCAATCAAGTACGCCCTCACAGTGCGCATCACGTTTGGAAAACCCAGCCTGCTGCCTGCTGAAATCCCTTTAGCCAACGCAAGGGTTAACGCTGTACAAGCCAACTTATGGGCTCCTGGGATAACGTTTATTGGGACGCCCCCTCCAGCAGGAAACCCCAGATCATCGTCGCGGTAGGTCAGACGATCAACAAGGTCGTCGAAAGGGGTTTCCCTCAAACATGCTTCGATTCGCTTAACAAGCTCCGCCACCTCCTCGAGAAGTTCGGGCGGAGGGTCAAGATCGCCCAGTGCGTTACGATGAATCCGTGAAGCCATGTTAGTCTTATTGCTCAAATACATAACGTTCCTTTCCCTATTCAGTTGCCCGAAAATCTTCGTAACCGTACAACCTGACGATCACCACTTAAGATCTGCCTTAAGTCGAGCCCCACCCTTTAGCTACTCGTACAAACCCGGCATCGCTGCTGGATCATCGTTCACTGGCAGTCATTGCGATGCTCACACTCCACTGCCGACATCTGCCATCGAACCCCTGAGACAGGCGAGTTCTTAACGGGGGTTGGCACAGCCCTCGCCGTTTTTAGGTGCACAGATCCCATATAGTTCTCGTAGTGAAACGAAATGGTTGAGATCGACCACAAGGCGCTCAGACTGAGCAATACCGTGATGGCAAATCCCGTTAGTCGATACATACCCTTAGCCATGAAATTCCCCTTGATTCGTTAGCAGGTGAAGTCATGGTAGGGCTCAGGTGGCTCAAATCATGAGCCACTCATTTGCACAATAAATAAATTTTTCAAGTGATCTTGAAGGGGGTCGACCTCAAGGCTGGCGCATAGATTCAGGCATCGTGAGTCCTCGCTCACGCAACTCAGCAAGAACGGTCTGGTTATAGCCCTCCCAAAAGGATGAGCCTGGCCCTCCAACCATGCAGCCAAGAAGCATGGGCGTTTAGCCGTACTTTGCATAGACCTGGTCTAAGGAACCGCTTACAAGCCCATAGACGCCAAACTTCATATCGTTGTTTTTTATATCTTGCAACGCTGCCTGACTGCCTGCTCGCGTGCTGTCTTCATACCCTCTTGGTATGCGTCGAACGATATTCGCCCCATCGTGATCCTCAGGCTGCGAAATGCTAAAGAATTGATAGACCCGTTCACCCAGAGGTATCGAGACCGCAGTTGCTATTGCACCAAATAAAGACCATGTCATCCAGGCTCTTGTCTTTGTCATGTTTCTTCAACCTCAGGCGATAGGGTCAGGACAGTGGGAAGCATGCATACCGGTTCTTTACTTTGTCGGCTCGGAAGTTTTAGTCTGCGCCTCATCCAAACCCTCTTCGTCCCTTTCTTTAGCGAGATCGAGTAACTCGCGCTGAGCACGGGGCGAAAGCTTGTTCCATTTCGCCATGAAGTCTGCCTTTGATAGGGGAAGTTTTGCCGTTGACTGATTGGTCACTGCTTCGTTTTCGGGTTTCATGTTGATGGCAATCCTTGGGCCTGTGATCGTTGTTGGGTGGTCGTGAGGTCGGGGTGTTGGGTGTTAGCTGTCAAAAAGGCCTAGCCATACGAGTGGCCCTTTTGATCACATCGGGTCGTTTTGCATAACTTGTACAAAGCAGCTTCGGGTCTGGCGTGATCCCCACGCGCCCGAGATCCAATCGGTCAGCGTCCCAGCAAGCGCACATCGCAGGGTGAGCGTCACACAAGCCATCGCTATGCAGTCGCATGGCTTCGCAAAGATGCTCAAACTCGGTCGCATTCAACTCTGACAGCGTTCCCTCTTTATGAAGTTGGAGCGCAAAATCGGCGGCACGCCTGCCGTGGGACGGATCGCTGTATTCATTGTGTCTCTGGCTGTCATGCAAATAAGCAAACCAGGCAAGAATTGCTGGATTCACATCCACTGACCTTGCCAGACGCCTGCCGTGGTACCAGACCCGACTCCAGTGCGCAATGCCATGTGCACCGTGATGCCAGCGAAGACGGAATACGGGGCGCACGGCAGCGATCGCCTTGTTGATGATCTGTGCGTGGTCCATTTAGCTCGCGTAGCGATGAACGATTAGAGGGTCACACAAGACGATCACATGAGCGCCAGGTTCACGTGCTTTGATCTTTTTTATAGATCGATTAAGAGATTGCTTTGCAGACATGATTGCTCTCAGTCCCAATCACCTTGTCTTTCCATCAACACCTGGTCCATCGGACACACGGGCGGTCCGTAGTGAATCCAGGATTTCAGCATGGGGACCCTAAACCCACAACGCTCACACACGGCTCGCGGTCGTGATCGAAAGCTTGGAGATGGCACCGGTACGGCAAGCTTTGCATGCGGGTAGTTTCCGAGTTTTAGCGCAATAGCTGTCAGCTTTTGTTTCAGGGCAGGTCCTGCCGACGCTTCTCGCATCTTGCCCTGGAGTCCTATCCGCTGTGCAATGGCTTTAAACTCCTTTCCGTGTTTGTGTTCACAGTTATCGACCGCGTGGACCAGTTCATGGGTCAGCGTATCCAGCACTTCGACAGGGTCAGCAAGCTTGGGTGAAATGAAGATCTCATTGATAGCCGCATCCGAGGATTTGGTTGACCAGCACTGGCCAATCACACTGCGGCTGCTCGTATGGGCAAATCCACAACTCACTCTGACGGGTGGTACCTCGTAGCCACGCTCTTTAAAGATAGCGCTCAGTTCGCTGACCGCCTCGTCCAGCCATTGCTCTCGATTTGGCTTCGTGCCCACACTTGCCTTACTTCCCTTCAACACGTTTGAATGCCTCCTCGTAGTGTGCCGTAATGTCCGCATCGAGGAACACCAGTCGAATCAGTGAAGGTCGCGTACGGTGCGCCTCGGCGGTCAGTGTTTGAGCCGTAACCATGGCGGCTTCTTCCACCGGGAATCGATAAATGCCGATCGACAGTCCCGGCATGGCAATTCGGTAGATTCCCTGAATGCGGGCTTGGTCAAGCACGGCGCGGGTGGCTCGTGCTAAGGCATCATGGGGTGACGCATCCTGAAAGTAGCGGGGTGCTGCCACATGAATGATCCATCGATTGGGTAAATCGTAGCCAGGTGATACAACGGCTTGGGTCAGCTTGATGGGACCATGCACTTTGGCCCAGGCTTGAAGTTGAGGGCCTGCAGCACGATGAATCGCACCCGACACCCCCGCCCCGGGCAAAAGCTCGCGATTGGCTGAATTCACAATGCCATCGCAATCCTGTTGCTTGAGCAAATCGCCCGTGACGAGTTGGATCTCCATGTGTCTGGCGCTTTAGTGAAGAAGCTTGGAGGTACCTGGCGGGCTTGTCGTGGCGTCGGCAGCATCACCAGGGGTCGTGTCTTTCGTGTCCGAGACTTCACCTTCTTGCTCTTCTTTATAGCGCCTTGCTGCATGGTCAGCCTGCTCAATCCACTGATAGCCCCTCAGCGCCTGAGCACCGACGATGCGCAAGGTCCGAGCAAATGCAGCAAAGCTCACCCTGCCCTGCCAGTCAAAGCGATAGGCGCACATCACCGTGCCATCGTCTCTAACCATCCACTTCGGTGTAAAGCGCCTGCTGTTGAGTTGATTGGCCATCTTTAATGCGACGGCTTCATCCAAATGATCAAAACTTTGGAGGATGAGTATCTCGGCCATGTCCTCACCGATGAGCAGGAATGAGGAAAAATAGGGCGTCAGATCAAAGCTTAGATCGTTCTCATCATCAAGCCTGACCTTAAAGCCAAGCGCTTCAAGCCATCGCCCCAAGTTCGCCTGCGAGAGGTCACTGGCTGCAAGACTTCCTGGTAACCGTGTACGAGCGCTCATCGATCCACCTTTCATAAACATGATGCATTAAGCCTGGCTGGCGCTGCCCTATCCCGTTGCCATATCGGCTGAATCCCACAACATTTGCTTGAACAATTCAACTTGAAGCTCATCCAGATCACGAATAGCGTGATTCAGCAGTCGCATTTGCTGACGATTCGGCTGGGGTTCGATCTCATCGTCAATCAACATCAAAGCAAAGATGGCGATCACTTGTGGTTTGCTCAGCGATTGAGCCTTATGCAGGACCTTTAGCTGATCCACCATTAAGCCTGGAAGCGTCAGGCTTAATGCCCAATCCCAAAGCACTTCCAGATCGTCTTCACTATTTAACCGTGAAAGCAATTCCGTGAGTAAGACGCCCTGTCCGCTTTCTGATGACGTGATTCGATCCTGTTGCTCACTCGCCTTTTCCCACGCGACCCTGTCACTATTAGCGGCAATCTCACGAAGCCGATCAAATATCTCTAACTGCTGGAATAAGTATTCACGAGATTTTTCAAGACGCTCCATAGCCCGTTCAATGGTGCGCAGCGGACCATCGGATTGTTCTAATCTCTCGCGTGAGCCTCCGGTCACTTCGGCCCACACATCAAGGAATGCATCGCTATCTGGTTTTGGCATCTCACGGATATGGTGGCGAACGGACTCAAGCACATGCATTTGGTCATCAAGCATCTCTTTAAATCGCATGGAGCCTTCGAATACTTCATTTGCAACGTTAAACAGTCTAGAGCACTGTTTCGCGACGGTTTCTAGATCGCCCCTAGAGGTGCGGCGCAAGAAGGCAGGAATCTCAAGATTTTGTGCGGTTCGTTCCTCAATGCTTTCAAGCGCCGAACTGGCTGCCATTTTCACTTTAAGCATTCTCGATGCGCTCAAAGCATTGAGATTGCGTGTCAGCGATACATCATTGGGTAAATCAGCCTGCGCCATCGCGCTCGCCATAAACGATGCGCCATAAGACACCCCGTTGTCAGCCACCTGTTTGAGGATCTGCAGTTTGCCAAACCCGTGAGAGCCTGCTGCATGCATTGAGGGGACCTGAGCGAGTCCGGGTAGCGGGTCAGCCTTATCGTCATCGTCGCGTTCATGGACGAGGATCCAGGCCGTCTCCAGACAGACCAATTGATGCGCTTCGGCAAAAGCTGCTCTTGCTTCATCATCCATGCATTGAAGGCAGGCTTCGGCCACGACATAGCGAACGGCCAGATCGTTTCGCACCGATGCCGTCGAAGAACTCGATAAGACATGCGAATCCTTACCTATGCGATAGTGCAAGGTGGCCGACGGTTGCTTTTCCGTATCAATAGGTCCTTTGAACATCGCCACGGCCCGGAAAGGAACACCCACATAGAGATGCTCGGAGACCAACGCTTCTAGGGTGGCATCACTATTCCAAGTCACCTTGACGCTACTCACGCGTGGCCCACTCATCATGCTGACAAGGCGATGCATGGCCTCGGTCATATCCTCATTTGGATTGACAAAAAGTGCAGCGCCTCCTGTTTGCTCGGCTAATTGCCGCAGTAAGGACTCACCGGGTGAGGAACCCACGCCAATGGCAAAGATGCGGTGACCCGACGACTTAGCGCTTTCAACAGTGGCGCTGATATCCCAGACCTCACCATCGGTGATTAAAAGTACATCAAAGGGTTCCTGATCACCTGTGGACTTAAAGACGCCAACAAGCGCTGACTCAAGTTCGGTGCCCCCCAGATTAGCCTCAAGGGTTGTGAGCCACTGCCTGAGGATGACGCTTGTTTTTGGATCGGCAGCTTTGGGCTTTTCCAACACATGCTCAAGGCTGCTGCCAAAACGGGCAACCGCAATCTGATCCTTGCTGCTGAGCCCATCAAAGAGCGCCCGAATGCCATTGCGGGCCGATTCGATCGAATCACCCTCCATGGAACCCGAGCAGTCAACAAGCAGTTTGACTCTGAGGGGATATTGCCAGGGTGAGGAAGGGTCAGCTGCGCGCTCCGCATCATGCACTTGCTGCCCTGCCTGCTGGCTCTTGAGCGATGGATAAAAGGTGGCCATTGCAAAGTGCTCATCGCTGCCGCTTTCAACGTACACCTCCCCCTCGGGGGCAACGACTCCATCCAGCCTTAAGACAAAATCGCGATCTAAAAAGGCCTCATCCCGCAATCGAATACGAACACTGCCCGCTTCTTCAGGTATCTGGCTGATGCTGTGGGACGGTGACTCGAGCACGGCGCTTGCCATGGAGCCTCGAACCAGCACATCCAACTCAAAACCGTACTCGGCAGTGATCGAGGTCCCGGTGTCTGCATGAAAGGGCAACTTGCCCTGCGCTTGCGCTTCACCGTAGCGCGGTGCAATCGTCGTTGGGAACAGCAAACGCGCCCGATCGTGATGCCAGTCGATGATCTGCACAAAGTGCATGCTCACCGTGAAGCGCTCACCCGGCCGCAGGTTTCCAAGGTTGGCGGTAAAGAGACCATTGCCGGATGACTCGACTAAGATCGATGAGTCGCCCTTTGAAATCGCCGCCTCGTAGTCTTGCTCGGCCGACCGATGAGCTTTGACCATGCCCTTGAGTTGCTTTTCACCGATCGTGGCCGTGACTTCCGTGATGCTGGCGTAAAAAGGCAGCGGAAAGGTGTAGACCACCTCCAAGTCTCGCGTACCAGGGTTCGTGTAGGTTTGGGTCAAACAGGCCTTAAGCAGTCCGGCTTCAAGTCGACCACTTAAGCGTGCACCTTCAAGTAATGGTTCGTTCATGACTGGTTCTTTCTGGTTGTGCGTGTTGTGAGGTGAAAAGCGAGCTAAGACTCGGCTCCGAAGCGCTTCCGTATTCAGACTCCTTGCGGGGTCTTGTTTGGTCACATAGGGTCTTAAGACTTCGAAGCCTTGGTGGCTTCAAGGGCCAGCAAGGTTTTCCGTACAAGCATTCGCAACTGCTCGGGTGTGAGTCCTGCCGCCATCGGATCAATTTGCAAACGAATACCCGGTGCCAAATGCACCTGGGTGAGGGTTTCCACCTGTCCCGCCACCTTGCGCTCTCGAAACCCTTCATCGAGCCCGCCTTCGAGCATGCGAGCGATTGCTGAAAGCGATAAACCGGAAGCCACAAGGCGTGCGGTGGTGAGTAATGCCTCCAGATGTCTTGCCTCGTAGTACGAGCCACGCTTTGAACCCTCAGGGCGTGGCACAAGACCTTGCTGGATGTAGAAACGGATCGTGCGCTCGGCAACCCCGGATGCGCGCGATAAATCAGCCATGGAAAAGCGGCTCTCGTGCCCCGGCTGCGCGTCATCGTCTTGCGCATTGCTGTCGTCGGGCTTTTGTTGCTGCTCGTCCATGGGGTGCTATTATACGACAGTATTTCTGCCAGTACAAGTGCTTTTAAACAATGATCACCACCAGCGGCTAACGCGGGTGCGTCGGGTGAAGGGTTAAAAGCGAGTCCTGACATGAAAAGTAGCTTCTCATCCCAGTGGCTCATATGATGAGCCTGTCGTGGTGGACAATAAATTTATTTAATGCGCCGTGAACTCGGCAACAACCATGAACCAACCGATGAATCACCCCATGACAAGCACCTCAAAGCCTCGCCAAACGCCTGTATCCCCACCGACCCTGGCGCCCCAACCTTCCCCTTTGATACCGATCGATATCAACCTGGCTCATCCCTGGGTGATCCCCATGCCAGAGGGTGTGCACATGCCGCAAGACATCCAGTCAGCGATTGACTTGGGCGAGGTTTACATTGAAGTGATGTCAGGTGCAGGACACTGGCGATGGATTTTTCAAAAGGACTGCCACGAAGGCGGCATCGCGCTAATCCTTTCGCCGGAAGTCATCACGGTGCAATTAAGTCTGCGAGCCATGGTGCGTGGCGTCAGACCGGGCGATCTCGTGCCTGATCCGAAAAACTGGAAGCTTCAAGGCATTTGCTTTGCTCATGTCTATGGCGTTACTACCCAAGAGTTGTATCGTACTTAGTAAGCGAACAACGTGATGGAGACAACGATTTGAAGCTGCGTGACCGCACACTTGGGACTCAAGGCCGAGCGCTCATGGCTGCGTGTGTGGGACGTATCCCAGCCAAGGATTTGTTTGAGTACCTGGTGAAACAGCATGACTGGACCTTTAGAGGCTTTCAGCCTAAGTTTTCAAATCTCCCTCACGCAAGAAAGCGATTTTGCAACTGCATAAGAACCGATCAACTTACCGCGCCTTCTGAGCAGTTACATGACTATTTGTATAACGCAACGACGGTGTTCTTTGCTTGTGTGTTTTCAGAGCAAGCTTTACGCGATCACTGGCGTAGCTGGGCTAAGTGCCTGGGGGTAGACGTAGTCCTGGGTGGCATGCTTTTCGATCCGCGTGATGCCGTGTTTCGTATGGCCATGGATGCGCTTGAAAACGAGGCCTTTTCCATAGAGGCATTTGAAGTCACAGACGAGTCGATCGAAGAAGCCACAAGGGAACTCCAGACAGCCTTCGAGCCCTTACTGGGCTTGATGCAAAGCCTCACTCAGACACAAGCATTATTGAATGCACCGGACGCTACTCAGAAAAGTGATTCACGCTCAATCAACCAGACATCCACGGGTCAAACACCAAGCACCAAAGCAAGTCTGAGTGCGGTGGAGGCAAAACTTAAAGCATCCGAAAAAGAACTGCGCAAGCTTAAAGGTGACCTGGTCAGTGAGCAGCAACAGTTTAACAATCTAAAAAGTAGTCATACGTCGCTTGAAGAAGCATTTGCAACCCTAAAGAGTCAGGCGATCGCAAACGAAGCGACGATCAAGGCCCTGAATGAGTCACTGGCCTCAGCAAACCATGGGGTAGATTTAAGGGTCAAGCTTGAAGTACGAGAACATTTAGCATCGAGCCTGAGGACCTGGATCAAACCCTTAGAAGCGATGGAAAACGCGCTTCAAGGCGAGCCGACTGAACTTCTCGCTCGCACCGAGCAACTGCTGGCTGAGCAAGCCCAGCAGGATCAAGCCTTTGGCAACCGAGCACTGCTTCGCTTGCGAATCGCTGAACTCGAACAAGCAAAGACAAAGCTGCGCGAGGCAAGGCTCTATGCCATCAAACCGTTATCAGCACTTGCAAGCCTTGAATCCGAGATCGACATCGAGCTTGAAAACTTGCAATGCACCCTACAAGCTGCAACCAAGCCCACCAGCAAGGACCCCGTCGTAACGAAGCTTGAAATGTCGCTCAATGCCCAGGATAGCTTTGAGGGTCTGGTTGCCTTTCGACGGTTTCTTCGTGGTTGCATCAACCAGGGACTTGTGAAAAAGGCCGATGGGATGCGACTTGATGAGATGGCAAGGCACCACGCCATGCGGCTCAACGATAGCGTGCTGGTGAATGCTGAGTTTTATAGCGCATCAAGCGATGCTGCTGGTGACACCGATACCCTCGCGATTGCACTTGCCTTGGGTGAGCCTCATCGGATTTTGCTTGATGGCTATAACTTAATTTTCGATGCCCTCGGACCGACCATCGCTGCGACAGATCATAACGATCCAAAGTCAACACGCACTGCGATCGATGAAGGACGGCTTGCACTGATTGAGCAAGTGAAAATTTCCATTGCTGTTCACCCGGCACTCGAAGTTCGCATCTTTCTTGACAGCCCCCGCGGCGGTGTTGAACAAGTCAATGAGCGACTTAGTCTGCACTACAGCGGTGGAACCGGTGCCAATCGCGCCGATCACGATATAGCAGGCTATCTGGCCTATCTCAGAAAGCAGAACGATTCTCTTCCCACCACAGTGATCAGCAACGATCTGGCTGTGCAGCAAAATGCTCAATCGCATCAGGCCTATTGTCTGCGGTCCGACCGCTTTTGGGCACTTTTTTAATCCACACTACAAACATCAAAACCTGTATGCACCTATTTCTTGCGCGATTCATCGGCCTGCTTCTCTTCT
>Ga0194123_10006960_pt1 | contig 11471 bp, 5 predicted proteins | sample TA2MahsurfametaG_5_FD_155479 | JGI IMG/M metagenome (GOLD analysis project Ga0194123, IMG submission 155479) | Freshwater microbial communities from Lake Tanganyika, Tanzania - TA2015023 Mahale A surface | ecosystem: Environmental > Aquatic > Freshwater > Lake | place: Tanzania: Lake Tanganyika... | reverse complement strand
CAAAGATCCTTCAGGTACTGCCATCAAATACAACCCCAACAGCTGGCCCACTGGCTCGCCATTGGTATCGCCCCGTGTAGGTTTCAACTACGATGTAAATGGCGACAAAGATTTGATCATCCGTGGAGGTACAGGTGTTTTCACCGGTCGTTTGCCTTTCGTTTGGTTCACCAACCAACCTTCAAACGCTTACGGTGTACAAGCCACTGTTGAAGTTACCAAAGCCGCTGATTTGGCGGGTTACGTTTTCAACGCAGACCCTACAGCTTACTTGAACAAATTCTCAACCACCCCGGGCACATTGCCTTCAGGTGCTTCATTTGCCAAGGTCGACAACAACTTCAAATTCCCACAGGTTTGGAGAACCAGCATCGGTATCGACAAGAAATTGCCCTTCGATTTGGATTTCTCTGCTGACATCATTTACACCAAAGAGTTGAACGGTGTTTATCAGTACAACGCCAACTATGCAATGGCCGATACCACCTACTTTACTGGCACTGAATGGGAGCGCGCTGCCTACAAAAAAGCGGCAAGTCGCTCTTACGTAAGCACTGTGCGCGAAGCCATGGTATTGAGCAACACCAACTTGGGTAGTGGTTTGAGCGCTGCATTCACATTGAGCCGCAACTTCAAAAAGGGCTTGAGTGGTTCTATCAGCTACGCCTACAACAACACCAGAGACATCACATCTAACCCTGGTTCACAAGCGGCTTCTGCATGGAGTAACAACCGCACCGTGGGTGGTAACAATGCCCAGGAGTTGGCCATTTCTGAATACTCTACACCCAACCGTGTAATTGCCAATATTTCAAAGAAGTTTGAATACGGCAACCGTTTCGCGACCACAGTAAGCTTGGTTTACGACGGTTACAACCCAGGTCGTTACAGCTACATTTACTCTAGCGACATCAACAACGACGGATTAACTGGAAACGATTTGTTGTTCGTACATGCTTCTTCCGATATCAAATTCTCTGACTTGGTAATTGGTGGTAAGACCATCACCGCCGCTGACCAAGCTGCTGCTTGGGATGCCTACGTTGCACAAGACAAGTACTTGAGCGCACACAAAGGCGAATTTGTTGAGCGCAACGGTGGTTTATTGCCTTGGTTACACCGCTTCGATTTGCGTTTGCTGCAAGACATCGCCCAGAACATTGGCAAAAACAAGCATACGTTGCAATTGAGTGCAGACATCTTGAACATTGGCAACATGATCAACCCAGCTTGGGGCATCCGTAAGCAGTTGACCGTGAGCAACGGTGGTGTATTGAGATACAATGCAGCCAACGGCACTTACAATTTCAATGCTGTAAACGGTGTATTGCCAGTTGAAAGTTTCCGTCCAATCGTAAGCACCTCAACCACTTGGGGCATGCAGTTGGGATTGCGTTATTCTTTCTAAGTAAATCCCATTTATCGCCCAAGGCGATATCGAATAATGTTAAAAACGAATCGGGGCGGCCTATGGCCGCCCCGATTCGTTTTTAAACGGTTATAGACATTACAAATTACCAAAATGTCACCCCACTGTTTCTTGACTACACAATTGATTTGAAATCCCTTAACATTATTCACCACAACTTAAATCACGGGTCAAATAAGGATTACATGGCAGCAATAATTTCGGAACAAAATAACCATGAAAACCCTTTTGAAAACCCTGTTAACATCCGGCCTAATCATTCTATTTGGCCCGTTGTTCAATGCTACAGCATCAGCGCAATCCATGCTGATCTCTGAAGTGTTCGTAAATCCATCTGGCACAGATTCTTGCAAAGAGTTTGTAGAGCTCGTTGCCACCAAATCCATCGACTTTAGCAATACGCCCTACTCCGTAATTGTCTGCAATAACGGCACAAGTACCGTAAGGGGATGGAAAGAAGGCAAAGCCATCACCTATGCCTTCGAAATCACTTCTGGCTCAGTAAAAGCGGGAGACATCGTATATGTAGGCGGCTCTTGCATGAAAATCAACGGCACCAAGCTCCGCACGATCAACAACATGACCACCGGAGGCGACGGTGCCATCGGACAAGCCAATGCTTCTGGCGTATTCGGCAACGGAGGTACATCGGCCGACGGTGTGGCCGTTTTTAATTTAGCCCTCTCGAAAATTGATTCCATGACCGCACCCATCGATGCGTTGTTCTATGGCAGCGCTATCGGTGCTGCTGTTAACAACGGAGGGGCTGCCGGTTACCAACTACCCGACAACGATTTGTATGCAGGCGGGAAATTGCAAACTACATCCTACGTTACTGCCGATCCAGGCGCAAATTACATTGTTGCATCAGGCACATTTTCTACAGCCACTGGTAAATTTAGCAGCAAACGCACCCACACAACGAGCAGCACTTCCGCTACTGATGGTAAATCAGACATCACACTCGCCGGTGCAAAAGACACCACCAAACCCACTTTTGTCATTTCCATTGCCAACGGCGATAGCACTGTAACCATCCAATCAAACATTCAACTGCTGTTCAGTGAAAAAATTCGTTTGACAGCCGGACCTGCCTGCGACAACAACAACATCGACACCCTGTTCGTATTGAAAGAAAACGACGCCAACGGCACTTCTGTATCTTTTGATGCCAGCATCAATGGCAATACAATTACAGTGACTCCTTCAGCCAATTTGAAGAGCAACCAAAAATACTACTTCGGCTTCAAAGCCGCTGCGATTTCTGATAGCACAGGCAACGCCATCGCCCAGAATGCTAGCACTTCATTCAAAACATTGCCTGAACAAACCCAGTTCAAAGCGGGCGACTTGGCTTTTGTGGCCTATCGCATGAATGCGTTAACAACCGACGATGAAATTGCGATCGTCACCTTCGTCGATATACTTCCAGGAACACAAATCCAGTTCACCGATGCCAAATTCACGAGCAATTCACCCGCACAATGCGCTGGTGGTCTCACATGGACCGCCCCAGCAACCGGCGTGGCTTCAGGCACTGTGATTAGTATCAAAAATGACCTTCCTTCAGCCAACATTGGAACCCTCACTGGTGCCAAATTTGGCTTGAGTAGCAGCGGTGACCAAGTGATGGTATACACGGGCAGCAACGCCAATCCTACCCACATAACTGCTTTGAGTTCAAACCAATGGTTGACAGCAAACACCACTTGCTCTGGAAGTAATTCCATGTTACCTAGTTCATTGACCAATGGTACAAATGCCATCCAACACGCACTCACAAAAGGTGGAACAGGCCTTAACACCGCCAATGCGATGTATACCGGCAGCATGAAAGGCAGCATTGCCCAATTGAAAGTCCTAATTCACGATACCGCCAATTGGAATGGAAGCGCATCAGGAACTGCCGCACAAACATGGCCAACTTGGGCATTCCCTGGCTCTCCTTCGGTGACCAAAGCGGAATTGATCAACGCCACCACCATCCGCGTTATTTTCAGTGCCGACATGGACAAAACTTCAGCCACAGACATTGCCAATTATACGGGCATTGCCAATTTGCAAACAGCCAATATGTCGAACAACGGTGGCAGTATCGATACCGTTACCTTAACGTATTCCACCCCATTTACATCCGGACAGACATACAGCTTATTGGTCTCTAACGTGAAAGACGCTGAGGCAAGAAAATTGTTCACGCCTTACACTTTCAACTTCAATTTCAATGCGGAATTTGCCTTTGCTACACGCTTTGTTGTGGTGAAAGAATCTGCCGGCTCAGCCATCGTTCGTGTGAATATGAAATTCCCAGGTACAGGTTCGGTAAAACTAACCCCCAGATTTGGCCCTTTCAGCACGGCTTTGAGCGCAGACCACACGTTTGCAAGCACCACCGTCACCTTCAACAGTAGTACTTCATTTGTTGATGTCACCATACCAATTTTTAACGACAAATTATCAGAACAAGATGAGTACCTCAATATCCTGATGGAAAGTCCAACTGGAGGCATTATTGCGGGCTTGCCATTTATCACTGTATACATCCAAGACGATGACAGAGCCATTGTAAACCCTGCGAGGAACATTGAACTCAATCACATCGAGAGCTTCGACCCAAACCCAACGATGGGAAGTACCACAGAAATTGTGGTTCACGATGCAAAATCACAGCGATTGTTTATGACCAGCGCCATTCAAAAACGCATGGACATCGCAGATTTTAGCAATCCCAAAGACATCACATTGGTAAAATCGATCGACATGACGCCTTATGGTGGAATAACCAGCATCGCTGTAAAAAACGATGTTGTAGCCGTGGCATCACCCAATGCAAACGAACAACTCGACGGGCAAGTGATTTTCTTTAGTACCAACGGCGATTTCATTTCTAAAGTAACCGTGGGTGCTTTACCTGATATGATTACCTTCACCCCCGATGGCAAGAAAGTATTAACCGCCAATGAGGGGCAGCCCAACTTAGACTACAGCATCGACCCAGAAGGCAGCATCAGCGTGATCGACATCAGTGGCGGGGCTGCAAACTTGACACAATCCAACGTCAAAACCATCGATTTTAAATCATGGAATGCTGGAGAGGCCGACTTAAGAGCAAAAGGTGTTCGCAAGCTATACGCACCAAGTTCAATGGCACAAGACTTTGAACCTGAATACATTACAGTAGCACCTGACAACATCAAAGCATGGGTCACTTTGCAAGAGAACAACGCCATCGCAGAGCTTGACTTAAGCAATAACACCGTAAGCAGTATTTGGGCGATGGGCACCAAAAACATGAATGCCGTTGGCAATGGATTCGATGCCAGCGACAAAAGCGGATCTATTCTGCTCGCCAATTGGCCTGTAAAAAGCTTTTATATCCCCGACGGTATCGCCAATTACACAGTTAATAACAAAACCTATTTGGTGACTGCCAACGAGGGCGACGAAAAAGAATACACCCCTCTGAATGAGAGAACCACTGTTTCAGCGATAACACTCGATGCTGTCAAATTCCCTCAAGGCGATATGCTGAAAGAAGATCACGCATTGGGTCGCTTCCGTGTAACAAACCTTCACGGAGATACAGACGGAGATGGGGATTTCGATGAGCTTTATTCAGTAGGAAGTCGTTCATTCAGCATTTGGGATCCTTCGTCCAAAACCCTGGTTTGGGATGCGGGAGATCAATTTGAATGGATAACGGCAAAACATCCGGCAGTGAGTCGAATTTTCAACGCAGATAATGAAAACAACACCTTAAAAGGCAGAAGTCGCGCAAAAGGACCAGAACCCGAGGGTGTAACTGTTGCGGAAATCAACGGAAAACAATTTGCTTTTGTTGCCCTTGAAAGAACGGGCGGAGTAATGGTTTATGACGTCACCAATCCTACTGCGCCAGTATTTGAAGACTATCAAAACACACGCAGCAATACCGCTTATACAGGCGATTTAGGTCCAGAAGGAATACAATATATCAACAATGCGAATTCCCCCACCGGCAAACCCTATGTAATTGTAGCCAATGAGTTGAGCGGAACAATTACCGTGTTTGAAGTCATCAACAACACGTTGGTAAGCGCCACCGAAACGATCAACATCGATGAGAACATCGTGGCCTACCCCAACCCTGCAACAGATCGCGTGTTTGTGAAAAATGTAGATTTCTTGACCATCACAAACATGTTGGGCAAAGTGGTTTATCAAGGTAAAAACAAAACCGAGGGCATTGAGTTAAATCATTTCTCTACCGGTGTTTACTTGATTCAAGACAACCACGGCAGAACCTGCAAATTTATTGTCAAGTAATTAGTCAATAGCACATTAAAAAGCGGCGCCCCGCGAACCTCTGGTTCGCGGGGCGCCGCTTTTTAAACAAGTGCATCATTTGGAATACAAAAACCCATACGCACCCAATGGACATATAAATCTATGCCATCTTCATTAACCGTTCCGTAATTTATTTACTTGTAATACAACTCGCGAATCAACCCATCCGCCAAACCAATGCGCGGCACCTCAATGGATTCCACGCCAGCCCATTTCAACACCGATGTATAAATCTGCAACGCCGGCACAATCACCTCGGCGCGCTCCTGTCGCAAATTGTATTGGTGCATGCGGTCTGTTACCGACAAACCCGAAAGTTCCTTGAAAAAACCCTCCAATTCCTGTCTCGACAGTCCGCCGTTTTGCTTCGACTTACTAATGGAAAACAATTTATTGATGTTCCCGCCGCTACCAATTACCTCCAGCGATTTCAATCCCTTCACACTGCGTTTTACCGCCGCTTTCATCTCATCCCAAACCTTCGTATCCACTGTGCCATGCATCAAACGAATCGTACCCACATTGTACGAATCTTGTAAAATCCGCTTGCCCTGGGCATACAACGTCAACTCCGTACTTCCCCCGCCCACGTCTACATACAACCGCGTTGCCTCCTCCAAACCCGCCTCCTTCATGTGCGTATCGTAAATGATCGCCGCCTCCTCTTTGCCCGATATAATATTGATTTCAATGCCGGTTTTCTGCGCGATGTTCTTAGCGATTTCTACCCCATTGCTTGCATCTCGCATCGCCGATGTAGCACAAGCCCGGTATCGCTCTACCCCGTACACCTCCATCAGCAATTTGAACGCTTGCATACTCTTCAACAAAGCCTCCGCCTTTTCACCCCCTATGCACCCATCCTGAAACACATCCAAGCCTAACCGCAAAGGAATCCTTACCAAACTCAGCTTGGTAAAATCTACTTCATTTTTATACGGAATGGCCTGGGCGACCAACAATCTCACCGCATTCGATCCGATATCAATGGCCCCTAGATTCAATACTGTATGTTTTGTCTTTTAAATACTGATAAATCGCTACCTGTGACCTCACCACCGCTTCCGATGCTTTCCGCTCTACGTAGTCGTTTTTCAGTGTCGCATCCAAAATTCGGGCTTTTTCATTTTCCGCCAATTGGATGTTCATAATATGTGATAATTCTTCTTTGATCTCAATGTCGTGAATCGGACAAGCCACCTCCACACGGTGATCCAAATTTCTCACCATCCAATCCGCCGAAGAAATAAATATTTGCTGCCCTTCACCCTTCCCAAAAATAAAGACACGGGCATGTTCTAGGTATTGATCCACAATCGACAACGTTTTGGGCGCTTTTTTGAACGCTTTTTGATTCATAACGGCACAAAAAATCCCCCGAATCACAAACCCCAAATCAACCCCCTGCTTGGCCGCCCCATACAATTCATCAATCAGAAGCTCGTCTGACAAACTATTCAATTTCACAATCACCCCCGCCTCTTTCTTTTTCTTCGCCAAGGCCGATTGTTTGGCAATCAACCCCAAGAAATGCTTGCGCATGTTTACCGGGGCAGGCACCAACACCTTGCAAGTTTTCAATGTGGCCAAATTGGGCACCGGCCTCTCCAAACAATCAAAAATACGGTTGATATCCGCCATAATTTGTCGGTTCGATGTCAACAAACAATGATCTGCATACACTTTCGCAGTACCCTCATTCAAATTGCCCGTACTCACAAACCCAAACTGGGTGGTCCTGTTAAACTCGCGCCGCTTAATAACACAAATTTTGGCGTGGATTTTCATCTCAGGCAATCCAATATACACGCGCACACCTTCCTCCTCCAGTCTGCGCTTCCACATCAAATTCGCCTCTTCATCGAAACGGGCCTTTAATTCTATCACCACCGCCACCTGCTTTCCATTTCTCACCGCATTGATCAACGCATTGATTACCCTCGAATCTTTGGCTAACCGATACAAAGTAACCCGAATACTTACCACCGCCGGATCAATCGCAGCCTCCCGAAACAAATCAATCACACTGTCGAACGAATGGTAAGGAAAATGCAACATCACATCGCGCTTGGCAATCACATCCATGATTCTACATGGCTGCACCAACAACGGATGTACAAAGGGTTTTGGCCTTGATTCACGGTCTTGAAATACCTCCTTGGGGAAGTCCATGAAGTCTTTGAAATTGTGAATCCGCCCACCAGGAACCATGTGATCCTTTTTGTTCAATCCCAACCTACGCATCAAAAAATCCAACAAGTTGGGATCAATTTGCTTGTCGTACACAAACCGCGTCGCCTTTCCCTTTTTGCGATTTTTCAATCCTTTCTCCAAATCGTCGATGAGGTTGGTGTGAAAATCACTATCCAAATCCAACTCCGCATCGCGGGTAACCTTGATGAGGTGTCCCATGAACTTATCAAACCCAAACGGCGCAAACAAGTAAGGCAAATTGTACCTAACAATATCCTCGAGCAAAATTAGGTCGTGGGTACCCTTGGTCGATGGCAACACCACCACCCTCGGCAAATCACCCACCGGGATTTCAATCAATGCATAGCGGTGCATCATGGCACTTTGCGTATGTCCCAACACACAAGCCAAATACACTGAGCGGTCCCTTAACAAGGGCATGACAGGAATGGACTCAATCATTAACGGTACGATGCGGGTATGCAATCGCTCCTCAAAATAATTCTCTACAAACTCTTTCTGGGCCTTGTTGAGTTGTTTATCGGTCTTGAAAAAGATTCTTTTCGACTCCATTTCAGCCACCAATTCGCGGTAAATTCTTTCGAATTGTGCTTGCTGAGAGAGCACCACCGACATAATCTGCGACAAAATTTTCTCGGGATTTTGCTCCAAATGCATCTTGGCTTTGCTCGGCGCCACTTTCACCATTCGGTTCAATGTGGCCACCCTCACACGAAAAAACTCATCCAAATTGTTCGAAAAAATACCCAAAAAACGCAACCGATCATGCAAATGATTCTGCTCGTCTTCCGCCTCTTGCAACACCCGGCCATTAAATGACAGCCAACTTATATCCCTGTTAATCAATAATTTTTTCAAAATGACGGGCTTTAAAATCCAAACTTCAAATATGGAGTAGGCTTCACCCTCACATCATTAAGAATTGGATAAGGATATGTTTATTTAACATTAACAAAACAAGAAAACAAAGCGGTAACATCCAAAACATTTCGCTAACAACATCGCAACATAAAAACCTCATTTACAACCCAATATACCAACATACCAACAGGTATTTCGCGTGCAGATGAACACTTCAAAAAGAGCTGTACAAGTTTGCGTCCTCAGCGACCTCCACCTGGGAACGTTCGGCTGCCATGCCCAAGAAATCTGTGATTACCTCAAATCCATCCAACCAGAAATTCTCGTGCTCAATGGCGACATCATCGATATCTGGCAATTTCGAAAATCGTATTTCCCGCCACAGCACATGCAAGTGATTCGCGAAATCCTCAAACTCAGCACCCAAAGCACCCAAGTTTATTACATCACGGGCAACCACGACGAAGCCCTTCGGAGATACTCCGGCACGCAGTTGGGGAATATTCTGCTCGACGATAAACTGGTTTTACAACTCGACGGAAAGAAGGTCTGGATTTTTCACGGTGATGTTTTCGACGCCACCACCCAAGGATCGGCCAAATTATTGGCGCAGCTCGGCGGCAAAGGCTACGACCTCCTGATCTGGCTAAACCACCGCATCAATCAACTGCTCAAACTGATGGGCAAAGAACGCATGAGCTTGAGCAAACGGGTAAAAGAGAGTGTTAAAAAAGCCGTTTCATGGATCAACAACTTCGAGGAAACCGCCGCAGCCCTGGCCATCGATGCTCAATACCACACCGTGATTTGCGGACACATCCACCAGCCACAGCAACGCATCATCAAAACCGAAAAAGGAGAAGTATTATACCTCAACTCAGGCGATTGGATTGAAAATCTCACCGCCCTTGAATACAATGATCAAGCGTGGAGCATTTATCAGCACCCAATTTCTAACCGCAAGAAAACCATGCCCAGCGCCGAACTCGACGAACTCAATGCCTTAAAAAAACCTGTGCTCCCCGATGTGCTCGGACAACAAATTGCCGCCATTGTGGGAAATCCAACCGCCATCTCATTCACATGAAAATTCTATATGCCGTTCAAGCCACTGGAAACGGCCACATTAGTCGTGCCGCGGAAATCATCCCCCTGTTGCAAAAATATGGGGAAGTCGATGTGATGCTCAGCGGCAACAATGCCCACCTGCCCGTGCAATTGCCGGTTAGATACAAAAGCAAAGGGGTGAGTTTGTTCTACAAACACGGCGGCGGACTCAACTACAAGCGCATGGCCAAACAAATCAATCCCCTTCATCTTTGGCGCGACATTAAAAATCTGCCGGTGGAAGACTATGATTTGGTCATCAACGACTTTGATTTCATTACCGCCATGGCCTGCAAACGCAAAAAAGTTTTCAGTGTACAAATTGGGCATCAAGCCAGTTTCCAATACCCCGAATCGCCCAGACCTACGAAAATCAACCGCTTGGGAGAATATGTGCTCACACATTTCGCCCCCGCATCGCATTACATTGGATTGCACTTTCAACCTTATCACCCCAACATCCTGCCCCCCATCATCGGCGAAACCATCCGAACTTCACTGCCTACCAACCAGGGACATATCACCGTTTATTTGGCGCAATATGGCATCGAAGAATTGATGCGTCAATTCAAAAGTCTCACCCACCTCAAATTTCACATTTTTAGCGCGGAAGTCGCAAAACAAGAGGTCCGAAACAACTGCACCCTGTTTCCCCTTGGCAAAGAATCGTTTTCCCATTCCATGATTCACTCGCAAGGAATCATCACCGGAGGCGGCTTTGAAACACCAGCAGAAGCCCTATTCATGGGCAAAAAAATCATTAGTATACCAATCAAAGGACAGTACGAACAACACTGCAATGCAGAAGCGTTGAAATCACTGGGGGCCAAAGTCCTGTACGACATCGATATTCATTTTGGCGCAGAAGTTGACCAATATTTCGACGGCAATACCAACACAGAAATCCCCCAAAATCACTTCTGGGGCAACCAAACCATTGTTGATACATTCATGAAACTCGCCCTAGAGGCCAAACGCAACCACCACAATCACGAAACCCCGCTGCCCGGTGCCACGTTGCTGGAAGGACTCATGAATACCAATTTTCCATCGGCATCTTCAGCCATCAATATCATGCCCTGACTCTCAATACCACGCATTTTGCGCGGCGCCAAATTGGCCAACAACAACACCTGCTTACCCACCACCTCTTCGGGTTGAAAATGCAAGGCGATGCCCGATACCACCGTGCGCTCTTCACTGCCCACTTGCAAGGTCAACTTCAACAATTTATCGGCCTTCTCCACTTTTTCGCAAGCAATCACCTCGGCAACACGCAAATCCAATTTCGCAAAATCATCGTAGGTTACCTCCGATTTTGCTTCCACCTCTGCCTCAACGGCCCCGCCTCCGGCGGGTCCTGTCCCAGGTGCAGAAGCCACCGTTCCACTCAAACCAGCACCCGACGTCAAATTCGCCGCAGCACTCGCCGCAGCCGTAGCCTGCAGCTTCGCAATCTGCGCCTCTATCACCTCGTCCTCGATCTTCTGGAACAACAATCCGGCCGACCCAAAAGCATGTCCTGCCCCCAATT
>Ga0194123_10006959_pt1 | contig 11474 bp, 6 predicted proteins | sample TA2MahsurfametaG_5_FD_155479 | JGI IMG/M metagenome (GOLD analysis project Ga0194123, IMG submission 155479) | Freshwater microbial communities from Lake Tanganyika, Tanzania - TA2015023 Mahale A surface | ecosystem: Environmental > Aquatic > Freshwater > Lake | place: Tanzania: Lake Tanganyika... | reverse complement strand
GAACAAAGGGACCACCGCTTCGATCCTTAGAACCTCCCGCCGGCCGGTCTCACGGCCGGTTTTCTCAGTGCTGACGCAGGGTCTGCCGGAGTGTGATCTACGGAACCTGGCGCAGCTCAGACACCATTGGCATGGTGAGAGACCCAGGGCTTTCCCTCCGATGAGCTGGTCCGAGCTGGAGCGTTTTGTGGACGATGTGGAGGCCGACAGTGCCCTCCAGCGGGCGCTCAAGCACTGCCGCTCTCGCAAGGAGCTGATCCTCGCGGCACGGCGCCTCGGCTACCGGATCACGCGGATCGATCTGCAGCGTGCGTGGGAGGAGGAGCAGCGGGAACAGGAGCAGGCCGCTCAGGGATGAACGCAGCCCTTCCCCACAACAAGTTGCGGGTGCACTACCGCGTTCTGCAGCAAGGCGAGACCGCCACGGTCTGGGTGGCGGGAACCACCGCCGGCGACACCGTGACCGAGCGCTGGCCGGCTGGGCTGTTCATGAGCCGAACCCAGTGGGTCCCCGCCTGGCTGGAAGGAGAGCAACTTGAGTGGGCCTTGATGCAGGAACTCCGGCGCAGTCACCCAACAGCGGAGGACGTGGCGGTGGATCGGGTCTCCGTGCTCAGGCGAGAGGTGGTGCTGCAGGAGCAGTGAAGCAGGCTGCGGGGAACATTGCCTGCCAGTTGTTTTTTGCGACTCGGAGGTCTTCTGTCGTGGGCCTAAACCTCCTCATGGCCGTATTTTTCTTGGCCGAGCCATCACGCTTGGGCTCAAGCAACCAATTTTCATGATCACGTTGGATCCATGGACCCACAACATTGCTGTGAAATACGTAGAAGTCTGGTATGAGGTCAGTGCCATTGAGCTGAACCAGCACATACCAGAGTGATGGATAGGCCTTTTCGTTTTTGGCGGACATCAGCCAGCCGTCACCATCTCGCCCCCTTGTTTTGACTTGGATGTTGACCGTTACGAGGGACGCGGGGTCCGTTGCAATAATGTCGATGAGTGTTTGCCCATCATCGGTCTTTCCGGCGATGATTCCGCGCTGCGAGAGCTGAGCCAGAACGTAGAACTCACCGGCATTGCCGATGTTGTGGTTGCTTGCACTCATGAAAGCTACAGAGGACTTTGGCCTAGTTCAAATCCAGTCCCTTGAATGTTGCTGTCTTCACGTCGTTGTAAAAGATTGGATCAATCTTGTCGATCACATCGGTGTTGACCTCTAGGAATGCCCGCTTGTTTTCGCCAGGAATAAGGGCGCAGCGGGCGCCGTTGTCCATGGCCACCTGCAGTGGCTCCACCAGCGATCGCGCGGCCTTGATGTTGCCCTGGATGCTCATGTCGCCAATCACAAGCATGCCTGCGCGGGCGGGGGCCCGCCGGATTGCCGAGAAGGCGGCCACAAAGAAGGCCACGCCAACTTCGGCCTCCACTTTGTTGCCCAACAGGTCGATGGCTTCCACGTTGTAGTCGTAGCTATCGGCCTCGTGGCTGATTGAGAAGGCGCTCTTGTTGGCTTGCAGGTAGGCAAAGGCGCGCTGGATCGACTCCTTCATTGGGCCGCTGATGCCACCAGCAGGCTTGAGCTTGCCATTGCCTGCCGCAATGGACACCTCCAAGCGGTAGAGGCCAACCGTGCCATCGCCGGTCACTGAGGCGGTGTAAACCGAGCCAGGTGCCATGGGCTCAGCCGCTATCAGGTCCTGACCGCCCTGCTCTGGCACACCAACGAAGTGCTCCTCACCGGTGTCGTTGTCGGAGTAGCTGAACGACGTCTGGCTGTATTCAAAGGATCCCATCTTCTTGAGCTGCTCCTTCACGCGCCTGCGGCACTCGATGGCGAGCTTGAGGATCTCTTCGAGGTCTTCCTTGGATGGCTCCCCATGGGGGTGGATGATCTTGACCAGGCCCGAGACGGTGCGGCGCACGGCCTTGCGGTCGCGGGTGTTGAGGTGGCTGCCCAAGCCGAAGTGGCTATCGCAAAGCTCTGTGTAATTGAGCTTGCGCAGGTCGCGCAGGGCTTCGGCCAGATAGTCGATCACGAAGCCGTAGTGGTCCGTGAAGAACTCGTTGCGCATGTTGGGCACTTCCCAGCCCGGCAAGTAGCAGTGCAGCCGGTCGATAAAGGCCCTGTCATCGCGAATGATGTCGGGCATGGGGGCAAACAGATGCCCGGTCTGCACCATCACGTCGATCGGCTGTTGGGTGTTCCCAAACATGGCGATACTGGCGTCGCCGGCAAAGCTTTCGGCGCCGCGCTGGAACTGCCCTGATTCGCAGTAGGTCTTCATGGTGGTGATGACCTCTTTGGGCATCTTCTGGAGGTCGGCCACTTCGTCGAAACCGACCACATCCCAGATAGATACCATCCCCTTGACCTTGCCATTCATGTGACCGAACAGGTTGGCCACCGTGGTGGGCCCCGTGAGCAGTGCCGCGTAGGGGGAGAGCTCCTGAACTGCAAAACTCTTGCCCGTGCCGCGTGGGCCGAGCTCCACCAGGTTGTAGTTGCGCTCGCAGAGAGGTATCAAGCGCAGTAGGAAGAGGTATTTGAGCCGCTGCTCGAACTGCGAAGGCTCGTAGCCCATGGAACGAATCAGCAGATCGATCCACTCCTCGGTGCTGAATTGGGTGCGCAGCTTGCGGTATTCATCCAGGTTGAAGCTGGCTAGCTGGATGGGGGTGAGCTGGCTAATCGAAAACGGCGCTTTGCTGTCGCTCTCATCCCACTCCACCTCCACCTGGGCCCAGACCCCACCGGTGAGTAGCCGTTCAAAGGCATGCACATCCTCATCGGCGATGCGCAGGCTGGTGCTGCCGAAGTTGACGCATTCGGCCACGTAGGTGTTGCCGACTAGGCGGACCTTCACTTTGTCAATGAAGGTGTAGCGCCCCTTCTGCTTGACCTTGCTCTGGGCCTTGGTGGCCTCGTCAGGGCGGATGTAATTATTCGCTAGGGTGTCGCGCACCACCGAGAGGCCCAGCTCGATGGCGGCGGCATCGGAGGAGGCGCAGTACTTGCCCAGTAGGTACTCGAGGACAAACACCGGCACGTTTGCGCCCACCTTTACGGCCCGCACTAGGTCCTTACGGACGCACTTGCCCGCGAAGACCTGATTGACTTTGTCGTCGAGGGCGTCGCGGGCGGCGGTGCTCATGGCTGGCTCAGGGGACGATGGCGGTGGCGGGGTGCTCGGCAGGACAGGGAGGCTTGTGGATCACCGGTGAACGACAAACGACTTTGTGGATCGCGGAGCCGGGTTTCGTGATCCACAAGCTAGATCTCATGGCCGCCCCTCCGCAACGGCCAGCAGCTGCTCCAGGCATAGAACGCGTGGTCGCCGACCGCTGGCTTCCCTGATCACGCCAAGGATCTCGGCGTTTTCAAGGCAGCGCAGGATCCGCTTGGCGGTGGGCACAGGAATGCCGGCCTGCTTTTCGAAATCGGTGGCCCGGAATGTAGGAGTGGAGAAGATCCAGTCCAGCGCCGCCACGGCGTATTGGGAGTGGGTGGCTTCTTGGACGGCGGGCTTGAGGTTTTCATAGAGGCTCAGGATCTGGCTGGCCCTCTCCTGGTTCTGGATGGCCTGGGCCTGAACCGCCTCAAGAAAGTAGCGACACCAACCGGTCCAGTCGCCATCACGGGAGATGGCGAGCAGGCGATCCACGTAGCTGTCCTTATTGGCCTCGAAATAGGCGCTGAGATAGAAGTACGGCATACGCAGGATTCCGGACTGCCAGAGGAACAGCGGCAGCACCATGCGGCCAATGCGGCCATTGCCGTCGAGGAAGGGGTGCAACGACTCAAACTCGGCATGGACGATGGCGAGCTGTACTAGCCGATCGGGGTAGTCGGCATGGATAAAAGACTCCCAGCTGCCCATGGCGGTATCGAGCTTGTCGGCACTGATGGGAATAAACCTGGCTTCTTCGATTGGGCGATCTTTGGGTCCGATCCAGTTGGGGATTTTGCGGAACTCCCCAGGCGCCTTGTCGTTGCCGCGCACGCCTGAGAGCAAGGTGGCGTGCAGAGTTCTGATCACCCGCAGGGAAAGCGGCAGAGTGTCGAGCAATTCCACGGCCTGCCGCATGGCATGCCGGTAGTTCTGAACCTCACGGATGTCGTCACGCCGCTCCTGCGGCAATGTGCTGGCCTCGGCGTCGGCGTCGAACTCGAGCACCTCAGCGAGAGTGGCCTGGGTGCCCTCGATCCGCGACGACAACACAGCTTCTTGGCTGGATAGAGGGCTGAGCAGAACGGCAGGGTTGGGGATCCCCTCCAGCAGCCCGTCGTAGCGGGCCAGGCTGGCATTGGCAGGACCTAGCAGCGGGATCAGCTGCTGCCAATCGAGCTGTGGTGGAGGGAAGCCGCCCAGGTGGTAAGAAACAGGAGCCATCACGCGATCAGATCCACTGGCAGATCCGGACTCCTGTGGAGCACCAGGTCGGTGGCGGCATCGCGGAGCTCGAGATAAAGCTTTTTGGCGTTCACTTCGGCAGGGAGCATCAGGCCGATGGTGGCGACTTGGCCGGGGGTGATGGTGAGGCGGTTGGTTTCGCGGTCGAGTTCGGCGCCGATGGCCTGGATGGGGGTGGCAACCAGGTCGTCGGTTTTGCTGTCGTAGGCAGCCAGAACAGCCTGACGTTCTGAACCGTGATTCATGAGGTCGACAGGTAGCTCGATCGGCACCATCAAGATCCGATTGGTGATCTTGGGTGGCAGATCACCAGGCCAGGCTTCCTTCTTGGATCGCTTGCCCTTGGCTGCATTGGCATCGTCTTGTGGAGCAAAGCCTGTTGGGTTGCAGCGGAAGCTGAGCAGCGGGATCAGCACCTCCTGAGGGCTGGTGCCGCCGTGGTGATAGCAGAGGCTGCCGCCGGCCTTGAACACACCGGCGGAGCGAGGCACCACCACCGAGAGGCCCTTGCTGCCGTAGCCGAGATCTGCCGGTGGGATCTCGATGCAGGGCTCCTTAACAGCAGACGGATGGCCCAACCAGCAGCGGCGCTCCAGCTTGAAGGTTTTGCCGGAAGGGGCTGGAATCCGCATCGCCGGCTCGCGGCCCAGGGGCAGATGCAGGAAGCCGTGATCGGCGGTGATCACGAAGCGCTCCAGCCGATGGTCCAGCGGCAGGGCAGCCAGGCGGCGCACGGCTTCTTCGATGGTGTCGAGCTCGCGCTGCATGTCGGCGCGCACATTGGCGAGGCGTTCGTCGCTGTCGCGCTCGCCGGCCTCGTCGATGCCGATGCTGGTGATCACCACCGGACCTGTGCCGGCGAGCTTCTCCAGCAGCACCGCATCTTTGCTGCGGATCACCTCCACCAGGTTGAGCACAACCGCTGAGGGCACGCGTTGCTGCAGGTGCGCGATGCGCCTGGGCTTGTCGTTGCTCCAGCCCACGGGCACGCCATCGACGACTGAGCAGGGCTCGCCATCGCCTTCGGTGACCGCAAAGCCGCGTTCAGCGCCGGGCAGCAGGGCAGCCATACCCACTGGGGTGATCGAGGGCAGGGCCGCCTGGGCGATGTCGAGCTTGAGGTCGCTGAGCTGCTCGCGGCTCCAGCCACTGAAGCGCTCATGCAGGGAGGCGCCCATCTCGTAGCGGAGGGCATCGACCCAGAACACCACAGCCCGGCCAGAGCCCGGCTGCACCCGCTCGGCCCAGATGCGGGTCTGGGGCATGGCGCTGGGGATCAACCAGCCGGCCTGCTGCAGGGCATCGGTGAAACGCCTGGTCTGTTTCTCGAGCAGTTGCTCGTAGCGGGTGCGCAGCTGCTCCAGGCCCTGGGCCACCTCCACGGCGGTTGCGCTCAGGTCTGCCACCTGTTGCTCCATCCGTCGCTGCAACCCATCCACGTGGTGGGCCGCATCCGCCTGGTAGGCCAACCAATCCGCAACCGGGGCTGCTGGCTTGGGCAGCTGGACTTCTGCCTGATCAAGGGCCAGGCCAAGAGCGGCAGCTGTACGTGCCAGATCCCACTGCAGCCGCCGCTGCGACTGGGTGGGGTCCGTGGGCTGGCCCACCAACCAGAAGCTGCCCTGGCGGGCCTGCACCAACTCCTGGGCTTTGGCGGCTTCCCCCTTGGCGAGGAAGGCATCGACGCTGCGCAGCAGGAACTGCTCTTCGCAGGGGAAGGTGTCGATCGCGCCGAGCACGCCCGGGCGTTCGTGGCTGATCAGCTCGCGCAGGCCCAGTTCCTCTTCCACCCGGGCGGCGATGGCGATGTAGGCCGTGGCGTGGTTGCGGCGGAGGGCCTTCACATCGGTGAGGGCGTTTTCTTCAGCGGCCTTGCCCACCGGCAACGACTGCTTGGCGAAGGCGGTGAGCTCATCGCCGTGCCAGTCGTGAAGGAACTCATGCAGCAACAGGGCCCGCTGGGCCCGTTGGCGCCACTCGGCCAGGGTGGCCTCTGCTGGGAAGCCGAGGCCCCAGCGGCTGTGAAGCAGATCCTGCAGTTCGCTCTGCAGGCCCTTGGCGCTGATGCCGGCATCGAACTGCTCGGATGCCAGCCACAGCCGAGCCAGCTCCGCATTTTCTGGTGGGCTGCCCATGCCGCCGAGCTGCTGGCGGAACAGGGCCTTGAGCTGGCTGAATCCCCCATCGCCGGATTGCTCCAGGGCGATGGCGATGTCGCGGTAGGTGAGGTCGGGCCGTTTGAGCAGCTGCTCCACCTTCTCGGGCTCCATCACCTCCCGCAGGTACACGCGGGCCCGCTTCACCAGCTGCGCCTCGAAGACCGTCCCGGCGCGGATTAGCTCAAGCAGGGTGGCCCGGCCATCGGCCTCCTGCCGCTGGGGTAGGTAGACGAGCAGTGGCTCCGGCAGATCAGAGCAAACCAGGGGTTCGAGCTGGTGGCGCAGGGCGAACAGGCTGGAGCCAGCCTCGACCCACTGGGCCTGCAGCTCTCCGAGGTTCAGGCCACCGGGCGTTCCATCGCTGGGCTGTTTGGTGGCCAGAGCATCTAGCAGCGAGCTCAGCTGCTCGGCTGGGTCGAACAGCAACACCACCCGGTGCAGGCTGAGCTGGCGGGCGAGCTCCTGGCAGAAGCGGGCCTGCAGTTTGTTGGGCGCTGCCTGGACCATTACGCATCACCCTCAGAGTCTGCGGCAACTGCCGACCGCCCCTGCTCGCTGAGCACGTAACGAGCGCCGCGGCGTTCACCTAGCTGATCGACCTGGCCGCTCTCCTTGAGCTGCTTGATCACGGCGATGAGGGCGCCGGCCTCCACGCCGATCAGATCGGCAATCGCCGTCTTGGCCAGACCATCGGACGGTGCGGCGGTGAGGGCGAGCAGCACCTGTCGGGTGGCTTCCGCATCCACCACTGCAGCGCTGCCACGGGCACGCCGTGGCGTGGAGCTACCACTAGCGCGAGTGCTGCGGCTGGCACGGGTGCGGGTTGGAGCCACCGGCGGTGGTGCAGCCAGGAATCGCTCCAGGGCACTCTTGACCGCTGGAATGCTGTGCTCGGAGATGAGAGCCTGCAGATCCGCTTCCGAGAGCTGCCGCGGCAGCCAGTTGCCGTTGTTGGTTTCCTGCCAGAGCCGCTCTTCCAAGCCATGGGCGATCGCCAGACTGCGATCGGTGGTGCACTTGGGTATCACTCGCTCCGGCCAGAGATGGAACGCGAGATGGGCCCAGTCGTAGTCGCCCTTCACCAGCTTGTCCCAACACTCCTTGCACTTCTTCTGCCAGGGGGTGTAGGGCGTGATGCGCCAAAGGATGGCGTGGTTGATGATCACGCCATCGTTGAGGTTGGGGTTCCAGAGCGGAGCGACGAGATCAAGCTCGCTCTTGAAGATCCGTAGATCCTCCAGCAGGGTCTGCGTCTCTTGAAGCCGGGTGGCTGATTCACTTGAGAGTGTCCCTTGGGACTCAAGCTCGAACTGTTCCCTCTCGGCCTGTTGAATGCGGGGCTCGACAAAATCACGCAGCACTCGGTAAAGCGTGTCTTGCGTGAAGCGGTGGTAGTAGAGCCAGGCTGAATAGCTTCCACTACCGGCTGAAAGTTGCCAATAGATAGGCCCTTGTCGTCGGCTCTTAGAGTAACGCCTTAGGTGATCAGCAAAAAGACCTGACGGGAGGCGCAAGTAATCGCGCAAAGACCGACAACTGAGGCCGGCAAGTGCTTCGTGTTCAATGCTTTTAGCTTGATCATTCCAAATGCAACCTAGCGCTTCGCGCATGCGTGAAACAATATCCTCGTCATTTCCGTTGTCATCAGCAAGGATTCCCGTCCAAGATATTGCTAGTGGGTAATTAGCAGGAATATTTCCCGGCTCAGCGGGTCGCTTATCTGAATCATGGAGCATGCATGGCGAGCAGCCTTGAAGATCTGTAAAAGGATCCGGTATCTCGGGCTCTGGAAGCACCTTCGTAAAGAATCGAGCGTCCCACCTCCCATAAATGATGCCAAGCATTTGGGAGAAAATAGATTCTCCTGCGCATCTATCGTCCACTTGTCCTGCTAATTCGAGATCCTGCAAAAACTGGTCGTCTGAGTCTGAGGATGCGGTTCGCCCGCATAGTGCATCGATTTCCAGATGTGATCTTCTGACTATGTTTCGCAGGTCGTCTATTGCAGTATTAAATTGTGGGGCGCTGTGGAGGCTGGGGCTGACCGTTCGCGAAAAGATAGGGGACTCTTCGTTAAAGGAATCAATCTCTTGCAGCGCCCTGGTTGCCGCTTCGGCAAGCGTGCTAATCAGGCTCTTGTTTTCAAGGACTTTTGAAGGCAGCGGGATCGAGGACACGTATACCACTTGCCATGACCGATCATCCGTGAGAAGCTCTAGAAATGATGCCGATTCTTGGCTATTTAGATAGCCCATAAAAAAGAAAAACTCCTCTTCGCTCTGGGTGTATATTGAGCACCCATGCATGTCGTATATAAATCCTGCAGGGAGAGGACGGACGCAGAAGTATTTGCTTACCAGCGGAAAGCTGAGTCCAGCTCTGAAAAAAGAGTCTTCGTTTTTTATGGTCCTAGATGCCGAGCCGTATTTGGCGGCCGCCAGTCGCTTCATCTCATGGCCGCTGCTTTTCCATGAGACCTTGAGATGGTTGGAGAAATAGTACTTTAAGGCTTCCCCACCTTTATTGTAGTAGGGCCATATGGATTGTGGAGAAGGAGGAAGCTCCCAAGCAAGTCTCAGGAACCGCTCATTATCGCCAGTTGCAATACCTTGCTTAATCTCGCAGTACTGCGAAAGCGGGAACGAGGATCCGAGTGCGCTCAGCTGCTCATTTTCAATCCAATATGCAAATGGAGAGCCAGGAATTTTAAAAAACTTCTCAACTGCTTGCACATAGACTCCAGAGCGATAGCTCCTGGTTCTACCAAGGAGTTCTTGCTCATGAGATGCTGGGTGAAACTTTCTAAGGTTGATGAAGTATGTATATCTTCTAATCGATGACTTGTTAAGTGTATATGCGGCAACCTGAACGGCTGCATTATCAAGTACTCCGTACCCCAGATCGGCCATGACGTCAATCTTGGCATCTTCAGTACAGCACTCGATGCGCCAATCTTTTGACCTGAACAGGAGCAGACCAATTCGCGAAGTCAACGCCCCTATGTAGCCTGATGATTCGAGCAGATCGATGCATCGTCTAATAAAGCAAGCGTAGATGTCAAATCTGGCGCTGCCATACGCTTGTTTCAGATATGCCTGCGACTCAGAGGAGAAGTCTCCGAATGGAGGATTCATTAATATGGTATCGTATTGAGTTCGAGACGTATCTATGAAGGCGAGCCCTTGGGAGGTGTCGCTTGCAAAGAGTCGCCTCTGGAAATGGCTCAGACTTTCGGCCTGATTTGCAAAGCTATCTAGAGCTTCGTAGACTCGCTCTTCGATTCTCTCCCAGAAATCTGTAGCATGATTTGAGTTGATTGTGCTGCGAGTTGCTTCGGGTTGCGGGGACGTTCTCGACCCTGGAAAGCTAAAGAGTTCTGGCTGCCTAGTGGCCAGATCTTGCCACTCTCGGCGGGAGGCGTCGATTGAGGATCGGATTTCCTCGTCTATTCTGAGAAGCAAGCCGCTCTCTCCTGCTAGCTGCATCTTGTCAAAGATTGACTCCAGTAGGGGCTGGACTAGGCTCCTTTCGGCCTCGGGGAAATGCTTATCAACAAAATCGCTAAGTAACTCCCTCTCTCCGGGCATCGGTTCCGCACAGGCTACTTTTGAATGTGTGATCGGCGGGCGATCGGAAGCTTGCAGTAGTTGCTCCTGCCAGGCACGTTGCGCCCGCAGCCACAGGGTGAGTCTGGCGATTTGTGTGGCTCGGGGATCAATGTCGATTCCGTGGATATTATGGTGCAGGATCAGGCTGGGCACTTCCCGCAAGAAGTCTTCCTTGTTGGCAATGCTGGCTACATAGTCAACAAAATGAGGAAAGGTTTTTCCTGTTTTGATTAGAGGGTCTGAACTCCTTGCGATTTCCCAGGCTTCCTCATATATCGCTAGATACAAATCAAAGGCATAAAGCCCAAAGTGCATCGATCCGCAAGCTGGATCGAGCATGCGGATTTCGCGCGGATCCTTCAGCGGGCGATGGGGGATGTGCACCGGCTGGTGCAGCAGCTCATCCTGGCTGAGCACTGCATCGGCATCGGGCTGCGATGGAGGTTCTTCCCCTGGCTGCAACCAGATTTCATGGGGACGCCGCACCAGGTAGCGGCAGCGATGTTTCAGGCCTGTCTTGCCCTGGCGCATCTCGTACCAAATGCGACCGAGAGTGTTGTCGGTGAGGAACTCCACCACGTAACGCGGTGTGAAGAACTGGTTGCGGACGGCCAATTCTCGACTGTTGCGTGGTGCTCCTCCCTTGGCCGCATCGCGCATTTCCTTGACATCATCCCCATTGAAGTACTGGTACACCCAGCCCAAGGTTTCGTCTTCGATCCAGAGCTCAGCCAGTTCCGGGCGGTTGAGGATCTCCAGCAGCTCCAAAAGCGCTGCGCGTTTCGGCCACAGCAAGCTCGCGGGATCGCGTGGATCAAACAGGGCCCGCAGCTCGCGGCTCACATCCTCAAAGATCGTTTCCAGATACAGCCGGTAGCTGCTCTCCTGATCCGCCAATAGACCTTGAGCCACTGCGGTGAACTCCAGGAAACCAACGCTTTCCAGCCCGCCGCTCACGCAGGGCCGCACCAACTCGCGGGCTTCCATCAGCTTCAGTGCCACGAAGCGGTTCAGCGCCGTGAAGGCCATCTCCCGCAGGGCCAGGAGCAATGCCTCCTTGCGGTCGTGGATCTGGGCTTCCTTGTGCTCGATCCAGGCCACGAGCTTCTCGCGGATCAGCCGCTGCTCGGCCTGCAGGTGCGCACCGGGCTCTTCGGCCCAGCGCACCTTCTCCACATCAATGTCGTAGGTCTGCAGCAGCTGGCTGCGGAACTCCTCCTCCAGCAGCTTGCGGGCATCTTGGGTGGCCTTCTGAAGCCTGTTGCGTTGTTCCTTTTCCATGGTTCAGGCCCTCC
>Ga0194123_10006953_pt1 | contig 11481 bp, 13 predicted proteins | sample TA2MahsurfametaG_5_FD_155479 | JGI IMG/M metagenome (GOLD analysis project Ga0194123, IMG submission 155479) | Freshwater microbial communities from Lake Tanganyika, Tanzania - TA2015023 Mahale A surface | ecosystem: Environmental > Aquatic > Freshwater > Lake | place: Tanzania: Lake Tanganyika... | reverse complement strand
TCGGTCCTCGCCGCCTGCGTGCGCGTCGCACCCGTGGTCAAGATCCAAAGTGCCTGTTACGAACGCTTCGGCGTCGATGGCATGAAGGCGCTTGCCGCCACGCTCGCGTCGGCCCGCGAGCAAGGGTACGAGGTGATCCTCGATGCCAAGCGCGGCGACATCGGCATCAGCGCCGAGCACTACGCCGCGGCGGCGTTCGAGGCTGCGCAGGCCGATTGGGTCACCGTGAACGCCTATCTGGGCGCCGATGGCCTGGCTCCCTTCGTGAAGCATGACCACGGGGCATTCGCCCTTGTGCGAACCAGCAATCCCGGCGGCGATGCGCTGCAGTCTCTGCGCTTGGGCGACGGCCGCTCGGTGGCCGAAGCCGTGGCCGACTTGGTTGCCGAGGCAGGCAAGGCCACGCTCGGCGGTACGGGCTACAGCTCGCTCGGTGCCGTCGTGGGTGCCACCAAGCCCGCCGACGCCGCACGACTCCGCGGTCGCATGCCGCACACGCTGTTCCTGGTTCCAGGCTACGGCGCACAGGGCGGAGGGATCGCTGACATCAAGCCTTGCTTCAACGCCGATGGACGCGGCGCGATCATCACCGCCAGCCGCAGCATCATTTACGCCTTCTCGAACGACGATCATGACTGGGCAGGCGCCATCCGTCGCGCAGCCGAGTCCACCCACCGCGAACTCGCTGAAGGGCTTCGCGCATGAACCTCCCCCGGCTCCTGATCGGCGTCTTCATCGTGGCGCTGGTCTCGCTGCCGCTGGCGCTGCGACGCAGTGCGCCCGGCGTGGCGAAGGGCGTGCCGAGCATCGTGGTCATCACGCCTCACAACGAGCAGATCCGACACGAGTTTGGCCGCGCCTTTGCGCGCTGGCATGAGCGCGTGCACGGTTCGCCGGCAGCGGTGGTCTGGAGCACACCGGGGGGCACCAGCGAGATCCGCCGCATGCTCGTGGCGAGCGTCGAGAGCGATCTGCGCGCGGGCAAGCCTGTGGGGGGCGATGCCGACCTCCTCTTCGGCGGCGGCAGCTACGAATTCGACCTCCTGTCGAAACCCGTCAGCGTGTCGGTGGATGGCGAGCAGCGCTCGGCGACCGTGCTCGAACCCGTGGTGCTTCCCGAAGGCTTCCTCAACATGGCCTACGGCGACAACGACATTGCGGGCAACCGGCTCTATGCGCCCGATGGTGCGTGGTACGGCGCCGCGCTCTCGAGCTTCGGGATGGTCTACAACGCACGGCTCCTCGAGCCAATCGGCGTGCCGGCCCCGGCGCGCTGGCAGGACCTGGCCGATCCACGCTTGGCTGGCTGGGTGGCGATGGTCAATCCCTCCCAGTCAGGTTCAGTGGCCACGGCTTTCGAGACGATCCTGCGCCGATGCGGCTGGCAGGACGGCTGGCGCATCCTGCGCCGAGCCGCTGCCAACGCGCGCACCATCGCCGCATCAAGCAGCCGGATACCGGTCGATGTCGCCGATGGCGAAGCCGCGGTCGGCGTCTGCATCGACTTCTACGGTCGCTTCGAAGCCCAGGCCTTGATCGACGATGCGCGACTGGCCGGCAAGGAACCCGATGGCCGACTGGCCTTCGTGGATCCGGTCGGGGAGACCGCGATCGATGCCGACCCCGTGGCCATGCTGCGCGGTGCGCCAAATCCGGAACTCTCTCGCCGCTTCATCGAGTTCTGCATCAGCGACGAGGCGCAGGCCTTGTGGCAACTGCCGCGCGGCTACACGGGCCGCATCGAGGGGCCGGAGCAGTACGAGCTCCGTCGCCTGCCGGCCACGCGCCGCTTCATTGGACGCTTCGTGACCGAGACAATCGATGGCATCGATCCCTTCGCCGTTGCGGCCCCGCTCTCGAAGGATTCGAACATGCGCAGCTTCATCGCCCCGCTCTTCAGTGGCCTGTGCATCGATCACCACAAGCCGCTGCGCACGATGTGGAGGCGAATCATTGATCACCCTGCCTATCCCAAGACCCGGGCCGGCGAGCACGCCGAGCTTGTTCGTGCGGACGATGTCAGCGACCCTGAACTCAAGGCCCTGCTCATCGCTTTCGATGCCATGCCGATCCTTCCTGCCCCCGATGGCACCACCAAGGCGCTCTGGGATCCCACCAATCTGGCCGCCCTGCGTGCCGGCTGGCTCAAGGGCGAGTGGAAGGATGCAGGTCTATGGCCGGCAGGCACCTCGCCCGCGATCGACCTGCGCCGGCGCTGTGCAGCGCTCGTCGCCGAGCAGGCCGGGCTGGTGGGTCAGGCAGCCGCCCGATGACCGCCATGGATCCGCGTCCGGTTCACCTTGATCTGGTACGCGACAGTGCGCTCTCGATCACCTGGGACGATGGTCACGCAAGCCGATTGCCCGTGGCGCTGCTTCGGCGCATGTCGCCCAGCGCCGATCAGCGACAGCTGCGCGAGGAGATGGCCTCGAACCCGCTCACCGTGCTGCCGTCACGAACCTTCGATGCACCGATTCGCGCGGAGTCAATCGAGCTTGTGGGTAACTATGCCCTGCGCATCCGCTTCAGCGATGGCCACGACACCGGCATCTATTCGTGGCGATACCTGCGGAGCCTCGATCCCCAAGGACCGACCGGCTGATGGAGTGGATCCTTGACCCAGCGCTGCCGCGCCCGAGCCGACTCACGCTCCCATCAGGTGCGTGTACGGCGCGCGCCACCGTCGATGGCGTGCGCCTGAGCTCCGGGGTCGCGCACGTGAACAATGTCGAGTATGTGCGATGGGTGGATGAACTCGCAGCGCTCCACGCGCACGAGCTCGGTCACGGACGACTCGCGATGCTCGAGGCAGGCCGCATGTGGTTCGTCGCCCGGCATGAACTCGATTACCGCGCGGAGTGCTTCGCAGGCGATTGCTTGCATGCGGCGACCTGGATCGAACGCGTCGAAGGTGCTCGAGCGTGGCGCCGCACGGCGATCTGGCGAGTGCCGGAACAGACTGTGCTGACTGCACTTACAGCATGGGCGCTGGTGGACCTCACCTCGCGCCGCCCCGTCCCGCTGCGCTCAATCGCCGGTGCCGCGGCGACCGGCTGAGAGAACGACGGACCCACGGCAGGCAAAATTGAAGGTTTGCGGCAGGTGCTGACGAATAACCCAGCGCAGCAAGGATGTGCGCTGCCCAACCAAGCATCTTTCTCCCCTCCGCTCCGCTGACCCGATCCGTTGGGTCAGCGGAGTTTTTCGTTGGCGCACCGAGTTGCCGCCCCGAGTCGCTGCACGGATCATCCACGCATGCTTGCGTTCCTCGTCGCGTTGATCGTCGTTCCGCCGTTCACCGATGCCGCTGATGGCGGCGCTCGCGAGGGCCAGGTCGTGCAGGCCCCGGTGCCCAAGCGCGACCTGCGCATTGCGATCCTGCCCGATCGCACCACTGGCCGCGACTGGGGCCTGCCCTACCTCGATGCCGCAGTCGAGGACCTCAATCGCCTGAAGCCCGACGCCGTCTTCTGCGTCGGTGACCTGATCCAGGGTTACACGCGCCGCCCCGAGGTGTGGCAGTCGCAGATGAACGCGTACCTCAAGCGCGTGAAGGCGCTCAACATGCCGTGGTACCCAACCGCCGGCAACCATGATGTGATCGCCGGCACGCGCGATCCCAGTGACCGACGCTTCGCCGAGCTCTACCGGCGCGAAGTCGGTCCGCTCTGGTACGCGGTCGACCTGGATCGCCTGACGGCCATCGTGCTCTATTCGGATGAAAACCTCGACGATCGTTCGATCACGCTTGGCGATGAGCAGTTCGCCTGGCTCAAGGGCCAGCTGGACCGTGCGAAGGCGCGCAAGGTGCCGTCGATCCTGCTCATGCACCGCCCACTCTGGAGATACCGCGAAGTGGGATGGGACGATCGAGTGCACCCGCTGCTCGCGCCCGCCGGCACGGTCGCCGTGATCGCGGGGCACTTCCACAGCATGCAGCGTGATCCCGACCGCGACGGCGTGCAATACCACATCCTCGGCACCTGCGGCGGCGCGATCGACCAGCACCCGCTGACCGGCCAGCTCCAGCACATCTCGATGCTCGATCTGAAGGATGGTTCGGCCGAGGTCTGGCACCAGTTCGCCGGCGCGACGCTGCCGGGCGACTTCATCGTGGCCGAGGACCAGGAGAGGGCTTTCAAGCTCAAGCGAGACGAGAAGACCGTCGTGATCTCGGGATCGCTGCCCGAACCCGGCTCGAGCGGCCTGCGCGATGCACCCTTGTCGGTCACGATCAGCAACCCGATGGATCTGCCGATCACCGCTCTGGTGCGCTTGCGCGATGGCAGCGGCGAGGAGTGGATCGTGCCCGGCGAGCCCGCGGTCAGCCGCACGCCTCGCGACACGCACAATCAGGCCGTGACCGACCTGCATACGCCGATCACGATCGACCCGGTGACGCCGATCACCATCGCGCCCCGCGCCAAGGCCACAATCCCTCTGACCGTGGATTGCCCAGCGCTCAAGGATCCGCTCAGGGCCCCCGAGGCGGTCGTGGAGCTCTCGTTCACCGACTCGAAGGGCCGCACCGTGCCGGTCGCGGTGCGCCGCCGGCTTCCGATTGCGCGCACGCTGGCCGCCCTCGTGCCCATGCCGCTTGAGGAGTGGGAGTGGACCCCCTACGCCACCGATGACGCACCGCCGACCGTCACGGCCGAGCGATCGGGCGAGTCACTGGTCCTGACCGTGCGGGTGCCGGATGATCGGGTGGCCGAGTCGTTCCCCGCGGCCACCGAGCGCCGCGACCGGGCCACGAATCCCTTGGTCGACGCCCTGGCGATCCGACTGCACGGGACTGGCAAACCGGCCGCGTGGACCTGGGAGCCGTCGACCGCCTCGCTGCTCGGTGCACCGAGTGGACCGACCTTTGAGCGCGTGCCGTCGACCGATGGCTGGGCGGCGCGATGCACGATTCCCGCAGCCCTCATGAAGGGCGTCACCGCGATCAACGTCGGCGTGGCCGACAATGACGACACATTCCATACCCAGTGGAGGTGGCTGTCGCCAAGCGATCTCCCGGCCGCGCTTGACCCGAACCAACGCTGACTCCGCCGCGTCTTTCTGCTATCGTTTCCACCAACCAAGGAGTCCTCCCATGAAGACCACTCTGATCCTGTGCAGCATCCTCGGCGCATCCATGCTGACCGCGTGCGGCGGCGGCGGCTCGTCGGGAACCGTGATCCGTGAAGACCAGAAGCGCAAGCCACCTGCAACCCAGGTCCAGGCACCCGACGATGCCTTCAACGCCAACCGCAAGCTCCAGTCGAGCAGTGGCGCAGCAGGCGTCGAGCCACCGAAGAAGAACTGATCGATCGTCCGCGCGTGCGGGCCGTCGAACCAGTCCAAGCAACGTCAACGCCCTGGCCGCGCGCCGGGGCGTCGTCGTTCATGGGTTGGTGAGGAGGTGTTCCACCGCGTGTACCGCGCGAACCACGACGCGCGCGATCACCGCGATGCATCGACTCGCCTTCAGTTCCCCAGCATCAGGTCCCGCAGGATCTGCAGGCCTTCGGCCAGCTGCGCATCGTTCACGGCGTACGAGATGCGGAAGTGCGTGTCGCGTGCGCTGAAGACACCGCCCGGCACCACGAGGACGCGCCGCTCGAGCGCCTTCTCGCAGAACTGAGTGCCCGTCATGCCGAGCCGTTCCGGCACCGGTACGAAGGCATAGAACGCTCCCTCGGGCTTGGGGACATCGACCACGCCCTCGAAGGCCTTGAGCACCATGTCGCGCCGACGCTCGTACGCCAGGAGCGCTCCCGACAGGTCGCAGCGGTAGGCGTGCGCAGCCGCCACCTGCAGCGGCGTCGGTGCGCACACGTAGGTGTACTGCTGGAGCTTCGTCATCTGCTGGATCAGGTGGATCGGCCCGGCCGAGTAGCCCAGGCGCCAGCCCGTGCAGCCGTAGGTCTTGCCGAAACCGCGGATCACGAGCACATCCTTCGAGAAGCGGGCGGGGCTGGGAGCCTCGGGCATGCCGAAGACGAACTCGTCGTAGATCTCATCGCTCACGAGCTGCAGGTTGCGGCCCTTGCACAGGTCGACGATGTCACGCAGCTCGGCCTCGTTGAGCACGGTGCCGCAGGGATTGCTCGGGCTGCAGATGAGCACGGCCTTCGTGCGCGGCGTCAGACACCGCTCGATGCGGTCCGCCGTCATGCGGAAGTCGGGGTACGTGTCGCACGTCACCGGCACGCTGTTGGTCATGTAGCACAGCTGCGGGTAGTGCAGGAAGAAGGGATCGGGCATCACGAACTCATCGCCCGGATCGAGCAGCGCCATCGCGACCAGGAGCAGCGCGCCGCTCGTGCCCGAGTTGATGAAGAGGCCCAGCGAGCCATCGTTGTGCCAACCAAGGTCGCGCCCCACATGCGCCCACGCTGCCTCGAGCAGTTCCGGCACGCCGACCGTGAGCGAGTAGCCGTTGCGATCGTTGCGGATCGCATCGATCGCGGCCTGCTTCATCGGCTCGGGCACCGGGAAATCCGGCTGGCCGATGCTGAGGTTGATCGGGTTCTGGAGCTTCAGGCCCGACTCGAGGATGCGTCGGATGCCGCTGGGCTGCATGCCGCGGGCGCGATCAGAGATCAGGTGTTCGAGGGCGTGGCTCATGAGGTCTCCGAAACGAAGCGCCCCCGGTGGATGCCGGGGGCGCAGGGAGTCTAGCGATGGGAGCCGGGGCTCACTTCTTCTTAGCAGCAGGCGCGGCGGCCTTGGCCTTCGGATCGGCGGCGGCGGCGGCGGCATCACCTTCCTTGGCCTTCTTCTTGCCGGCGGCGGCCTTGATGCTGCGCACCTTGACCAGGCCGAGCGCGCTGTTCTTCTCCATGCTGAAGCGCTCTTCGGCGCTGAGCTTGGCGATGCGCTCGGTGCGCGTGAGCACATTGCGGTGCTGCGCGAGGGCGCCGGACTTGGTCTTGAGGCTCGGATGGATGCTCATGGTCGTGTTCCTTCAGTCGTTCGTGCTCGGGACTCAGCCCTTGGACTTCTCGTAGTAGCAGTCGCTCAAGTCCGGGTTGCCCGCCTTGGCTGCCTTCCACAGGCGACCGACGGCCTTGACCTCGTTCTTCAGCGCCTCCGCCGCTTGGTCCGACCCGGTCGTGGACGCGGGCAGGACGATCACTTTGGAGAGTCCGGCATTATTGCCGGAAACCTGCCACGCATCAAGCCCCTTGCTGCGCAGGAACGCCGTGAGCTCCCCCGCTGGTGCGGCTGCACCCGTCATGACCACCAGATAATTCAGGCCAGCCTTGCGTGGATCGCCGCCCGCAGCTGCAGGGAGCGGTGGCTTTGCTTGAGATAACGCGGGCGTGGACGCAGACGCGCCGTTCGCTGAAGGACGAGATGGCACCGTCGCGCTTGGTGCTGGCGTGGTCCTCACGCCTGCCCCGCCATCCGTCGATGCAACGCCGCGCAGCAGCACGATGCCAACGACCACCACCGCCACCGCGACCAGCACGCCAAGGATCGCCCACGCCTTCCATGGACGACGAGGTTCGATGGCCCCGCTGCCGAGCGAGAAACCCGCGCCCGACGGACGGCTCGGTGTGGGATCACCCACGCCCTTGCGCATGAGTTCGTACAGGGTCGCTTTGCCACGGCGCTGCATGGTGGGATCGTAGCGATTCAGGCTTTCCTGACGAGGCCCATCGCCACGGCCTGTGCCATGGCCAACCCCCCTGCGTGGGTGAGCGACAGGTGCAGGCGCACCACGCCCCGTTCAGAGGCCGTTTGAGCCACCGCGCCCGTCAGGCTGACCCCGGGCGCACCGAGGACATCATGGCTGACCTCGATCTCGGTCCAGCTCATGCCATCCCGCATGCCGGTCCCAAGCGCCTTGAGTACGGCCTCCTTGGCGGCGTAGCGGGCGGCGAGCCGCTCGATGCGGTTGCGCGAGCGAGCGCAATAGGCCTGTTCCGCCGCGGTGTAGACGCGGTCCAGGAACGCCTGCTCGTGATCGCCCAGCATGCGCTCGATGCGCGCGCAGTCGACCAGGTCGATGCCGATCCCGATCACCTCATGCATGCGCTGCTCCTCGCGCGGCCACGGAGCGATCGAGCCATCGATCGAGCGTGGAGCGGATGCCGGTCGGCGCGTCGGCCCAACCGCGAGCATCGATGACGGGGTGCGCCCTGAAGCCGATGGTGGCGAGCGTGGCGGCCAAGGCCAGCGCATCGAGTCGTGCATCGCCCGGCTGCAGGACGGGACCGCGATGACCGCTGCGCAGGAGATCGACCAGGCGGAGGCCGGCCAGGCGCGAGCCCTCGCGGGCGCATGCTGCATCGACCGACTCACCAGCGGCCAGCAGCACCGGTGGATCGATCGCGATCGCGGCTGGGCCATCGGTGTCATGGCCGCCGCCGAGCACGGCCAGCATCACGCCGCGTCGCTGCGCCTCGGCGATGACGGCCATGCGCACGGCGAGTGCGGTCGCGTGGCCATCCGATGCAGGCAGCCAAGTCGTGACCGTGAGTCGACCAAGGAGTTCGGCCCACTCGATCGCGGCCAAGAGCGCTTGTGCCGCGGTGTCCGCGCGCGCTGGATCGGCCAGGTGTTCCGGTGGCAGGATGCAGTCGATGCCAGTCGCTGCGGCATTCGACGCACGGACCGCATCACCGATCCCGCGTCGTTCACTGCGATCCATCGTGCGCACGCGCGTCTGCGGCATGGTGGCCGAGAGCTGCACCGCACGCGCGCCAGCGGCGGAGCACCACGCGAGTGCATCGGCGAACGGCAGTCCAAGATGCTCGATGGCCACGCTTGGTTCGGGGATCGCGCTCGTGAGCTGGGTCAGCACGCGGCAAGCGTAGCGGCGTACGCTTACTGCATGAACCGAACCGTGCTGGCCGCAAGCGTGACCTGGTGCCTCTGGTGCTTGGCTTGTGCTGCGCCGACCGTGGTGGCGATCACCTCGTTCATGGTGCTCAAGCGCATGGGCGCGGTGGATCCAGCCGCTGGTGCGCGGTTCGCGGGCGATGCCGCCGCTTCGGGCAGCTTCGTGGCCGGTCAGGTTGCGGGCACGGCCTTCGCCACGATGGCGTGGATCAAGCTCGCGATCGCGCCGGTGGCGCTCGTGCTCTTGGCCATGTCCATGCTGCGCCGCCCGGCCTGGACGATCGCGCTGCTCGTGGCCGCGGGCGTGATGACGGCAGCGAGCCACGTGCTCGACACGCGCACAGCCGCCGTGGGCGCGGCGTGGCACGACGCGGTGCACGCCGGCAACACCGAGGGCGCACTCGCCCACAAGAGCACCATGGATACCCTGCATCCGTGGGCGGAGCGCTTCAACGGTGCGGCCAGCCTGAGCGCCATGGCTGCGGGTGCCGTGGCGCTCTCCTTCGCAGCCCCACGACGAGCCGGATCATGACGCAGCGGCTTCCCCGACCCGGTCCTGCCAAGCGTGCACGCGCGCTGGAACTGCTTGCCGCGCTGAAGGAGCGCTATCCCGATGCAGTCTGCGAACTCACCTGGACGAAGCCGCACGAACTGCTCGTGGCCACGATCCTGTCGGCGCAGTCCACCGATGTGGGCGTGAACAAGGCCACGCCGGCGCTCTTCAAGCGATTTCCGATGCCGAGCAACTACGCGCGCGCAACGCCGAGCGAGATCGAGCCCTTCGTGAAGAGCCTGAACTTCTGGCGCAACAAGGCCCGAGCGGTGCACGAGTCCATGACCACGGTCTGCGAGCGTTTCGGCGGCGAGGTGCCGCGCACCATGGAGGAGCTCCTCACCCTGCGCGGCGTGGCGCGCAAGACAGCCAATGTGGTGCTCGGCAATTGCTTCGCCATCAACGAAGGCGTGGTCGTCGATACGCACGTGGGTCGGCTCGCCAAGCGCTTCGGGCTGACTCGGCACGACGATCCGGTGAAGGTCGAGCGCGACCTGATGGTGCTCATCCCGCAGGAGGACTGGTGCCTCGTCAGCCACTTGTTGATCTTCCACGGCCGACGCGTGTGCAAGGCGCGCGGTGGCCTGTGCGCCGACGACGCTATTTGCCAGCGTTGGTGTTCGCAGGCTCGCCAATCGGCTTCCACTCGGTCGTCCCCATCCCGCCCAGACCGCTCACGTACGAAGCGCCCTGCCCCGCGCGGCGCGGGAAAACGTGCGTGACCGGACCGGGCAGCCGCAGCGAAGCGACCTCGGCTACTCCCACGGCCGGTGCGGTCTTGCGTCGATAGACCTTCAGCCCATCCTGATACGCGACCCACAGATCGGTCTCGACGATCGCCATGGTGGCGATGCGCGGCATCGTGAATTCCTGGCGCGAGCCAGCGATCTCCACGACCAGGCTCGAACGATCCTCGCCCTCGATGCGGGCTTTGCCATCGTCAAGGGAGAGTTCATCGCGTGGCATCTCTCCCACCTGAAGCGAGCGCTGCACGAGATCGCACTCTCCGCCGACTGAATAGCTCCACACGTCCGTGGGCGTGCCCGCCAGGATGCGGCGCTGGTCGCTGAGCGCGATGACGATGTTGCCCGGCTCGCGATGGCTCCTGTAGAAGGTGTCGCCGGGGCCCTCTTCATCAGTCTCGAGCCGGAAGAGCGATCGACCGAACGCGCCGTAGACCCCGTAGCGATTCTTGCCCAGGAGTTCGATGCCCAGCGCGCCCTTGACCTTGATCTCGAGTTCATCGGTCAGTCCCGTTGATCCAAAGGACCAGGTGAACATGGCATCGGGCGTGAACGCCCACGCGCGGCCGCCGGCGATCGAGATCGTCTGGATGCCCTTGCCAAGCGCGACCTTCGAGACCTCGGCGAAGGCATGATCGATCATCGTGACGGCCGAGCCGCGGCGGCCTTGCTCCAGGAGCAGCGCGCCGCCCTCGGGGCCTTGGCCAGGTTGCAGCGGCAGGATCGCGCTCGCTTCGATCCCCATGTCGGCGCCGTCGAGCGCGCGCAGGTCGTTGCCCACGAGCACCACGAGTTCGTTGCCGACCTTGACGACCTCGCTCGCGGCATCGAGCCCGTTCAGGTAGCGCTTGCCCGATGGCAGCTCGAGCACGCCGCCGATGCCGCTGACGAAGAGCTGGTCATCGATGACGGTGACGGCCTCGGGCTCAAGGCCAAGTGCAGCCGACGAGCTTGTCTCGACCACGGCCAGGTCCTTGGGGTCGCGCACATCGATCCGGACCAAGGCCGTGCGCTCGACGACGGCATACAGGTCGCCCTGCCAGGCCGCCAGCGACCGGATCGCGCCGCCCGAGCCGGCAGGCATGGGCTCGATCGTGCTGAGGACATCACCCGTCCGGGCACCCAGGCTCAGGAGCCGGTGGCCAAAGCCCTGGTACCAGCCCCCCGCGTAGCCCAGCGCGCACCAGTGCACGCCGCCCACGGTGTGCGTCACCTTGAGCTCACGCGGCCGGCGGTCGGTCCGGTCCTCGCGCTCGTACTTGTAGGGATCCCCGCAACCCGCCAAGGCCAGCACCGCCAGCATGATCCAGTGACGCACCATGCCGGGAGCCTACCCGAGCGGTGTAGGCT
>Ga0194123_10006941_pt1 | contig 11496 bp, 9 predicted proteins | sample TA2MahsurfametaG_5_FD_155479 | JGI IMG/M metagenome (GOLD analysis project Ga0194123, IMG submission 155479) | Freshwater microbial communities from Lake Tanganyika, Tanzania - TA2015023 Mahale A surface | ecosystem: Environmental > Aquatic > Freshwater > Lake | place: Tanzania: Lake Tanganyika... | reverse complement strand
GGGCAGGCGACGCCAAAGCGAGCCACACATTGAGATCAGGAAGATCGACCAGCGCGATCACGACTCGATCAACTCGAACAGGCCGGCATTGCTGAATTGGTCTGCCTCGATGGCAAGAGGTCCTTGCAACTTGGGCAAGGCTGCTGCTGAACGCGCTGGCGCTGCGCCCAGACGCGGGGCGTCGAGCCCCTGCTCCACATAGCTGCGCAATAGCTGTTTGAGGGTGAGGCGCTCGCTGGCGGCACGGGCCTTCAACCGCGCAAAAAGCGGATCGGGCAACTCCAGCGTGGTGCGCATGACCGCTCGGTTGATAGATGCGCATTTTAATGCGCATTTTTGACCGCAAGCGGATTGGTGGGCGGGTTCTCCATCGATCCCACCACGTTGAACCCTTGGCGACGCAGCAGCGCTTCCTTGACCGCTTCTTCTTTGTCGGCGGCCACCATCTCATCCACCAGCTCTTCGAGGCTGGTGGTGGGGGTCCAACCCAGCTTCTCCTTGGCCCGGGTCGGATCGCCCAGCAGGGTCTCCACCTCGGCCGGCCGGAAGTAGCGCGGGTCGATGCGCACCACCACGGCTCCGGTGTCGCCGCGACGGCCCATTTCGGCAATGCCCTCGCCCTCCCAGACCAGGGGACCCCAGCCCAGCTCGCAAGCGGTGAGCTCGATGAAGCGCCGCACCGACTCCTGCCGACCGGTGGCAATCACGAAATCTTCGGGGATGCCCTGCTGCTGCAGCATGCGCCACTGCATCTCCACGTAATCGCGGGCATGGCCCCAATCGCGCAGCGAATCAAGGTTGCCCATGAACAGGCACTGATCCAACCCCGCATCAATGCGCGCCAGGCCGCGGGTGATCTTGCGGGTCACGAAGGTCTCACCACGGCGCGGTGATTCGTGGTTGAACAGGATGCCGTTGCAGGCATACATCCCGTAACTCTCGCGGTAGTTGACCGTGATCCAGTAGGCGTAGAGCTTGGCCACCCCATAGGGGCTGCGCGGATAAAACGGCGTGCTCTCTTTTTGCGGGATTTCCTGTACCAGGCCGTACAACTCACTGGTGCTGGCTTGGTAGATCCGGGTTTTGGCGCTCAGCCCCAGAATCCTCACGGCCTCGAGGATGCGCAAAGTGCCTAAAGCGTCGCTGTTGGCGGTGTACTCCGGGCTCTCAAAGCTCACCTGCACGTGGCTCTGGGCGCCTAGATTGTAGATCTCATCGGGCTGCACCTGCTGCACGATGCGGATCAGGTTGGTGCTGTCGGTGAGATCGCCGTAATGCAGCACCAAGCGGGGGTCACTCTCGTGCGGGTCTTGATACAGATGGTCGATGCGATCGGTGTTGAAGCTGCTGGCGCGGCGCTTGATGCCGTGCACCACATAACCCTTCTCAAGCAGCAGTTCGGCCAGGTAGCTGCCGTCCTGACCGGTGATGCCCGTGATCAGGGCCACGCGACCGGAGCAGCTGCTGTCCATGGGATCGGCGAAGGCAAGGCAATCCAACGATTCTGCAGGACACCAGCGATGCCCCTGCCACGAAGCGCTGGCAGAGTTCTGAGCAGGCTCCACCGTCCGACCCCGCATCTGCCTTGGCCCATCTGCTGATCACTGGAGGCGCCGGCTTCATCGGCAGTCACACAGCCCTGGTGCTGCTCGAAGCGGGCCACAGCCTAGTGGTGCTCGACAACTTCGCCAACAGCAGCCCCGAAAGCCTGCGGCGGGTGGCTGAGCTCGCCGCCCTGGGCGATCACACGAGCCGGCTGCAGGTGATCGCAGGCGACATCCGCACGCCCGCCGACCTGAATCGGGCCCTGAGCAGCGCCGGCCCCAGCGGCGAACCGATCGCCGGGGTGATCCATTTCGCCGGCCTCAAGGCCGTTGGCGAATCGGTGCAGCAGCCCTTGCACTACTGGGATGTGAACGTGAACGGCAGCCGCTGCCTGATCGCCGCCATGCAGCGCCACGGCTGCCGCACCGTGGTGTTCAGCAGCAGCGCCACCCTGTATGGCTTCCCCGAGTCGGTGCCGATCAACGAGGCCGCACCGGTGCAGCCGATCAACCCCTATGGCCACACCAAGGCCGCCGTGGAGCAGATGCTGGCCGATGTGAACACCAGCGAACCGGGCTGGCGCATCGCCCGGCTGCGCTACTTCAACCCGGTGGGGGCCCATCCCAGCGGCCGCATCGGCGAAGACCCGGGCGGCACCCCCAACAATCTCTTCCCCTACATCAGCCAGGTGGCCGTGGGTCGCCGGCCGCTATTGCAGGTGTTTGGTGGCGACTGGCCCACCCCCGACGGCACCGGCGTGCGCGATTACATCCACGTGATGGACCTGGCCGAGGGCCACCGGGCCGCTCTCAACCGACTGCTGAGCCACGGGCCCGAACTGCTCACCCTCAATCTGGGCAGCGGCCAGGGGCATTCGGTGCTGGAGCTGACAACCGCCTTTGAAGCCGCCAGCGGCCATCCCGTGCCCTACACGATCGTGGCGCGGCGCCCCGGGGATGCAGCCTCCACGGTGGCCGATCCCAGCCGGGCCGCCGAACTGCTGGGCTGGCGCACCCAACGCAACCTGGCCGACATCTGCCGCGACGGCTGGGCCTGGCAGGGCGCCAATCCCCGCGGCTATGGGCGTTGATCACCTGGGCGCAGGCCGCGGGCACGCTGCTGAGCACCTGATCCTGGCGGGGGGCGGCCACAGCCATGCCCTGGTGCTGCACATGTGGGGGATGCAGCCCCGGCGCCGGCCAAACGCCTGGATCACCCTGGTGAGCCGAGGCAGCTGCACCCTGTATTCGGGCATGGTGCCGGGCCTGGTGGCCGGCCTTTATGGGCGCGACGCCTGCGACATCGACCTGCGGCAGCTCGCTGAGCGGGCGGGGGTGAGCTTTGTGGCAGCCGAGATCACCGGGGTCGATCGAGCCGGCCGGCAGCTGCTGCTGGAGGGCAGGCCGCCGCTGCGCTTCGACTGGCTGAGCCTCGATGTGGGAGCCGAAACCGCCACTGCGGGAGCGCCGCCCGATGAGCGCTGGCCCATCAAACCGCTGGAGCCCTTTCTGGCCCACTGCGACGACCTGCCCCGCCAGCAAGCGCTGCAGGTGCTGGGCAGCGGCGCCGCGGCGGTTGAAGTGGCCCTGGCCCTCCAGGCCCGCAGGCACAAGCTGGTACTGCAAACCAAGCCAAGCGGCCTGGACCTGGGCTCTGCCGCCGCCAACCGCCGGCTTGAAGCGGTGCTGCGCCAAGCGGGCATTGCGCTGAACGGACCCTCATCGCAACACAGCGCCGCCACCATCGTCTGCACCGGCAGCCGCGCACCGGACTGGCTGGCCGCCAGCGGCCTGCCCACTGGCTCAGGGGGGCGGGTGCGCACCGATGCCAGTCTGCAGGTTGAGGGTAAGCCACGCCTGTTTGCCAGCGGCGACTGCGGCGTGATCGCCAACGATCCCCGCCCCCCGTCGGGTGTGTGGGCCGTGCGGGCGGCGCCCGTTTTGGCGACCAATCTAGAGCGGGCACTCACGGGCCGGCCCCTGCGCCGTTGGCGGCCCCAACGCCGGGCCCTGCAGCTGCTGGGCGATGGCGGCGTGGCTGGCCAGCCCCGGGCCATCGCCCTGTGGGGGCCGCTGGCTGTGGGCCCCAGCCGCGGGCTGTGGCACTGGAAAGACCGGATCGACCGGCAGTTCATGGCGCGCTTTGCCGAGCTGGGCGCCATGCATGAAGAAGCCATGGCCTGCCGCGGCTGCGCCGCCAAGGTGGGCGCCGCACCCTTGCAGGCAGCCCTCAACAGACTGTCTGTTGAAGCCAAAAGCAACCAGGCAGCACCATCAGAGAGCGCCAGGCAGCCAGCGCAGCCGCGGGCGACCCCTGAACCTTTGGCCAACGACGACGCGGCCCTGGTGGCCCGTAGCGCCACAGGCGACCTGCTGCTGCAGAGCGTCGATGGCTTTCCAGCCCTGGTGAGCGATCCCTGGCTGAATGGGCGCCTCACCACCCTGCACGCCTGCAGCGACCTGTGGGCTTGCGGCTCGACCGTGCTCAGCGCCCAGGCCGTGGTGACCCTGCCCCAGCTGGGGACCGAGCTGCAGGCCGACCTACTGCACCAGAGCCTGGCGGGGGTGCGCTCGGTGCTCGATCCCCTAGGCGCCCAGCTGCTGGGGGGCCACACCCTGGAGGCGCGCGATGCGATGCCGGCCGGCCCCGGCATGCCCACTGCGGGGCTGAGCCTGATGCTCACGGTCAACGGCAGTGTCCCGGCCGGGCGCCTGTGGCCAAAGGGACCATTGCACAGCGGTGACGCCCTGATCCTGGTGCGCCCGATCGGCACCGGCGTGCTGTTTGCCGCGGCCATGGCCCGAGCCGCCAAGCCCCGCTGGCTCGATGCAGCGATAGCACTCATGCAGCAATCCCAGGCGCCCCTGGTGGAGCTGCTGGCCGCCCACGGCTGCCGCGCCTGCACCGACATCACCGGCTTTGGCCTGCTCGGCCACCTGGGCGAGATGTTGCAGGCCAGCGCCAAGGGCCTGCGCGTTGAACTCGATGGCCAGGCTTTGGGCCAGCTCGCCCTGCCCGGCGTCCTGGCGCTGCTGGCCGCAGGGCATGCCAGCACGCTCGCCCCATCCAATGCCAGCGCCCTGGCGCTGCTGGATGGGCCGGTTGGCTTGGACGACGCGACCGACACCCCGAAAACGGCCACCAGCACCCTGCGGCAGCTGCTGATTGACCCGCAAACCTGTGGCCCCCTGCTGGCGGCCCTACCGGCGGCTCAGGCTGCGGCGGCAATCCCTGTGCTCATGCAAGTGGGTTTCCTCCATGCTGCCGTGATCGGCAGGGTGGTGGACTGAGCTCACAGGCGCTCGCTCGCCAACCGTTCGGCCCGCAACTGCCTCAGGCGCTCGCCCACGGCCGGACCGGGGCGTAAGCCTTCGGCAACCATCAGCTCAGCGGCACCCCTGGGCGCCTTGATGTGACGCCAGCGCGCCCACCAGCGCAGCAACGGCCTACGGGGTGCAGAAGCGACCACAGCAAAGGACGAAGAGCCACCCGCTCCGAACACAAGCTCCAAGGCCACAGCATCGGACGAGAGACCTGGCGCCTCCAGCCACTGGCACCATTCAGGCGCGCCCCATGCTGAAGGTCTCTCAGCGTTGGCAGCAGGCTCAACTACTGATCTGCAATCAAGCTGCTGCCAGCGCCGGCGCAGCTCGAGCCATTGTGTCAGCAGCTTGTGCTGGCGGTGGGGCAGCTGCAGGCGTTCGGCCAGAGCCAGGGGATCGGCCGCGCCGGCCACCAGGGCAACCAGCAGCGGCAGCCCCAGACGCTCGGCCCAACGCAAACGGCGCCGCCAGCCCCGATCGGCCTCCAGCTGCCCATCGAGCAAACCCAATGCGCCCCAGTGCTGCAACGCACCCAGGGCCTCGGGCCAGGGTTCGCGCGCCAGCAGAAGCTCCAGCTCCATGCGCAGGCGCGTGCCCAACGCTGATGGCGCCTGGCAGGGGGCATCACCCGGCCGCCAGTGCCAGGGCCAGGCGGCAAGCGTGTCCCGGGCCTGCTCCAAGGCCTCGGGTGCCAGCGCAAACCCCAACCGCGCCGCGTAACGGGCCCCACGCACCAACCGCGTGGGGTCATCGGCGACGCTGCCGGAATGCAGAAAGCGCAATTGCCGCTGCTGCAGATCCTGCTGGCCGCCATGGGGGTCAAGCAGCGCAACAGCTCGCGGCAGCTCTGAGCCAGGACCAGGCCCAGTCCCTGAATCGAGCACCAGCGCCATGGCGTTGATCGTGAAATCGCGCCGTGCCAGATCGCTCTCGAGCGATCCAAAGCTGACCACGGGGTTCTCCCCCAGCTGGGGATAGGTCTCGCGCCTGGCCGAGGCCAGATCGAGCAACACCGCCTGACCGGCGACCTGAAGCTCGAGTTCGACCGTGCCGTAGGCCCCATGCTCCTGGGCGGCCACCAGTTGTGAGCCCTGCCACGGTGAGGCGGCCTCCGACCTGCAGGACGGCTCCAGCAACGCTTGCAATCTCTGCACCAGGTCGGCCGCGGAGCCCTCGACCACCAGATCGAGATCGGGCAACCCGCGCCAGGGATCGTTGTGCACCCGGTGCAGCAGCAGATCACGCACCGCGCCCCCCACCAGCGCCAGCCGCGCGCCGACGGCCGCCTGCTGCAGCAGCGCCGGCAGGGCAGCTGGAATGCCGGGGAGCTCGAATCCCGGCCCCATCACTCCAGCGGCTCGATCGGCGCCAGGCGGGGGTCAAGGATCTTGGGCCCCATGCCCTCGAATTTCACGGCGATCGACACCTTCTGGCCGCTGCCAAACAGGTGGGTCACCTGACCCTCGCCAAAGGCGGCATGGCGCAGGCGATCGCCCACAGCCCAGTCGCGCGCTGGCGCCGCGGCGGTTGTGCGCCGCCGCACGGCATTGGCGGGCATCCCGGCCGCGCCGCCGGCCGCCACCTGGCGCGCGTCGTCGCGATCGAAGCGGGTGAGGCGCTCGAGCCGCTGCTCACGCCGGATCGCCGCGCCGCCGCTGCGGGGCAGATCCCCTTGGATCAGCTCGGGCGGGAGTTCCGACAGGAACACCGACGGCACCGCCGGCTCGCGCATGCCGCCCCACAGGCGCCGCTCGCTGGCGTGCGACAGAAACAGCCGCTCCTTGGCGCGGGTGACGCCCACGTAGCAGAGGCGCCGCTCCTCCTCGAGCGACGAGGGATCATCGAGCGAGCGGTAGCTGGGGAACAGGCCCTGCTCCAGCCCCACCAGGAACACCACCGGAAACTCCAAGCCCTTGCTGGCGTGCAGGGTCATCAGGGTGACCCGATCAGCAGCCGTGTCTTTGTCGTCGGCGTCGCTGGCCAGGGCGGCGCTGGCCAGGAAGCCCTCGAGATCGCCCTCGTCGTTCTCCTCTTGGTACTGCAGGGCGGCGTTGACCAGCTCCTGCAGGTTGCGGCGGCGCTCCTCGGCCTCGTCAGAACCATCGGCGATCAGTTCGGCCACGTAGCCGCTCTGCTCCATCACCCGCTGCACCAGCTCAGAAGGCGCCACGTCAGTGGCGCGGGCCTGCAAATCGTTGATCAGCTCGCAGAACTGCAGCAGCCCCTTGGCCGAGCGGCCCCCAAGGGAGCGCACCGCCTCGGCGTCGCGCACCACCTCCCACAGGGGCACCCCCAGCTGGCTGGCGGCGTCGTTGAGGCGCTCGATCGTGGTCTTGCCGATGCCGCGGCGCGGCACGTTCAGCACCCGCAGCAGGCTGACGGTGTCGGCCGGATTGACCAGCAGCCGCAAATAGGCGAGCACGTCCTTGATTTCGCGCCGGTCGTAGAAGCGCAGGCCCCCCACCACCACGTAGGGGATGCCCCAGCGCACCAAGGCCTCCTCCATGGCCCGCGACTGGGCATTGGTGCGATACAGCACCGCCATATCGCCCCAGCGCAGCTCGTCGTGGGCGGCATCGAGCATGCGCATGCGGTGCACCACGGCCTCGGCCTCGGCGATCTCGTCGTCGCAGCGGGTCAGGGTGATCGGCTCGCCCTCACCGCGGGTGGGCCGCAACACCTTGTCGATGCGCTCGGTGTTGTGGGCGATCAGGGCGTTGGCCGCCTCCAAAATCGTGGCGGTGGAGCGGTAGTTCTCCTCCAGCTTGACCATTGTTTTGGAGTCGTCGCTGCCACCAGCTGGCTTGCCAGCACCATCACCAAAGTCGTCCTGGAAGCCCATCAGGATGCGGAAATCGGCAGCCCGGAAGCTGTAGATGCTCTGGTCGGCATCACCCACCACGAACACTGAGCGGCCCTCCCAGTCCGCAAAGTCCTGGGGGTCGCGGCCATCGGCCACCAGCAGCTTGATCAGCTCGTACTGGGTGCGGTTGGTGTCCTGGTACTCGTCGACCAGCACATGGCGAAAGCGCTTGTGCCAGTAGCGGCGGATCTCCTCGCTCTGGCGCAGCAACTGCACCGGCAGCAGCAGCAGATCGTCGAAGTCGAGGGCGTTGTTGGCCGCCAGGGCGCGGCGGTAGCGGCGGTAGGTCTCGGCCATCAGCTTGCCCCGCTGGCCGCCCACGTCGGCCTCGAGCTGCTCGGGCAGCCAGAGCTGGTTCTTGGCGTTGCTGATCGCCCAGCGCACCTTCTTGGGCTCGAAGCGCTTGGGATCGAGCTGCAGCTCCTGCACGACGATCTCCTTGATCAGGCTCTGCACGTCGTTCTCGTCATAGATCGAGAACTGCCGTGTCCAGCTGAGGCCCTCGGGGTCGCGGTACTTGTCGATGTCAAAGCGCAGCAGCCGCGCAAACAGGGCGTGGAAGGTGCCGATCCACAGCTCCTTGATCACCTCGCGGTCGATGCGGATGCGCAGCTGGCGCTGCTCGGCCGGCGGCAGGGTGCTGTAAGGCTGGCCGAACTGGCTCTGGGCCAACTTCTGGGCCAGCAGCAGCTCGAGCCGCTCCTTCATCTCGCGGGCGGCCTTGTTGGTGAAGGTGACCGCCAGCAGCTGGGCCGGATCGGCGCCGTGGTGGCCGATCAGGTGGGCGATGCGATGGGTCAAAGCGCGGGTCTTGCCGCTGCCCGCACCGGCCACCACCAGCAGGGGGCCGGTGTGGTGGTCCACCGCCCGGCGCTGGGCGTCGTTCAGGCCCGAAAGAAAGGCGCTCATGCAGCCAGTGTCACCCCTCAGCGCAAGCGCTTCAGCAGCCGCGCGAGCTTCTGCCGCCAGAGCGTCAACCGCACCTGCAGCGGTGAGGGCGAGCGCAGGGGCGGCTCACCGGCCTGGAGCAGCCGGTCCCAGTGACCGTTGATGCCCTCCAGGGCCGCGACCCAGCGCTGCTTGAGCCGCGCTTCCCCCAGCTCATCGAGCAACCGCTCGAGGGCCAGCGGATCAGCCTGCCAACGGGCGGGATCCCGCGCCGCCGCAACGATGCGCTCCACATCGGCCGCCAGGGTGCCGAGGCCCAGCTGGTGGCCCAGCACGCCGGGATCGAGGCAGTCGGCCAGGGCGTGGTTGAGGCTGCTGAACACCACACAGCCGCAGGCCAGCGCCTCGATCGGCGGCAAGCCGAAGCCCTCGCTCACGCCGCGGCCGCGCCAGTAATCGGCCGAGTCGTAGAGCACCACGGCGGCACTGTTGAACAGCGCCACCAGGTCATCGACCCAGCCGCTCTGCACCTCGACCACCAGGCCCCGGGCCCGCAGCGCCGGCACCAGCTGCTTGAGCACATAGGCGCTGCTCTTGCGCTGCTGCACCAGCACGTCGATCGGGCGGCGCGGCGCTGGCTGCGGGATGGTTGGGAGCGCTGCGGGCCGGGATCTGGCGCCCCGCTGGATCCACTGCGGCTCAAGGGCATTGGGCACCAGCCACAACGGGCTGCGCGGCGCCCGGTTGCCCCAGTAGCCCAGGGTGTTGCGGCTCACGGCCAGCACCGGCACACCCGCCGGCAGGTCAAAGCCATAGCCGCTGCTGTGGGCGTGGTAGGCCACAGCGCGCCCCCGCAGGCGCCGCAGCAGCTGCGGCACGTCAAACCCCCAGCTCACGATCCAGAGCGCGCGGGAGGCCGCCTCACTGCCAACCGGTTCGGCGCGCAGCAGGTCATCCAAAAAGGCATGGCCCGCTTCGCGGACCCGGTAGGTGACCACCGTGGTGGAAGCCAGATCGGCGGTCAGCCCGGCGGTCTGCAGTTCGACCGCGAGGCCGCCGCAGCGGAAGCGGCGTCCCGTGCCGGGTACGAGAAAACGAAGCTCGCGCAACAGCGACCCCAGCTCAGGCGGCGACGGCTTCGGTGCTGCCGGCGCGCTGGCGGCGGGTCAGGAAGCCAAACAGCACCTTGCCGATGGCGGCGATCAGGTTGCCTTCGAGCTCCTGGAACATCTTCATGTTCAGGTGGAAGGCATGGTTGGCCTCTTCGACGATGCGGTCGGCCATGGCCTGGTCGATTGGCAGGTTGTCGAGGGTGGCGCGGTAATTGGCCTTGAAGCCCTTCTCGTCGGGGATCGCGTCGAACTCGTAGAAGCGCAGGCCGTCGTGCTCGCCCAGGTTCATCGCCTTCTGGGCGATGTTCTTGAGGATCTGGCCGCCGCTCAGATCGCCGATGTAGCGGGTGTAGTGGTGGCCCACCAGCAGCTCGGGCGCCTCGCGCCCCAGGGCATGAATGCGGGCCACATACTCCTGGGCCGCGGGGGTGGCCTGCACGCTGCTGCGCCAGCCGTCGCCGAAATAGAAGGCCAGATCCTGCTCCAGGCTCTCCTTGCGGTTGAGCTCCGGAAAACCCACCGGACCGACCACCGGATGACCGGCAGCGCGCAGCTTGCCGATCTCCTCTTCCATGGCGGTGTACACGAAGTACAGATCCGCCACCAGGGTGCGATAGCTGGCCTTGTCGACGACGCCCTTGAGGAAGCAGCTCACAAAGCCGGTGTTCTCGGCCATGGTGTGGGACTTCTTGGTTCCCTCGCGCAGCTGGGAGGCCAGGGCGACAGCCATCGTTACGACCGCAAAATCAAGCGAACAGCCAAATTAGGAGGCCCTAGCAGCCGACGAGACCCTTGGTTGCGAAGGGTAAAGGTGACGCCGCGGCGGGGCAGGCGAGGGAGCGCGCTACGGCCCCCTCAGGCGGCCCAGTCCTGGTAGCCGGGCCCAGCCCCGAAGCGGCTTTCAAACAGGGCAAACAGCTCCCGGCCCACGTGCTGGAGCTTCTCCACCACCGCCGGCTGCGGCGGGTGCGAGCCCGTGGGCTGCCAATCCCCCACGGTGGCCAGGCGCCAGCGTTCGGTCTCGGTGGTGAGCCCGCGGATCAGCACCCCCAGCAGGCGCGGCCGGCGGGCGGCGGGGTCGGCATCAAAACGCAGCTGCACCAGCATCGAGCGGCACTGGTTGCGCGGATTCCACCCCGGGAAGTGGAACGACAGGTCCACGCTCTCGGCTTCCGCCCAGGCGCGGGTGTGGGGGTCATCGCGCCAGGGGGTGAGGTTGGCGCGGGCATCGGGGAACTGGCTGCGAACCAGGGCGGCGGCCGAGGCGATGGCCTGGGCCAGTTCCAACGAGCGAGCCTGGTCAGCGGCGTTCATCGCCCCATCCTGATCAAGCCGAGCGGCAGATGCACAGCACACCATCGGCCGAACCGGGGATCACCACAAACGTTTGCGCGCAGGACCGCGCCATAGGCTCAGCAGCCAGACCCCATCCGCTGGTGCCCACCGGGCCCGGCAGCGCCCCTCCGATCAGCCATGGCCACCTACGAGAAGCTCACCGCCCCCAGCAGCGGCACGGCCATTCGCTTTGAGAACGGGCAGCCGGTGGTGCCGAACGATCCGATCATTCCGTTCATCCGCGGCGACGGCACCGGCGTCGACATCTGGCCCGCCACCCAGAAGGTGCTGGACGCCGCCGTGGCCAAGGCCTACGACAACGCCCGCCGCATCGAGTGGTTCAAGGTCTATGCCGGCGACGAAGCCTGCGACCTCTACGGCACCTACCAGTACCTGCCCGAGGACACCCTGGAGGCGATCCGCACCTACG
>Ga0194123_10006940_pt1 | contig 11497 bp, 12 predicted proteins | sample TA2MahsurfametaG_5_FD_155479 | JGI IMG/M metagenome (GOLD analysis project Ga0194123, IMG submission 155479) | Freshwater microbial communities from Lake Tanganyika, Tanzania - TA2015023 Mahale A surface | ecosystem: Environmental > Aquatic > Freshwater > Lake | place: Tanzania: Lake Tanganyika... | reverse complement strand
CCATCGAGGCCGAGCCCCTCGGGATGCTCGAGCCGCTGCCCCCCCAGGATCAGCGGCCGGCCCGGCACCAGGCGGTGGATGTCGTAGCCGTTGCCGATTCGCAGGTTCATGGCGAGGCGCTGGGGTGCCTGGGGCTGACCCTAAGGCTCCTGCTCCGGCGCCCGGCTGAGAATCTTCAGCCGGGTGCCCTCCCGGCCCATCACCAGCACGGCGGCTCCGGGTGCCAGGGCCCGGGAGGGTTCCAGATGGATGGCAGCCCAGCTCTGCCCCTGCCAGCGCACCCGCCCGGTGTCGGCGCCCGCTTCGAAGCCGCTGATCACGGAGGCCAGCTCACCTTTACCAAGAGGGACCTCGTTAGCTACTGCTTCAGCTTCAACTAGCTCGACTGGCTGGAGGGATGAATGTGTCGATCTCCAGTCAATTCTACTTGCGTATTCTTAGTCCCTAGACTGGATCTCAAGGCTGCAGATTCTTATGAGAGTTTAAGTAAGAGTTATATTGATTCGAATGATTAATATGCAGATATGGAGTCCGGCACTTGCGAGCGAAGATATTTGAGTGCTATAAGGATTTCTTCCTAGCAGAGTCTAATTTATTGCATGAGCTAAGATTTACTGGCGATGATGCATCTCGAAACTCAATTCTACCATCAGCGTACCACAATAATGATGGCAAGTGCCACCATGAATCATCATTTATCAATGTGCCACCTAAGTTAAACCCGCGGGGAAAGCCGTACAGGCTAAGAGCACCAACAAATTCCTTCTCGTCGACTTTAAGAATAGCAAGTGGCTCACCTGTATTCTTGTCAGCTCTTCCATCGGTATATTCAAGAAGCTTTACGACACTTTGCCCGCAACGTGCGATTAGGGAAACTTTCACCTTATCTGCAGGAGAGTTAGTGGCAACAGCAAAGTTCGAACATCCTCCCAAAGGCACAACCAATAAGGCAAGCATCAGAAAAGTGTAATTAAATTTCAGGCCTATGACTTTCATTGTATTCTGAATCCTGCAGTCAAGCTTACCATGGCATGTAGCATTGGTCGCTACCTTGTAGCCGGAATTCATTAAGCGCAAAATCTTGGCCACGTCGGATATAATCCTGCGAGGGAGAGGCTTGAAACTGAATAGGAAGCCCTCCAAGAAATTCTATTGGCTAAAAAGAGTCTACGTAACTTCTAGATATGCGACCCTAGTACTATGGATGAACAATTGGGGTTAGGCGATTATCACGTAAGGCGAGACCCGCGAGAACTCCGCAAGCCTATAGTATTGACTGACGAGGCAAAACAATATATTGAGGAACTCTATTCAACCAAGGCTTTTGGCATCAATCAGGATTAGATCTGTTTTGTAATCGGGTCAAGTCAATTAGCAAAGGCATGCAGAGTAGTCTATTCCATTCATTATGAATATATTCTGGCTAACGACGCACAATATGGCAGCATCTAGGCGAAATAATATGAAGCTGGGCTGGCCCTAGTGGGCTCAACATGGAGAAAAGCTGATGCAACAGGATAAAAATGTATATCTACACTCTCTGCCTCTTGCAGGTATCGATAAGGCTGATATGTGAAGCTAGGAGGCAGGCTGTGCAAGCATTGGTAATTCACAAATCTGGGTAAGGGTTTGATGTTTTTGATCAAACTTATCCCAGTGGAAGCTTCTGGGGTCATAGCGAGAATGACTTCGGTCAACAGCATAGTGTGTGGTGACACGTGACATTGGGATGCCATATTGCATCTGCCATTTCAGGATCTGCTTGGCAAGGGATGTATACTGAGCTTCGGAGTAACCGGTGTGTGAATCGGAGTTCTCAAATCCCGCTGGTGAAACAAGGCTGATATGCAAGGCGACATTATTGATAGATCCTGCACTATCCTTTTTGGCCCTCAGCGTTGATCCCATAACGTGAGACATCCCGGCGCCGTAGGCTCTATTCTCATCAAGAACAATACGAATCAGTCTGCCATCTCTTGCAACAAGCACGTGATAACTGACTTGATCGCTATCATTCTTGTGATTGGTTTTGAAAAGTGATATCGTATCCTTCTCGCCCATGACAGTTTCGTGAATCACCACAAACCTGGGTTGTGATTCTAATCGACGCCCTAAATAGTCGCGACTATCACGTTTACCATAATTGCTAGAATCAGCAAGCTGCTGTTCTTCAGCTGGCATCTTAATCTTTATTGCGCATGATCTGATATCTTTGGAAGACCGATGCTTAAGATCCTCTTGAGAGGCCACAGCCCCTTCCCCAACCTGACTTTTAGTAAAATCTGATTGAAGATCCGAGCCCGATCGTGAATTTGAACTGTTTATAATCTGACAGGAAGCAGTTGAAGATGCGATTGCTATCAGAGGGACAAAACTTTTCAGTCTTGAGAGGCTGATGCGCATTTTGACTAGCTGGGGAACAGGTATGAGGTATTCTCAAGCCCAACGGGTGTCTTTGGGCCGAAGCTCTCGGTTGTTTTAAATCTAGTCAATATACCAGGCTTTGCAGGATTCGAATCCTGGTCTAGATTGAAGTAACCAGCAGCAGCCCAGCCAGGGGTCGTATTATTTTGATCATCGCGGAAAGCGAAGGTAAACGTTCTGTTGCCCCCACTCCTATCAATATTAGAGATCGTAATAGTGCCATTGATTGAGACCTGCTGCCCGTTGGCAATATCTGAGAAGGAATAGGTTGCCTCTCCTGATTCGTTGTTCACAAGTGTAGCCAGATTGTAAATACAGAAACTTCTTTTTTTATTGCAGAGGGTATTTGTGACAGGAAGATCTATTCCGGTGAAGTAGACCTCGGCATTTGTCGTTTTGGGTGGGCTCCCTTGTGAGTTTCCTGGGCCACCCGCCGCGCTGGATCGATCACCAGAGCCTTGGCCACTGGGGGGGGATGACAGTGAGCCTGATCGCTGATTTGTGATGCTTGCGATTAATAAAACCAGAATGACAACCAGAGCTGATACCGACCCCGTCAATGCCAGGACAGTCTTGGACGGCCCCTTCGCGCCAGTGGTGTTGCTGGAAGAAGCAGTTGGAATTTCGTACTCCAGATGCGCAGAACTTGCATCAGTATTTTGCTCCTGGATATCTCTTGGCTCAGGCTGAGAAATGTCAGAGGCAGCAGACTCAAGTGTTAAGCTTGGCTCGGATTGACGAGGAATTGTGGAATCCTTTGTTTCGTAAACGATCAGATCCGATTCACTTATGGACAATGCCTCTCGCAGACCCTCTACATACTCTGTGAGCTGCCAGGACTTGACATCATAATCGCTCGCTGCATCATCAAGAAAAACTGATGAATAAAACTCCCAATCAGAAAGAACTTGAACAAGTGGGCTTTTCGCCAAATATATTTTCGCTTGTTGCTGATCGATATTGTCATATTGACACTTGCCGCTGGAAAGCTCTTTGAATAAATCACCCCATGACTGATTATCCCGCTTTGCACGAGCGAGGCTTTCTTTGAACTCGTCAAAATCAGGTAAGGCCATAATCAAAGAATTGTTAAGTCAGAGTCGATTAGGATGGTTTGCGGCGGTTGTATTCATCCCGGATGCTGGGCTCAAATTCAGCCGCGTAGGTGTTAGCTGGCTCGTCGTCTTCTGCGCGAATCATCAGGTCCTGCAAGCTTATGTTTTTAGACAGTGCAAGGAGGGCAAGGTTGCGAGCCGACAGTGGGCCCTCTTCCTGTTGATTCAGGACATAAAAGAACTTCCGTTCTCCTCGGATGGGCCCCCCTCGACTCGCAGTTGCGGCAGGAGCGCCTCTTGACACACGGCTGCGTGTTCCCCCTCCTGTAAGGTTTGCGGCCAAGCCCAGGCCACCCATCAGAATTGGACTATTGCCCGTGGCCAGACCGTCCCCTAGGCCTTCGAGTGCCTGGCGCTGCCCTTGAATCAGGTTGAATTCGGCAAAGCCTTCCTGTGTGGCCAGTTGAGCTCCCATCTCCTGGATGCGCAGATCAGATCTGCGCTTGCCGAACTCTCGCAGAAGCGTTTCGCTTTCTGGGTCTAATGCGATGACCAGGTTGAGGAGACGAATCAGCTGCACTCCCATTTGGGAGAACTCTTGGGCTAGCTTTTCCTGAAGAGCATTGGTGATTGACTCCGTCAGAGCACCAGATGTGACATCCGTAATCTGATGGGCCTTCGAGAGTTGGCCAACGATATTTCTCAATGTGTTATTGACTCTTCCGTTCAGCTTCTCAACCGCCAAGTCTGAACTGGTGACGTTCTGCCCGCCGATGCCTTGGATGAGCTTTACAGGGTCTGATACGACCAGGGTATATTCCAGCCCACCAAACAGTGACACGAGATTTGTAGATAGCAAGTCTGTGTATTGACCGATATTTTCCTGATAGAGAGAAATCTGTGTTTCAGACGTTTTGCAGAAGTAGAGCTCGGTAATGAACTGGTTGCCACCAGTGAACTGATCGATCAGCAGGTGTCCGAGAAAAGGCACATTCGCTGTGTCCATCAGCACGGTGCCTGGGGAAATACGCCCTATGAATTTACCCTCCCGAAAAAACAAGGCCACTTCATCTGATCGGACCGTGATTTTTGCTCCCCTGGGTATGGAGCGATCCGGATGAGCCCAGATCAGTTCGTTCGCTGCGTCGTCTGGCCGAGCGACGTAGAGAGACTTCGTCTCGTTTTTGATCCAGTCAAACATCAGTTGTGTCCTCTGCTGTGGTGGTTTCGTCGTCGTACCAGCGGCGTGATTCCTTCAGGGGTAACACCCCAGCGCTGTTGGAAGTGAAGATCGGCACTGACGTGATGGCTACCAAGCCAAGCAGAAGGAAGCCGACACCAACTTTCCCGAGCCAATCTGGAATCTCAACCAGATTGGAATCAACCCTGACAAGCAGTGATGTGATCAGCATGGCCGGAAGACCGATCGCCAGCGCTATACCCAAACCTGCGGCTCCATAGGTAAATGAATCGCCATAGAAGAAGCGAAACAGCTGATCATTCCAAAGGATCACCGTGAGATATGCCAAGCCAATGGCATACAAGCCAAATGAGGCTGGGTGCAAGAGGAAATTGGGCCCCCCACAGAGGAACCAATAAATGACGATCAGGAAGAGATAGACGAATAATTTGTTGATTGCCATGAAATCAATTGCAGACTGCTTGAAGAATTGATGCCTCCGATGGAGTCAGTAGTTTGAGCACCTCTTGGAGTTGCTTGTTTTTAGTTTCAGGATTGTAGTGACTGAACTCAAAGCCAACCCGGAGCATTTCAGATAATGATGCGGCTGCTTCATTGATCTTGGTGAAATCAGCAATACGACCACCGATCGACAGGACCCACCGTTCCGAAGGGAGGGGCTCACTGGAGAGCGGATCGGGTTCTGCCGTCACGGCCAGCCAGTCAACGTCTGGATAAAGAAGGCTGATCGATGTCTCGCTGATCTGATCACGCAAGACACGCATTCCGACTTCTGAGCGCAATGCTGGATAGAGGTGCACCGAGCAATCCACCAGCCCTCCATCCACATCCTCATACGGCAAGAACTGAGGTTTTTCGATGCTTTCACCAAGCGCATTGAAGAGCGTGCAGACACCTCGGAAGATGGCCGATTTGGCGAGGTAGCCGCCAACACTGCTCATTTCTATTGAGAGCTGCTCTTGGCAGTGAATTGTGCCAAGGACGACGCTGTTGATGATGGTGCAGTTCACGGCATTGATGCTGCCGAACACCACGGTATTGTTGAGTAATACGCTCTGATTGGAAACGATATCGCCTTTGATCATCGATCGACATTCAGTCAGGTCATCGGCCAGTTGCTTGCGCGAAAGCGTCTTTTCTCCAATCACCACACCGGACAATGAGGTGAGACCTGCCAGGGCTCTGAATGTGCCTTCTCCTGGGGAGACGGTGATGTCACCGCGAGCGGCTATTGGACCATGTACGGCAATACTACCGCTTCCAATATCCAGAGACCGTGCATAAAGGGAGCCGTCAATGACGACAGGCCCTGATTCGGTTTTGATCGTGAGCGGAAACAGGGTCTCCCGCTCTGATTTTGGAAACACATTGCCCTCAACTGAGGACGTGAGAACAAGCCGATCGCCAACTTCAGAAATACTCATGGTTGATTAAACGTAAATGGAGACTTTGCGGGATTCGACAACGGCACTGGCCAGGGCCGCATCATCGGGAGAGATGATTCCATCCTCACTGAGGGTTCTGATCGCTTCTCTCAGCTCTTCAAGCTCTTCTTCCTGGAGTGGACGCTGCTGGCGCGTGGAGAGGGCCTCAATCACTGATTGGGCAACCTTGCCTGAAATATCACTGTCAGGGCTCTCCACGATGGAGTTATCCACTGTGATCGATCCGCCCGGTGATCGGGAAGCTTTTGCTGCCAAGAGGAGATCTCGCTCTCCAGTCGATGACGTGACATAGAGCGCTTCCAGCCCGGCACGCTGATCAGCCGCAATACCCTTTTGATAGCTCAGCGTCGCAATGGCACTTTTGAGCTCATTGAGCGAGCTCTTGATCTCCTGAAGCCTTGACGCCTCAAGCATGTTGACGGTCTGATCCAGTTCTTCGCTTCTCATCTCCAGACGATAGAGATCCACCTCCATGGGTAGGCTGTAGATCGTTTCTAGAGACTGTGATGATGAAGACTCAACCAGCCTGATCTCATCTCTGATCTGGAAGATGTGTTCGCCGATGGTTCTGATCTTGTTTTCGTATTCATCAAAGATTTGATTGAAGCGTTCGTCGTACTCCATGCGGTTGATGAAGACGCCTTCGACTGACTTTTCAAACCTGGAGCGAATATCCTGGAAGAACTGTTTGAATTTGGCCGACGCTGACCGTGCCACGTTCAGCTTTCGGCCTAGCTCCAGCTGCAATTCACTGCGCAGCTGCAAGGTCAGTTTTTCGCTGAGCTGGGTGCGTGTGTCTGAGATCTCAGACTTAGTGGACACCACAGCTGCTGTGGTCGCCCCAACACCCGCAATGATCGCGGCTGTCTGGATTTCGATGGCTCGTTCCAATTGGCGAGCCATTGACGAGATTTCACTCATGAGTTCGGCTATGCGTGAGTTGACATGCTGTTTGAGCTCATTTCGTAGACTATTAATTCTCTGATCAACATACGATTGACTTACGCCTGATTGGCTCATTGAGTCACCTCCTGTTCATCTGCATGCACCAGCCTGCGCGTGCCTTTGTCGACACCGCCCTCGATCAGCAGATCGGGGGATTTGATCACGTCGATGGGGTCGTGAACTTTGCTTTGTCTGCGCAGGAGTTGGTTTTTAGGCTCCAGCATCAGGATCTGCTCATATCCCGAGGCATCTCCCGATGTTTCCTGGCTGACCGCCTCCAGCTGGCTTGTGGTTGATTGCAGCTTTGCCAGCTGGCTTTCATCCATCAGACCCAGCTCCTTCACCTCTTCCTCATATTCTTCGAGTTCCTGAAGCTTGGAATCAAAATCAGCTTTTGCTAGGAACATATTGGAGCGGACTTCTCTTAGGTCCCCCTGGAACTGGTAGCCAATCTGTTTGATCTTTTCGCCCTCTTTCTCTGACATTCGCTGAATCGACTCGTTGGTCCTGAACAGTTCTGACTTGCGGAAGTCAGCTTTTTCCGTCCAGAGGTGTTCCCAAAGGGGGATCAAAAGGTCGACATCCGTCCGCAGCACCTGGCCGTACTGTTCAACCTCTGCATTGGTGTAGGTGTAAGGGAGAACCGGTGAAGCCCAAAGCTCACGGGATGGGTCATAGTAGAGACGCGCTGACTCACTGATACCCAGAAAACCATTCGGGCTGCCGGTGAGCGCTTCCACCAAGCGTTGCCTGAACAGAGACAGCTCCTGATTGTATTGATCAACAATATAGTCAGCCGCGGCCCCTGCCCTCACGAGTCCGCTTTCGTCTGGCTCGAGCTGGTAGGTGTTCATGATCTCACCGATCGCTTCATGGCTGCGCCGTAGATCATCGACAATCTGAGGTTTGACGCTGATCCTGCTGCTGATGAACGAGTCGCTATGCAGGCTCTCCACCAGCTGATCAGCCTCCAAGATGTGCGCGCGATCTAGGTCAAGTCCGATCAGGGCTTGCAGATACGTTTTCGAGAGAATTGTTCTTGGGCAGTAGAATTTCTTGGAGCACAAGTTTGCCCGATTGAGGACCTGGTAGTAATTGGAATGGAGTGTATTGGTTGATGTTCTACGTGCGTTGTTATATCGCTGGCACAGCTGTTTTAATTCGGTATTGATTTGGTCCAGCTGCGATAGGGCTACTGATGAAACGGCTTCGGCCTCCCGTTGCAGGTCTTCAAAGCGTCTGATCTCGCTATCGATCTGTTGGTTGCCGGGTTGGATAACGGCTGCAATGTCACCGTCCTCAGCATTTTTGACGACGCACTCGTTATCGTTCAAGGCCTCCGCTACAGCCTGTCCTAGAGCTGACTCAGGCTTGATGGCGTGAACACTGAGCTCTTCATCAGTGATCGAGGCGAGAGTGTTCACATACGATCCCACGGCATCCTTGAGCTCCCGCTCCTCCCCATGCAGTGTGTTGCCCGTTTGTCTGCTTTCGGCCAGTGACTCTTGATCAGGCTTCAGTAGTACTGGTATATTCTCAAGTCGACGGGTCATTTCGAGGATCCGATCGGCATCCCCAGATAGGTCTCGAAGGGCAATCGCCTTGAGATTGGAGGGCTTAATCAAGCCTGTTTGGTCAACAATGAAGTTATTGCCAAGAATATTCTTACTCTCGAGTGGAATGAGCGCTGAGCCAAGTGTCACATTCGGGAGGTCGGCTGGATTGGTTCGGATCTGCCTCGCGAATTCTGAATATCTTTTTCTTGCGTCTCCCAGCTCCTGCCTGATGCCGCTGATTTTCTTATTCTGTTGGTCTACTTGACGATTCTTTTCTTCCGCAAACTGGTTGGCTCTTACAAGCGCTGCAACACCACCACCAATCCCTATCATGAAAAAAAGTGGCGCAGCTCCTTGGCTGTTCTGATCAGAGCTGGTGGCGATCCCAATCCCCAGGGAGGCAACGGCTCCGATCGTAATGAGATGCGACTTAGACTCAGTAAAAGCCTTGCCAAAGTCTATTTTCTCGTGGGAGCCCTCTGCTTGAAGTTTTTCTAGCTGCTGCTCGAATTCTTCTATTTGCTGTTGCGTTTTGGAGGCAGACGACTCGGCGTTATTTTTGGATTCCCAGTCAGCACTCAATCTGCGGAGGTGATGCAATAGAGCCAGTGTGCGCTCTTCTCCTCGGCGGAGCGGCCGTTTTGTCGAGCTCAACGCTCGGAGAGCAATTGCCACAAAACCATATATATACATTTTTATTATTATCTAGATTGATGGCACCAATTAGCAGGTTTTCAACACTCAACTTAACAATTCGCCGTAAATCGTGATCATGGTTGCGCGCTGCTAGCTAGCCCTTCCCTCTCCTTGGTTAGCTCCTCAAGGAAAATATCGCTACTTTTGCATAGTTAGTTTTTTATATCAAGTGTGGCAAGCTGGTATTTATTATTTATTCAGCTAACCGTAGTGAAGTGCCCAGCTTAAATCGTACCATCCCGCAATAGAGGGAGCAGTAGTTCGTCGCAAAAATACCTTCATTAACTTTTGACAGCTAGATCCTGCCCTAATGCACTCGAACCCCTGCATGGATTGACAGGGCCTATCCATTGTGCCTAGGCTACAGAATTGAATAGATTCCCATGTTCTTTTCAAAGAAAAAAGCGCTCACTATTAGACTGATTATTGATGATAACTTGTTAAGAGAGCGCCTAGTTTTAACTGCTGATGAGTACGAAGCTCTTGATCTATTGAAGAATGAAGGATTTAAGAACTACGATCCAGTAGATCTCAGGACCATTGTTCGAGGTGCTTTTGAAGAAATGCTTGATTTTTTTCCTGATTCAGCATCCCTTCTGGCACCTGAGGAGTATTCCCTTTCGAAAGATCAAAAATGTTCTCTAATCCAGCAGAGAACCCAGGAGTACTATCGCAAGCAGCTGAAGCAATTGCCTAGTTGGTTGCGATCTGAATTTGATTTCTCATAGCCCGTATCGAGCTCATAGCCCGTAACGAGCCTTTTTATCTGAATCATTTTAGGAATGCTATATCTTACTCGGCTCAATTGTCTAAATACCTGTTAATCCTAAGAGGAATTTGTGCTATGCTCATTTCTTCAGTTCAACAGGTGAGGCTTGTCGGCGGGTTCAGTTTGATTTCTAGAGGTATTCATGTACAAGGCACCTCGCCAGAATTGCCTGTGCCCGTGCCTGCACGCCACAATCAAGCCTTAATGCAAACGTGAGGCTTATGAACCGGCTGATCATTGCGCTTGATTTTTCGATTAGCTCATAAGATTGACATGATTCAATGTCATTAGTTCGCTCTGCATGAGGCAATCTACAATGTCTTATTGTCCACATATGCTTAGGGGCTAGCTCCTAATGATTCTTCCTAGTGTCTTCTCCGGGATTTGACCCTAGGCGATCCCCTTTATTCCCTACTTAGTTTAGTCTATTATATGGAAGGCGAGTTGCACTACGCACCCATTGTCAGCGGAAAAAAGGGCAGCTTCTTTGCCTTCTTTGACCCCACCAGGTGGCAGCAATCTAAGGAAGTCGCCCTTCTTGACGTGGCACGTGCTTTTGCCGTTTATACCTTCTATATCCTTTTTAGCGATAAAAATACTAGGGGTTTGCTTCGTAACTTCCTGTGGTGTTGATACGCAAAAGTTTGATGTTGGAGTGAGTTGAAGGTTCGGCCCACAGCGATCCTCATGAATTTCTGCCTTTGGCTTGCACGCAATTAAGACAAACAGCGATAAAGGCGCTATTCTGAATAAGAGGGGGGAAAATGATTTCACTTTAATCAGTTCTCTTTTGTTGGAGTCGCTTTGGGTTCGGACGATCCTTCCACGTTGCTTTTTTGAGCTCGGTCCATCGGCCCATTGGTAAAAAATTTATGTTGAATTTACTGAGTGCTATTTTGGGTAAGCCTCTTCGCGCCACGATCGCGCCGAGAAAAGCCTTCTCAGCAAGGGGCGTCTGAACGGGATCATCACCCACCAACACCCTCCCCACCACGTTGGTGTCAAGCGTCTGCACAGCCAGCGGCAGCGGCAATGGCGCGGTCCATGTCGTCGAGGCTCATGCAGTGCTCGACGGCGGGGCGATGGTGGAAGAGCTCTTCCGGTTCATACAGGGCAGGCACCAACACCAGCCGTCCCTGCCGGTCCACGCTCACCTGAAGGTGACTCCCCGCAGTCAGGCCAAGGGACTCACGCAGCTGCCGGGGGATGGTCAGCTGACCTTTGAAACTGAGTATAATCACTCTAATGGACCAACTGTAAGGCGGTTCGCCTTACGAAGGATCGCCTTGCGGTTGGTCGCCCCGCAACGGCGGCAACGGCGGCGGGGGGATCCTCTCGGCGGCGGGTTCGAGCTCTACGGCGGTGCCCGTGGCGCAGGTCATCAGCATGCCGTCGGCCTGGCCGAG
>Ga0194123_10006937_pt1 | contig 11499 bp, 12 predicted proteins | sample TA2MahsurfametaG_5_FD_155479 | JGI IMG/M metagenome (GOLD analysis project Ga0194123, IMG submission 155479) | Freshwater microbial communities from Lake Tanganyika, Tanzania - TA2015023 Mahale A surface | ecosystem: Environmental > Aquatic > Freshwater > Lake | place: Tanzania: Lake Tanganyika... | reverse complement strand
GCGAGTTGGAGAGCGGTGCAGATGTGGTCGGATAATTTGGCGAGCTCGTCCTCGCGATGGCCGTGGAGCAGAAGAACCAGTCGGCCGATGGGGTTGGCGCTGCGGCGGCAGTAGTCGAGGACGGAGGGGAAATCCTCGTAGCGGCGCTTGACGATGTCCTGTTCGAAGGCGCTGAGGAGGTCGAGAAAGAGGGAGTCGGGCAAATCGAACTCCGCCTTGGTGCGAAGGAGGGGGGTGAAGATCCATTCGTACTGGTTGTCGTAGGGCTTATCCGCCAGGGCGCTTTGCCAGGCTTGGCGGTAGGCCCGGAAGACGGTGAGTCGCTCGGCCTCGGTGGGGGCGGAGCGGTTGGCCACCCGAAGGCGGGGGTCGGCATAGCCCTCGTCGGCGAGATCGTCGGCCACCCGGGCAAAGGCATAGACGGCGTGGACGTGGGGCCGGATTTTCTTGGGGACGAGCCGGCCGACGGGGAAGTTTTCGTAATGTTCCCGGGCCAGCTTGGTGCAGGCCACGTAGGGATCGGGGGTTGGAACGGCCGTTTGGGCCGGAAAAGACTCCACAGAGTGCATTTGGGTATTTTGCCAAAAAGACGTAAAAAGGGCGAGAAGCTTGATTCTTCGCTTTTTTGTTATACAAATGTGTAATGAATTCCGGTGAGAGAATTCTCAAGTTTTTGCGCAGCTACACGGACAAGCATCGCCGACCGCCCACGGTGCGCGAGATTCAGCGGGCGGTGGGTTTCAAGAGTCCGCGAGGAGTAAGCTACTTCCTCGACAAGCTGGAGAAAACCCGGCGGATCGTCCGGCGGGGTCGATCCCGCGGGATTTTTTTAGCGGGCACGGAAGGGCTTCGCCGGGAGCCGGAAACAGCCGCGTGTTTCCCGTTTTTTTCGGCGATTCCGGCGGGTCGGGCAGACTTGGCGGAAACCGAGCCGGATCGGCAGCTGGCGATGGAGCCGACCCTTTTTGGGCTGCGGACCCCGGACCGGGCGTTTGTGGTGAGGGTGAGGGGGAGGAGTATGGAAGGTGTCGGCATCCGGGATGGAGACTTGGCGGTCTTGGAGAAGAAAGAGCCTAAGGCGGGGGATGTGGTGGCGGCGTTGGTGGACGGAGAGGTGACCCTGAAGCGGTTAGTGACGGAGCGGAGGGGATGGTTTTTAAAATCAGAAAACCCGGATTTCCCGGATTTGACCCCCCGGCGGGATCTGGAGGTGCAGGGGGTGCTGGTGGGGCTGGTTCGGCGGTGGAAAGACTGAACAACTTTCAGGAAAATTCTGGCCGACAAGGGGTTCCCGAGGCCACGATCAAGGATGCGTTATCTTTCGGGGATTCAGCCGACGGGGCGGCTGCATCTGGGCAACTACTTCGGCATGATCCGGCCCGCCGTCGAGCTTCAGGCCCAAGGGGAGGCTTATTATTTCCTGGCAGACTACCACGCTCTGACCGGGACGGCGGGGAAGGGGGAGTTGCCCGGACTGGTGAGGGAGACCCTGCTGGACCTCTTGGGGTGCGGGGTGGATCCGAACAAAGCGGTGGTGTTCCGCCAAAGTGCGGTACCGGAGGTTCACGAGTTGGCCTGGTATCTTTCCGCGGTGACGCCGATGGGGCTGCTGGAGCGATGTCACAGCTACAAGGACAAGGTGACCAAGGGAATTTCCCCCTCGCATGGACTCTTTGCCTACCCTGTCCTGATGGCGGCGGATATTCTGCTCTATGATGCCGATCGGGTTCCAGTCGGGCAGGACCAGAAGCAACATCTGGAGGTGGCGCGGGACATCGCCGGCAAGTTCAACGACAAATTCGGGACCGTCTTCAAGCTGCCGGAATCGATCATCCGGGAGGACGCCGGGGTGGTGCCGGGGGTGGATGGGCAGAAGATGAGCAAGTCCTACCACAACACGCTGGAGATTTTTGCCCCGGAAAAGGACCTGCGGAAGGCGATCATGGGAATCCAGACTGACTCGACCCCGGTCGAGGCGCCCAAGACGGTTGAGGGAAGCACGCTCTGGGGTTTGGCGCGGTTGATGGGGACGGCGGCGGAGCGGGCGGAGTTTCGCCGGAAGATGGAAAAGGGTGGCACAGGGTATGGGGATTTAAAAAAAATGTTGGCCGATACAGTCCTGAGGGAGTTTGCAACCCTGCGGAAGAGGCGGGAGGAACTGGCGGCTGATCCGGGCAAGGTGGCCCGTTGGATGCAGGAAGGCGCAGGCAAGGCCCGGCAGACGGCGGAAGGCGTGTTGGCCCGGGTGCGGGCAGCGGTGGGGACCCGGCCATGAATCCCGGTCTGGAAATCCCCGCCAACGAAAATCTGCGGGTGGAGTTAAGTGCCTTCACCGGACCCCTGGACCTTCTCCTGCACCTTATCAAGGAACAGGAGATGGATATTTACGACATCCGGCTGGAGAAGCTGACCGAGCAATACCTGGCGCGGCTGGACAAGATGAAGGAGGAAAACCTTGCGATCGCCGGGGAATTCCTGGTGATGGCGGCAACCCTTTTATACCTGAAGAGCCGGACGCTGCTGCCCGTGCAGGATCGGCCCCCCGAGGAGGTGGAGGAGGAGGATCCAAAATGGGAGCTGATCCGGCAGTTGATTGAATACCGGAAGTTCAAGGAGGCGGCGGGGCAGTTGGGAGACCGGGAGGCACTTCACTCAAAGATTTTTGGCCGAACGCCCGAGCGGGTGACGGTCCCGACGGGCATGCAGGGACCGGGCCAAGTTTCGATGTTCGATCTGGTCTGGGCCTTCCAGAAGGTGCTGCGGGGGGTGGAGGAGCGGGCGCGGGCGGGGCGGTTCGCGGAGGACGAGTACACGGTGAGCGAAAAAATTGAATTTCTTATGGACCGGGTTCCGGCCGGGCAAGAGGTGCCTTTTGAAGATTTGTTCCGCTCGATGTCATCCCGCGGCGAGGTGGTGGTCACTTTTTTGGCGTTGCTCGAATTGATCCGGCTCCGCCAATTGACGGCACGGCAGGAAAAGCCCCTGCAGCCCATTTTCATCCAGCGGGTCGCGGAGGGCGGGGCCAGGGCACCGATCCCCGACCGGGAGAAGGGGGATGGGACTGGTCAACCGTCCGTGGAAACCCCAGCGTAGGAGGCGGTATGAGGGAATGGGCCAGAGTCCTGGAAGCGTTGTTGTTCGCGGCGACCGAGCCTTTGGAGCCGCGGCGGCTGGCTCTCCTCCTGAGGGAGGGACCGGAGGGTGGCCAGGGTTTTCCTGAGGTGAAGGAGGCCGAGGTTCGGGAGGAACTGGCCAAGCTGGCGGAGGCTCTGCCGGCGCGGGGCCTGATTTTGCGGGAAGTGGCCGGCGGATTCCGAATCGGCACGGCCCCGGAGCTGGCGGGTTGGGTGGCCAAGCTCAAGGGGGTGGTGCGGCCGCCGCGCCTCAGTCCACCCGCCCTGGAAACCATGGCGGTGATTGCGTACCGGCAACCGATCTCGCGGGCGGAGATCGAGGCGGTGCGCGGGGTGGATTGCAGCGGTACGCTCGACACGCTGGTGGAACGGGGCGTGGCGAGAATTACGGGGCGGAGCGATGCGCCCGGGCGGCCGATCCTGTACGGGACTACGCCCCTGTTTTTGGAGCATTTCGGATTAAAGGATCTGGAGGAGCTGCCGAATTCGGAGGAGTTGCGGCGCGTGAAGCTGCCGCTGGCGGCTGATCCGGCGGGTCCCAAACAGGAGGAACTGATCCGTGAAGCTGGCGAGCCTGCGGCGCAAGGTTGACCGGCTGGATGACCAACTGGTCCGGCTCCTCGCGGAGCGGACCCGGGTGGCCCGGGACATCGGCCGGCTCAAGCGCCGGGACGGGTTTTCCATTCTTGCGCCGGCCCGGGAAGCGAGCCTGCTCCGCCGTCTGGAGGCCGTGGCGGGCCGCGGTTTGGATCGGGGCTCTCTCCATGCCGTTTATCGGGAAATTCTGTCGAGTGCGCGGGAAGCCCAGGGGGGAGTGCGAATCGCCTACCTTGGGCCGGAGTCCTCCTATTGCCATCAGGCCGCCCGGTCCCGTTTTGGGGCCGCGGCCCATCTGGTGCCGTGTGCCACGATTGCGGAGATTTTTTCCGCCGTGGACCGGGCGGAGGTGGATGCCGGCGTGGTGCCGGCGGAAAATTCGGGGGAGGGCTCGGTGGGGGCCACCCAAGATGCCCTTTGGGACACGTGCGCCTGGATTACGGGGGAAATTTATTTGCCGGTCCGGCACGCGTTGTTGAGCCGGGCGGCGCAGGGACCGATCCGGGTGGTCTATAGTCATGCCCAGGCCTTGGCCCAGTGTCGGCACTGGTTGGCGACGCACCATCCGGAGGCGCAGTGGGTGGAAGTGGCGAGCACCGCGGAGGGGGCGCGCCGTGCGGCCAAAGAGAAAGGGGCGGCGGCGTTGGCCAGTGCGTTGGCAGCCGACCTCTACAAGCTGAAGATCCGCCAGCGGGATGTGCAAGACCGGGTGGGCAACACGACAAGATTTCTGGTCTTGGGGCAGGATCCGGTGCCGGTCACCGGCAAGGATCGGACCAGCCTGGTGTTCAGCCTGCCGCACCGGGCGGGGGCGTTGCACCGGGCCCTGGGGATTTTCTCCTCGCGGAAACTGAACCTGCTCAAGGTGGAGTCGCGGCCGGCGCCGGGAAAACCGTGGGAGTATGTTTTCTTTGTGGATCTGCGCGGGCATGCGGACCGGCCGGAGTTTCAACGGGCGCTGGCGGCGTTGCGCAAGCAGACGCAGGACCTGCGGGTGCTGGGCAGTTATCCGGAAGAGCGCTGACCATGGCTGAGGAAAACGCTCCGCCCCCGGCGGGCGGCGAGGTGGAGACCGCCAAAAAAAAGCTGCGCCTCAAGGTCACGCGGGTGGAGGAGAACCAGCCGCGGATGCGGCGAAGAATTTTTGCGCGGCCACCGGTGGCAGTGCCAGGTGCGGAAGCCAGGCCGCCGGGCACGGAGGAAAAAAGAATCGGGGTCGGCCGGAGTTTGCAGGATTTGGGGAAGAAAGCCTGGCAGGTGGCGAGAGGGTGGCACCGAAATGTCTGGATCGCGATCGCGGCGGCGATCGGGTGTATGGCGTTGTACGGGGGATGGAAAGAGTGGCGGAAAACGGTGGTGCGGGTGCGGGTGGAGTTGAATGAGGTCCGGTTGGGTGACAAGCCGGAGGTGCTGGTTTTATACGATTTTTCCGAAAGGTTGGCGGGTCTACGCCGGGACTATGGGCGCAGGCTGGCACCGTTGCGGCCGCAGATTCGGGAAATAGAGCGAACCTTAGTTCTGGCCAAGGCGGATGCGGCGGGCACGGCGGAAAAGGTGCGGATGGTGACGGAGGTGCTGGGGCACGAAAGCAGCCAAGCCAAACAAGTGTATGAGGATTACCGGACTTCCGTCAGCAAACTGTGGCTTGAGGAGGCCGGCCTGTTGGATCAGGAGTTTGATGACCGGCGCAAAGCCTTTCTCGATGAGGTGGAAGACCGGGCCCGGTCGCTGGGTCTTTTTTATCATCCCGAGGAGAGCGAGGATCTGCAGCAACCGGAGATCGCCGCCAACGAGTTCCGACTGGCCCTTTACCGGGCCCCGCCCAGCATTCTCTTGCCGGAGCAGTTCGGGTGGATGGACAAGAGACTCCGCGGTTGGCGTGATTTTGAAAAGGACTGGAACACCCGGTACAAGGGGTTGGGCACGCGGGCCAAACAACTGCGGAGTCCGGCGGCCACGAGCCTGGACCAAAAAAAGGAGCAGGTGGAGATGCAGAGGCAGGAGCTCAACAAATTTCGAGGAGACGCCCAGGTGATCCAGAAGGAAATCCAGGACTATGAGACCCGGTTGAAGGAGTTGCGGGACCGGGAGGCGCAGGCCAAGGGACCTTTTGAGGAGGATGTGAACGCGATTCCAGAAGCTTTCCTGTGTCTACGGATACCGCTGGATGCGGATGCCGCCCGGGTAGTGGTCGAGGGAAAGGTGGCGCAAGCGGCGCCGGGGACGCTGCAAATTGTCATCCGCGGGAAAAGGGAAGGTCAGATGGCCTGGGTGATCCGGCCGTTGGAGCCGGTGGCGCATAAAAAAACGGACTTGGTATTTCGCGATGAGGATTTCCAGCCGATCAGCGATTGGCTGGAAATGGATTAGGGCGGCGCTCGGTCAGCCGGAACGGAAGGTCGAGGAGCCAGAAGAGGGCCAAGGCGAGGCCCTCGAGAGAGAGCAGATACCAAGGCCAGGGGCCGAGATGGTCGAGAAGGGAGGGATTTTCCGGCTTGGCGCAGAGGTAGCCGTAATTGGTTCCAAGCAGGCCGTTGAGGCCGAGCACGGTGGCCAGGTAGAGCTGGGACCAGGCAAAGATGCGGAAGGCGGCCCAGGGGCGGGTGCGCATGCCTGCTCCCCAGGTCAATAGAAGAGCGGCGGCCACCACGCCACCGTGGGAAAGGTAGAAGGTATACCAACTGATTTCCGGCGGGCGCACCGCCAGATCGGGGGTGAGGAGGGCCTGGGTGGTGCCGGCCATGGCCCAAAACCAGGTTAGTTCGAAGGCCAAGGGACGCCGGGTCACCAAGGCGACGACGCCGGTGAAGGTGGCCCAATCACAAAGGTGAAGGGGAAGGAGTTCGTGCCACGGTTCCTCCTCATGGGTGGCGAAGTGGCCGAGGCTGACAAGTTTATTGAGGACGAGGACGAGGGCGAGGGAGTCGCAAACCGGATTAAGGAAAAGGGGTTTCCAGCGGACGGCAAGGGCGAGCAGCCCGCCGGTAGAAAAAGAGAGGAGAAGGGCGGTGAGCATCCGCCGGGTGGCTCAGCGGTAAAGGCGGAAAAGGCCCCAGGCAATTTTGAGGGCACCGGCGGAAAGGAGGACGCCGATCCCCGAGTAAAGGAGCCAGTTAGGAATGGAGCTAGGCAGAGGGGGTTTTTTCACGGGGTGGCGGGTTTTTCCAAAGGAGATACTTTTTAACATCCCGGGAAAGAAAGGCGAGAAAAACGCCGAGCATGAGGGCGTCGTCAATGACCCCGATGCCGGGCAGGGCTTCGGGAATAAGGTCGAGCGGATTGGCCAAATAGAAAAAACCCAAAATACCGCCCACCAGGGTACCGACCGGCATCTGCCGGTAACGGCGGGCGAGGAGGTCGCGAAACATGGCCGGAGCAGAGCGGATCAGTGCGGGAAAGTCGGTCAGCTTGGGACCGGGACGAAGGGGGTTCATGTTCTTCGGTAAAAAGAAAGATTAGGATGAAGGTGAAGATGAAGTCTCGACCCAAAAGTGGGTTGAATTAGGATCGTTGCATGAGAACCGTTTTATGGGCGATGTTGATAATGGGAATACAGGGAAGCTTGATGGCACAAGGGGCGGAGCAGACTGCGCTGCTGACGGTTGTGGCCACGGCGGTCAATCCGGATGCGGAGGGTGACCAGAAAGAACGCTTCCGGAAGGGGTTGGCGGCGTTGGCGGATCTCAAGACGGCCGGGATGGAGCCCGAGGCGGCAGTACAAAAGGCGCGGGAGCAGGCCCAACTAGGGGACGGAGCTGACCGTCCATCCAAGATGCTTCTGAAAATCTGGAATTTGAACACTGACCGGATGACCGACCAGGCCACCTTGGAGGCGCTCCGAGCTGGCAAAGCTCCGGAGCCGCCTTTGCAAAGGCCTTAAGGTTACTTTCCGTGGGGAACAGCCTGCCAACCGGGAATCTCCGGGTTGGCCATATTCCGGGGCCGCTGGGCGGTCGGGGTCAGGGCGCTGGAACGGTCGTTGTCCCGGTCGTCGTCCCGATCCTGCGCAGAGACGGCGGGAAGACTGAATCCAATCACAGCAAGGCAGAGTAGAATTTTCTTCATGAATCCAATGATAAGGCCCCGCTGGATGGTTGCCAGCGGTTTCGTCCTGGTTTCGGCGTGTGGCTGGCTGACGGAAGGATGGGCCCAGCGGGCCGGGGCGGCCTTCAACGATGAACTTCAGGCCAAGGCGGAAAGTGGGGACGCGGATGCCCAGTTTCAGTTGGGGAACTGTTATTTTTTCGGTCTGGGGGTGCCAAAAAAACAGATCGATGGGGTGAAATGGTATCGCAAGGCGGCGGAACAGGGGCACGCCGAGGCTCAGTTCAACCTCGGCGGCTGCCTCTACCAAGGTTATGGGGTGGAGCCGAATCAGGTGGAGGCTGCTCGCTGGTGGAGAAAATCGGCCGGTCAGAATTTTTCTCCTGCCCTGATCAGCTTGGGAGACTGCTATCTCCACGGGCGGGGAGTGGAGAAGGATGAAAAGGAAGCCGTCCGCTGGTTCCAAATGGCGGCCGATCAGGACTATCCTCCGGCGCTACATCGGTTGGGGAACTGCTATTTGCAAGGCACCGGGGTCGACCGAGATATCGTTCAGGCCATGCGGTGTTACCAAAAGGCGGCCGACTCGAAATACCAGCCTTCCATCGAGGTCCTTCATAAACTGGAGGAGGGATCCGGAGGCTAAAGGCTGCGGATATTCAGATAACCGAGAATCAGGACCGCCAAGGTCACCCCGACAACGATCAAGGAGGCGAGAATCGTGAAGACCCAACCAGGTCCAGCAGGCGACTCGCTCATGGAGGTAAATTAATCCCTAGGCAGAAAGTGGGAAGTCCGGATTGTTCGCCCTTAGGCTCGGGCGATGATGGGGGGGTGTTCATCCATGAAATCGGCGGCGGGATCCGTGGGGTGGTGGGTTTGCACGGCTGGAGCGGGGATCACCTCACCTTTCAGCCGATTTGGAACAACATGCCGGCGGATTGGACCTTTTTTAGTCCTGACCTGCCGGGATGCGGTCAATCGGATCCCCCGAAAGAGTGGAGTCTTCGGGGCGTGGCCCAAGAGGTGGCGGAGGAGGTGGTGAATCTGGGTATACGTGACCTCGTGCTAGTCGGAAGTTGTAGCGGGGCCATCCTGACGGCCTTTGTGGTTCGGGAGCTACGGGAGATGGGGCGACCGGAAGTGGTAGCCCGAATCGTTTTGATCGACCCCTTTGCCTACTGCCCGTGGTATTTTCGGTTTTTTCTTTTACCCCTCATCGGGTTTCCCATTTATGCCGTGGCCTTTGCCAACCCGATTGGCCGGTGGCTGACGAACCTTTCTCTTCAAGACAAGAAGGCAGATGACACCGATCTGACCGAGTCGTTTGCCCGGGTGGATCATCGGGTCACGTGGAAATACCTGCGGATGTTGGATGAGTGCGGTTTTCCCGGGCAGTTTCGCGGGATGCCTGTGGCGGTGGAGATCCTTTACGGGCAAAAGACCTTTTCCGCGGTGAAACAATCCGTGGAAGTTTGGAAAGAGGCCTTGCCCCAGGCCCGGGTACGCGAACTGGCCGGGGTGGGTCATTTGCCGATATCCGAGGGAACCGAAGAAGTGGCCCAGGTGGTTTTTGACGGTGCAAAGGTGAACAGGAGGCAAAGTGCGAAGGGCTAGGTGGGGCTGGCTGGCTGGGATCCTGGGACTGTGGCTGGAACCCAGCGGACAGCTCCTAGCGGAGGATGACCCAGCAGGGATTGTCTATTGGGTGCCTTCGCGGGATGTTCTTTCCAAAGAGGTGACGGAAGCCCAGGGGGAACGCAAGAAAGCGGCCAGGACGGATCTGGATTTGGAGAGTTCCATGCGGGAGAAGGGATATTTCTGGGTCAATGGACAGTGGGTCAAGAAGGGGCAGCCGGTGTTGCCCGCTCGCCATGCCGGGGAATTAAAGGATTCGGATGGGGATGGATTCGATGACTTTACCGAGATCAAGTTCCACACCGATCCATTCAAGTCGGAATCCACTCCGGAATCATACTTTCGGGCGAAGGGAAGCAATCAGGTGACTTTTTATGGCACGAATGCGGCGGCGCATAAGAAATAACCCACGTTTAGGTTTATCTTGAAGTGGTCCTCAGGCTGGGAACCATGAATGACCAGCCAGTTCTTCACGCCCGGGTGGATTCGAACCACCGACCCGCGGATTAGAAATCCGCTGCTCTCGTCCCCTGAGCTACGGGCGCCTACGAATAGTTTGTAGCAGAAAATGGCCGTGGGGCGATGGCTCGATGAGGGATTACGGGATTAAGGGATTCAGGGGTTAAGGTAGTATAAAACCCAAGATTCTTTGTCCCTTAACCCCTTCCCGAAGCCGATCGGCGAAGCAGCATCCGCACATCGGAGAGCCCCAGCAGGGTAGCGGCGAGGAAGTAGGCGAAGGCGCCGAGGGTGCAGAGGGCGAGGGTGCCACCAATACGGACGGCGATGGGGCCGGCCAGGGGGTCGATCAGCCAAGTGCCGATCCGAAGTGCGCCGACGAGGACGATGCAGGAGAGTCCGATCCGGAGAAGTGCCTGCAGGAAATCTTTCCGGAAGAAGGTACCCACGTGCCGCTGGGAGGCCCAAGCCAACTGGAGGATGTTCAAGGTGGCCACGGAAGCCACCGACAGGGTCAGACCAAGGATACCGAGGTTGAAGACGCGGATGAGCAGGTAGTTCATCCCGATATTGAGGAAGATCCCGGTCAGGCTGATGCGCAGCGGAATGCCTGGCTTGTCGATGGCGGAAAAGGCCGGGCTGACCACCTTGATGCAGGAGTAGGAAACGAGGCCGAGGGCGTAGCCTTTCAAGGCGAGGGCGGTAAGGGCGGTGTCCCCGGCCGTAAAACGGCCGTACTGGTAGATGGAGGCAATCACCGGCTCGGCCAGGAGGAAGAGTCCAATGGCAGCAGGGAGGGAGAGAAAGAGGGTCTGCCGCACGCCCACCAAAAGCCGGTCGTGCAGGGCCGCTTTGTCGTCCAGGGCAGCATGGCGGGCCAGATGGGGGAGGGTGACGGTGGCCACGGCCACGCCAAAGAGGCCGATGGGAAGTTGGATCAGGCGAAAGGCGTTGTTCAGGCAGGTGACCGAGCCGTCCTCGAGATAGGAGGCGAAGTAGCCGTTCACCAGGACGTTGATCTGGATGGCGGCGGCCCCGACCGAAGCCGGACCCAGCAACCGCAGCACCTGTTTCAATCCGGGATCCTTGAGGTCGATGATCCAGCGGGCGTGGTAACCCACGGAGATCGCCCTGGGGACCATCACCAGCCACTGGGCGAGGCCACCGACCAGCACTCCGATGGAAAAGCCGTAAACGGACTTTGGGCCAAAGTGGGGATCCATCCACCAGGCCACCAGCAGGCCGAGACCGATGGAGACAAAGTTGAAGACGGCGGAGGCCAGGGCGGGCAGGCCGAAGTGATGGAGGCTGTTGAGCAGGCCCATGTAGACCGCGGCGAGAGAGAGAAAGAGAATAAAGGGGAAAAGGATGCGGGTGAGTTCGATGGTCAGTTCCGATTTTCCAGGGACTGCGGAGAAACCTGGATTGAAGAAGTGGACGAGGAAGTCAGCTTCCAAAATGCCCACACCAACGATGGCGGTGAGGACGATGAAAAGGAGGGTGTTAACGTTGTTGGCGAGGCGATAGGCGGCGGCTTTCCCCTCCTTGGTCAGCTTCTGGGAGAAGGTAGTGACGAAGGCAGTGGAGAGGGCCCCTTCGGCGAAAAGGTCGCGGAGCAGATTCGGAA
>Ga0194123_10006925_pt1 | contig 11507 bp, 14 predicted proteins | sample TA2MahsurfametaG_5_FD_155479 | JGI IMG/M metagenome (GOLD analysis project Ga0194123, IMG submission 155479) | Freshwater microbial communities from Lake Tanganyika, Tanzania - TA2015023 Mahale A surface | ecosystem: Environmental > Aquatic > Freshwater > Lake | place: Tanzania: Lake Tanganyika... | reverse complement strand
CTTGAGATGACATTTGAGAAAACGCATCAAGCGTCTCTTGACTCAGCTGACCATTCTCTGCATACTCATCACCAGCAGCAGCAAATAGATCAGAGAGCTCACTGTATTCCCGACTGTCTTCTTCAACTGGTTCCTCAGCATCATACTCTTCTTCTTCAGAAGATTCATCACGAGAATTACTACCCAGTTTCTTTTCAAGCTCCATATAAGCTTTCTCAAGATCCTGGGCATTCTTGTATTTACCAGCCAGCATACCCTCGTGTTGAGCAATTAGCTCTTCGCCAATGGCAAGGGATTCAGCTTCGTCGGATTCAATTGACGACATTACTTCTGCAGGAGGAGTAGAGTCGTAGCTAAACGTTTCTGACATAAAAAAGTTATTGCATTGGTGGAGCGGGTGGTTGCTGTTGTGTACCTAAGTACTGAGCAACAGCTTCTTCCGCATTGGGATTCTTGGATGGGTCAGCCATAGGTACTTTCAGCATATCAGGCAGTTGTTGCATTTGCATCATCTGTTGCTGTTGTGCCATAGCACCTTGCTTCTCTTGTTGACGTTGGTCAACGGACTTAACAAGATTCAGTACGTCGATACCTTGTGCAGCTGCAAGACGTTTGATTGCTTCGTCTGCATTGACATACTGTAGCATAGCCTCAGGTCCAAGAGTCTGAGCAATAGTCATGATAAAGGCAGTGAGAGATTCACGGTCTTGACCACGACCAAGTGCATTGATACCAGCAACGATAGTGGGGTTAACAAGATCCTTAGGGATCCTTGGAAGTTCACCTGAACGTTGCAGTACAAGCAGCTTACGATTAAGATAAGGGATAAGGAACTCAACAGTCAACAAGGAGAACAAGCCACCGAGTTGTTGTTCCAGTTCCATTTGAGTGAGGCGTACTTCTTCAGCAGTCGTACGTTCTGACTGACGAACAGTAAGAACAAGGAACGCTTCAGCAATACGTCGTTCAAGTGTAGCAGCAAGGTTAGCAGCAGTACTGAAGTCAGCAGTCTTACCAACTTGGATAACACCAATATCTTCAGGTCTACCTTGAACGATCGCACCGTTGCCTGCCTGGGCGATGGTGGCCGGTTTGGTAGTGCTTGAGGGTGATACCACGAAGACGACCTTAGCGGCTGCTGCAGAGCCTTCTACAAGGGACTGAGAGAGTGCATCAAGAGACTTGAGATCACCCAAGAACTCTTCGACTCTACCTCTTCCATAGTTCTCACCGTCAACAGTGTTGAAGCGGAGGACTAGCCAAGGGTTAGCATCCTTAGGAGCCTTACCTTCGGTGCCTTCAATCTTCTTACCAAAGGCTTCTTGATGCCACAACCAACGGTTGTTGTCAACACGTACGTGAGTATAAACTTCTACGTCATCTTCATGAGCGTAGTTACGATCGTTGACTTGGTTGTTCTTTTCTTGTAGCTCCTTAGGCAGAAGCTTTTTGTTGATCAATTCTTTGGTGACGATCTCAATTACGTTACCGTTACCATCTCGGTCCACGACGTAGCGGCTCAATGGGTAATGCTTCAGCCCATCTTTACCCATGAAGATCAACGCATTACCACCAACAACAAGATGTTTGATGGCTTGGTGAACAACGACACGATCACTGGAAGCAGCGATAGAGTCCATCACCATACGTTCAATCTTGGCAAAGCTCAGGTCTAGTTCAGATCGGATCTCAGCAGGCAACTCAGTGCCTAGCTTGTCATCACGAATCTGCAGCTTGAAGAACGTAGTCTGTGGGGGAAGCAGTGCAAGCATGAGCTTAGCTGCCAATGTAACTACGGACTTAGCGCCTACTGATTGCCAAGGTTGTCTAAGGGTTTTGTGGGTGATCCGATACTCATCACGTTGGATGAGATAAGGGATTGTAAGTTCAGAGCATTCAACCGCAGTTTGGAGAAAGTTAGTACGGTAGCTACTTAGATGATCGTACCTTGATTTAGCGTCCATCTAATTAACCAATGTTAGTTCCACTTGCACCCATGCCAATGTTAGTGCCAGGGGTACGGTTGATACGAAGTGATGCAAGGTTAGCAGTGTCTTGCTTCTGACGAGTACGCATCAACGGAGTTGTAGCGTCAGCAGCAGTCTTAACTTTAAAGGGTTGTCTGGAACTTTCAGCGATAGCTCTCAATGCTTCTTGTTGACGCCGGTCAGCTTCAGCCTGCATCCCTTGAATACGTGCTAGTTCAGCAGCACGATCACGTTCGGCTTGTTCGTAAATGTTACGCTGAGCAGTTTCAGCTCGCATCTGTTCTTGTTGTCTGTGGTGCGCTTTACGTCCGCCATCGCACATGATGTTAATCCTCAGTAGTAATTCGTGTACGGATCCACTCAACGACACTCACTTGACCAGACCGATACATAATCTGATTAAGTGGGGTGTCAGGAGTGGGATTAAATGGTGGATAAAGATCCTCTAGCTCAGCCAACAGCCGTTCAACAGTCAGAAGGTTAAGCGTATTGAGGGAGGTTAGGGTTTGCATGTTCAAAGAACGCTGGCATACGAGCACGTTTGGTGTCGGCAAGCTCAGGAGCTTTACCTTCATACATCAGACGATCGCTTGCATCCAGCCAAAATTTTTTGTTCAGATATTTATTGGGTGAGTTACCAAGAGGTTGAAGCACCCAGTTGATAGTAGCTTTGCGTAGCTTATCCAGACTAGGAGACCAATCGAGGTTAAGCTCACGAGCAACCAAACTATTTGTGGCAACGTGCACTTGTTCATCACGACTAATGTCAGCACTTACGGTACGAAGTCCCGCATCACCGTTAAATCGGAAGAACGGGAGGAGCACAAAGAAAAGCGCACGCTCGGCAACCAACGCTTTGAGAATTGTGTGATCTGGATGAGCAATCCAGGCGTCACGGAGACGCTTGGCTTCTTCTTCAGCCTTTTCATCAACGCCGATAGCATTGGCGATGTAACCAAGTGCAAGGTCGTGATTCTCCTCGTCCTTGATATTGGACAGAAGGAGATCCCTTGCCATTTTCGGTACTTCATTCTTCAGTGCATCATGAATAAAATCTCCTACCGGAAGCTCCATATGTCGGATTGCCAAAGCACGGTAGATAGTTTCTTCCGCACCTTCGACAAGAGTACCAGCAGTTGTTTGGACAGGTGTCCAGGTTCTTTTACGTCCAAGTAGTTTTTCGTAGGGGTTCATTCGCCGCAATTACAATCAGGAGCAGGATCATCATCTCTATCATAGAGAATGGACTCCAGGTAATCATCGACCTCAGACTCATCCAATGCAGCGTATGCACTGGTCTTGTCTTGAGTGTCACCCATTACCTGAAGCGAATAATAAAGGGAGGTTTGCTCAGAAGCCAACCACTCTTCGATAAACGCTTCATCATAGGTGATCACATCAGACCAACTATTGAAGCTATAACCGTGAAGAAGTCCCGTAGCATTAAGCATCTTCATGATGCCATCAGCAACTTTCTTATATGCATCCCAGCCAACCTCAGATGCGATCTCAACAGGACCGTAGTCGAAGCTCTGGACGCCAAACGTACCGCTATCACGGTCCACCTGACGGGCAATGGGAGGTGCAATTTCAGGACAGGTAGTGTACCCATCCAAGTCTTTGTAGCGGTAGCTGCAAGAGGCAGTAGGAGCAATAGCAAAAGCACGGTCCATGTTAGCGACACGTGCTACCTGTGCTGCCTGAGCAATAGCTCGTTGCAGTTCAAAAGCAAGAGTAAGGGATGGGGTGTAATCGTTGTTACCTTTACCGCTGTTGACAATCTCAAGGGCTTCACCAAACTCCTTATAGGTAACACCGTACCTACGAAGAAGGTTAGCAAGCCCAAGCATACCCAATCCAACCTGACGATCAACATCAGGGGACAGGTATTCACCAGAGCTATCGACGTTGGTCTTACCGTGCAAAGCACACAGCTGGGACATACCTTGGACAAAGGCAGGTCCCAGATCTTCATACTCACAGGCTCCAAGGTTAACGTGTTGAAGCAAGCAAGTACCACGACTAGGCAGGTAAACCTCAAGACAAACATTACCACGGATGCGCTTACCGTAGGCATCTACTTTGGTTTTGTTCAACCAAATGTCACCTTGTTTAATGCCCTGTAGAAGAGCTTGACGGACATTGGGAGTAGCTTCATTCCACCAGTGGGGGTTGATGTTCACACAACGCTTAACCCAAGGTAGTTCAGCTCGTGATGCTTGAATGAACTCAAGTACATCAGGATGATTAAGATCAAGGTGCAGGACTACGGCACCGTTCTTATAGATACCTCCACGCCTCAGGACTTCATTGAGGGTAGAGTAGATTTTGGCAAAGGACACCGGGCCAGAAGCCACAAGACCCTTGCCGTTTTCAGATCCTTTGGGGCGGAGCTTAGATAGATGCACAGCAACGCCTGCTCCAAACCGGAGAGCGTGGCTGACGAATCGCCATGAGGCTTCGATTCCATTAGGACCCTCCATAGTATCCTCCACTACGAAGACAGTGCAGGATACGGGTAGGCGGCTGGTGGGATCGTCAATCCAAGATTGCACTCGCCCAGTACGGGCAACAAGTTCTTTGGTAGTGGCGGACATTATTAAACGAGATCAGAAAGAGTAGGGGGTTGATAGTTTGGACCTTTGAGAACTTTACCGTCTTCACGACGAATAGGTTTACCGTCTTCACCAAGCTTACTCATATTGCTTTGGTGAACACGATCCATTGCTTCATCTAGATCCCAGTTAAGATTAGCAGCGTATTGATAGCAGACATACACAAGGTCTGCAAGTTCTTTGAGGCAATCCTCAGCGTTACGTGTGAAGCCGTAGAGCAGCTGTTGTTCAGCTTCTAGGAACTCTTTGAACTCTTCAACGATCAAACGCTTCTGCATCTCCCGTGAATGACTCCCAATATTGTTCGTCACTCCGAAGCCACGCCGAAACTCGTTTGCTTGACTCATTAAGGATTTCGTTTTCGAGCTCATTTTGTAGATAGTGGATTGCTTTACGAAGGTCTGCTTTACGGTCATCTTTGTGACCTGCACGGCAGATGTATTTAATTGCGTTACCTAGATGGAAGTTCAGTCCTTGGTCTCGGATGAAATCCCAAACTTGGATAGAACCTCGTCGATAGTACTTGGGTCCAGTTGAGTTGGTGTCGGCCATTGTTTAACTAAGTTGGACATTGAGTTGCCAAGTACGAAACATTGGCGTTGAAGTGCAAGGAAGATAGTAATAATATCCTCCTTAGCAGAGTCAGGGTGGTTGAGTGCGTCCTCAATCTGACGCATTTTGAACTGCTGCTCCATCGTCAATTCGACTATCGGAGGAGGGGGTCCAAAGTTTGACGCATTGGTTGGTAAAGTCATAATCGGTATGCTGGAGGATCTTTGCGAGCCGGGCATTCTGGAGTGCGACGGATTCATCAAGATCCTTGCTAGCAAAGGCTGAGGCAACGGATGACCAGCTGTAACCGTTCTCTTCAAAGAAGGCGACTGCTCGTTTAATCCCGAATCCAGGAACTCCGCTATACCCATCAGTTTGGTCACCAGCCAGCGTCTGAATAAGGTGCCAGCGGTCACCCTCTTCTTTGGTGATTGTGATAACGCCAGTAGATAAATCATACAAGTCTCCAGGTATTTGCTTCATATCCTTGTCAGGAGAACAAATGATGTGTCCCTGCTCTTTAGTCGCGTAGATGCCAAGAGCATCGTCAGCTTCTAACTCAGGCATTACAACAACGTGGTAATCCTCCTTGAGTTTGTTGATGACCCGGCGGTAACCGCACGGCTTCTTTCTGTTTCTATGTCCTTTATACGCTGGATCAACACGTTTACGAAAGTTGATACTATCAGTAAAAAACAAAATAGAATCATCGAAGCATCCAAGATCTGTTGCGATGCCGTATAACTCTCGTTGTACTTTGTCGTAGGCTTCACTGAACTTACTTGAGACGACGATAACATCATCTCCCCAGTCGATTTCAGTTTCGGCTGCTGCACAGCATTTGTAGACGATGTAATCTGCATCAATCAGAAGACTCATTTACCTTGTCCCCGCTTGAGCTTACGCCCATGCGAAGGAAGAGACCGAGTGCCTTGACCTTGACGGGTGTGTTTGAATTTAGCACGGGACTTGAATTGAACACGTCCCAGTGCTGTTTTAGATTTGACTGCCATTAATGTACTTCACTCCAGTTGTTGCCGGTTTGTGCTTCGGCTTCGATTTTGATTCTAAGGTTGTAATACTCTCCAGCCTTCTCAGCTGAGCGTACCAAGGATGTTCGTAGTTGATCCACGTGTCCGGGATCACACTCGAATTGTAATTCGTCATGTACAAATGCTAGTTGTGAGCAGCAAAGATCACGTGTATTGTCGTGGTTAATAACCAACCAACGCTTCGCAATTACACCAGCTGATCCCTGGAGGAGGTAGTTGAGGGCCTTGTGGCTACCATCAACAGCGCAGCGGCGATTGTCACACAAATTGATGTAACCAGATTCCGCCTTGGACTTAACCGCAGTAACCAGCTTCTCAAGTCCAGGAACTGCATCCATGTAAGCCTGGCGTATCTCCTTGCCCTTCTTCTTTGCTTCTTTTTCTGAGAGTTGCGGATCATAGCTTCTTCCCAGCTTGGCATCGCCAGCCCCGTATAAAAAGGCATAGGTAACTGTCTTTACTTGTTTACGACTAATGCCGATCTTGTCAGCATTTTCTTGGTGAATGTCACCGTTGAGGAGAACATCGGCATAACGGCCTTCGTCATAACGAGCCAGATAATGAGCCAACATGCGGAGTTCAATACCAGCAAGGTCAGCGCCGACCATAACAAGGCCGGGCGTGGCTCTAAAGAGTCGTCGAAATTCTGCATCACTGGGGACTTGGGCAAGATTAGGTTTGCGGTGAGCACAACGAAAGGTGTTAGTAGCAACTGAACAGTGGTGATGAATACGGTTACCTCGTACTAACTTCAGCCAGGCATTGATGCCTTCAGACAACATGCCAAGTGATTTAGTTAGTTCTAAGCAACGGAAGAAATCAAGAGCAATAGGCGTACCTATGTCCTTCAATACAACTTCATCAATAGTAGGCTTACCTTTATCAGTAAACTCAGTTGGTGTCCAACCGCAATGCTGCTGCATTACCCAAGCTATGTGATCCCTGCTTGTGGGATTGAACTCCTTAAGTCTTGTGAAGGCGCATCCTTCAACATAGCCAGAAGTTTTGTTATTTCGCTTAGGAGTAAATTCCGATCCTGCAACGAGAGGATACCTTTCTCGTAGTGATCTTGTAGTAGATTCCAGTTCGCTTCTGAGAGTAGACTCAAGCTCGTATGCCTGTCGCTCGTCGAAGTACCAGCCATGCAGTTCTTGTTGGGTGAGAATTTGTGCAACTCTATGCTCTAGCGTGACCCAATCAGGTATGGGTGGAAATGGTTGCATAGTTTTTTAGTAACGTTTACGTCTTGAACACAGTAGTCTTCCATCTCTTGTGTCCAATCTTTCCAGTCGGTTGTTTTACCGTAGCATCCTTTGTATTCTCCCAGACGATAGCCGTACGCTTCAAGTGAATGGCGTCCATACAACTGCGACGGCATATGATCCCATCTGCGCTTCTTATCAATGGTTAGAATATCAGCGTGATACAAACGGCTAAGGACCAGAGTATCCAGAACCCTACCAGTGTTTTGAAACCAAGGATATAGCTTAGAGATAGCAGGAATATCGTAGTTAATAATGTTATGACCCACGATAGTGTCTGCGTCTTCAAGACGTTCAATGCCCCGGACAACAGGCTCTTTGTTACCTTGATCGTTGTAACATAGGGTCTGGTCAGCTTCGAGATCATAGATGACCAAACAGTGAATGCAGGTAAGATCATTCAGTAGTCCGTTAGTTTCTAAGTCAAAGATTAGGGTAGTCATTCCTTATGGGAAGCAGCACCCTTCCATTGATACGTCTTGTCAACGAATTGTGCTTTAGCTACAGCTTCAGGGGTGGGAGGGTTTGGTTTGACGACGTGAAGACCGCTATCCATATACAGGATTGCTTCAAAAGTCTGTGGTTGCGTCGAACTCTGGTTCTGGTTGAGTTTCATTGAATTTACAGGTGGATAGATCATAGCTCAGATTACACGCGATACCAACTTCGCCCGAATAGCGATTTTTAAGGACTCGCACTGTTGTATTACTTCCTCCAGCTGTGGCCTGTTGATCGCGTTCGAGTGCAATAACTCCGTCAGAGAGTTGTGCAATTGCCGCGCTTCCGCGCAGCTGTCCAAGTGTAACACGGGCTCCTTCCTCGTGGTTAGTATCGTTAGATGTTCGCCTGAGGTGGGAGACGAGGAACATTGCAATGCCCGTACGTTCTACAAGAGAGCGTAGGCGAGTCATAGTAGTATCGATCATGCGGCGTTCATCACCGTCAAGACCACTCAACAAGATAGAAAGGTGATCTAGAAAGATGACCCTCGCATCAAGACCTGTTGCCAGGTACTCAATTCGGTTGTAGATGAGATCAGGATCAAAAGAACCAAAGCCGTCGAAAAGAAAGAGATTCCAGTTAGCAAGAGTATCCTGATACGCTTGGGTGAGAGTAGCTCGGTCATGTTCTCCAATGTGTAGTGATTTTCCAACAGCAGCGGACATTAGTCCGAGAGCAGTTCTCCTATTTGATTCTTCAAGAGCCAAATAACCGACCCGTTCTCCTCTTTGCAAAAGATGAGTTGCAAGCTCCCTACAGAATGAGGACTTGCCGATACCAGATCCAGCAGTGATTGTAACAAGCTCTCCGTATCTAATACCGTGAAGTTTGTTTTGGAGTCCGATGAATGGGTAGTCATGATTAGCAGGCGGTGTAGGAGTGGTTACAAGTTCTAGGAGTGACTTCCCATCAACGATCCCATCTGGACGGTAAGGTTTTGCATTCCAAATAGCCTCACGAATCGCTTGAGAGTCATTGGCAACGAGGGCGTCTGACGCATCTTTGTAATCATTCGGGAGTGATGCGATCTTGCACTTGCCAGGTGGGAGTACGCTTGCTGCTTCCTCCGTCGCCTTACGGCCTGCCTCGTCATTGTCGAAGAACAGGACAATCTCCTCATAACCCTGGAGCCAGGGGATAGCCCGTTGAACCGACTTCTTTGCCGCTGCGGCACCGCTAGGTAGAGATACCATCGGCCACCCCGGCATAGCTTCTTGACATGAAGCTGCATCGAGTTCTCCTTCAGTGATGACGACTCGTTTTCCAGTGGCGGGAAACAAATGTTGTCCAAAGAGAGTGCCTGGGACTGATCCTTCATAGGTGAATACTTTGTCTTTAGTTTTTACTTTACAACCTTCAAGTACTCCAGACTCGCTGAAATAATAGAAGCGTAGAACGTCTCCGTCTTTGTGGATTCTGTACTTTTGACAGACTTTCTCGGAGATTCGTCGTTTCTGCAGCCGTTCGGCTGAGCCACGTAATTGTACATTGGTCGGCATTTTATGATTGTGAACAACTTCTTCAGTGTGACCGTACGAATTGCATGAAAAGCAAAAAGTGTGGCCGTCTGAATACAAGGAGTTTGCATCAGACGACCCACAGTTATTACATGGCAAGTGCCTCACGAACTCGGACTCGGAGTTCTGCGTATGCATTAGCTTGTTGTTCGTGATAATCAAACCATTCGTTCAGAGCAACGTAGAAGCCACTCAAGATGTTGTCAACAGTTCCTGGTTCTTCAGCGTCTACATCTGCAAGGGTATCTGCAAACAGGTCAGCGTAGTATTCAGGAGTACCGTACTTTAGGTTAGCCATGAAATTGGGATGGATGTGTATGAAGTCCATGGGAAGCCGTGCTTTTCGCACCACTTCGCATAGGTGGTTTTGGACCCTTTGTAGATTTTATTAAAGGGTGCTTGAAAGACGAAGCGAATATCTAAGTCGGGATTGCTCTTCTTTACTGCGATCATCTTGCGGCGATCCTCGCTTGTCAGGCGTCCCTTCACTTCGAGAAAGACACCATTCGGCAAAAGAAAGTCGGGGATGTAGTTGCATTCAAGAACGTATGCGAGTTTACGTGATTCGTATTCGTATTTAACTTTCAAGCTAGAGAGAAGGTCAGCGACCTTACCCTCTAAGCCTGAGCGATACATCAGAAGTCGTCATCTGCTGCTACTTCAGCAGCCGGAGTTACAACAGGATCGTTAGACTTAAATCCTTTAGTTTGACCGAACAATGCAGCGACTTCAGTTTCATCCATGTCACCAGCATCTACACCAGCAGAGCTGTTGAGTGCTACGACCTGGATACCTACAAGCTTAAGCGTTGTACCGTACGTTACCCCATCCTTGAGGATGTAAGGTTTTTGACGGAATGCCAGCTTAACTTTAGAACCACTGTAAAGCGGAATGTTCTCATCAGTGATGGGTGTACCTTCAGTGTCAACCACAGGAGGTTTGGTCTCATCATTCCAAGAGAATTTAACTTTGTACTTACCCTCAGACACCTCTTCCCAAGGCTCAGGCTTGAGAGTAGAACGCTTAGGGTTCTTCAGTTTAGATTCAGCCCACTTGATAGTTTCGGTGCGATCTTGCTCCAGAACTTCAACAAGCTTCTCATCAATCAATGCACCCAACGAGTAACCAAACTTACTAGGTTTGAGAATAGCCTGATAACCTTCAAGGACAACAGGCTCTTGGGTGATGTGTACGGTTTGTGCCATTAACAGAAAAAGTAGGTGGATTCAATCACTGACTCCGGTTGAAGGTCGCCAATGATCGGTGGTTTAGATTCCGCGCCTATTTGAGATGCGAAATCAACTAAGTAATCATGCTCTGCGAACAGGTGCATGTAGGTTTCTCGCACAATAGTGCTGAGAGTAGACATGTCCGTTGCTCTACAAAGCACAGAATCGTGAATGAGAGCAATGGGCGCATCAAAACGTGGTACACTCAGGTGTAATAGGCTAGCATCGAGACTGTGAATAAGATTAGGAGCCGTTGCGTTCTTGTGGTGGTTAATGTCAACCTCATCAGTGTCGCCTACAGCTACCTGCATACGACATGCTCCTAATAATTGAAGTTGTAAGGATACAACCTCTTTCTTGTTTAACTTTTGATGAACAACAAAACCAGAAGGTGTTGTCCATTCTAAGAACTCCTTACCAGCCTTGATAGCATTAGCTACCTCAGTCTCAATCCATGACATAACAGCCATAGGACCGGGGACGACTACATTCATAGCATCCCTTACCGCTTTAACAGTAGCAGTAAGATCTTCCTTACTAATTTCTACACCTTTCTCAGCAAGTGCATCACGGATGTATCCGCGATTGCTGTAAGGTTTAGCATTATAAGGCACGGTCATGACTACCCTTTTGACCACTTTCCTATCCATGTAAGGTTGGATAGACTCAGGACAATGAGGAGTAGCTACTTCACTTACTACTTTATAAGCATCTTGTGGTTCAGTGCCTGGTAAGACGTTCACAAGACGTGCAGTGGACTTATCCCTAGCTAATCCTGCCAAGATCTGTAG
>Ga0194123_10006921_pt1 | contig 11511 bp, 6 predicted proteins | sample TA2MahsurfametaG_5_FD_155479 | JGI IMG/M metagenome (GOLD analysis project Ga0194123, IMG submission 155479) | Freshwater microbial communities from Lake Tanganyika, Tanzania - TA2015023 Mahale A surface | ecosystem: Environmental > Aquatic > Freshwater > Lake | place: Tanzania: Lake Tanganyika... | reverse complement strand
CACGTTCGTCGTATTCCCGCCAAGAACACACCAGATTGGGTCGACGGCCGACGAACTTGACCGTCGCAAGGACGAGAATCGGCACGCCGTCACACTGACGCGTCCGTTCGCGCTCCTGGACCGGCAGATCACGTTCCAGGAGTTGATCGCCTTTTCGCCGAGATACGCTGACTACATGCCGGAGTACGACGCCAACCCCACGGACGCCGGCTACGGGTCGGACTGGTATGATTCCGTGGACTTCTGCGGTTGGCTGGGGGAGCAGGCAGGTTTTGCGGAGTCGGACCAGCCTTGTGCGGCGGCGAATCGGGGGCCGCGTGAAACCAGGCCGGTTGATGTCAGTCGTCGCGGCTTCCGGTTGCCGACCGAAGCGGAGTGGGAGATTGCGGCACGGGCCGGCGCCAGATCGGCCTACGGCTATGGCAGCGACGTCAGCTTGCTGGCACGTTTTGGATGGTTCCTCGATAACAGTGGTAAGCGTTTGCATCCGCCGAAAGAGTTGCGGCCTGTGACTTCAGCAAAGACGACAGGGCCTTGGCTTTGCGGTTGGCCAGAAACAACGGATTGTCAACTGAGACTGTCCTTCCGTCATAGTGTCGCGTCCAGGTTCCAGCGTCACCCGTGAGTCGTCCCTGCCAACTCTTGATTTCAATCAGCCAGAATCCCTGCTTGGTCAGCACCAGCAGATCGACTTCGTAGATTGCTCCGTCATTCGTCTGAAACTCAAAATTGCTCCACGCTCGATACGGATCATGATCCGGCAGTCTTTCCCGCAGGAAGTCCAGCCCGCGCCGTTCATGCTCGTACTGCGACGGCGTGATGATTTTCCAGCGTGGTGATTCCATGAAACTCTCAGGCTCTCGAACAACTTGATCCCGGCGACACATCCACTGACACGCGCTTTGCGTTACCTTGGCTTTCTCGGTGCCTTTGCAGGCCTGGACAACGGCCGGAGCAACGCATCAAGCTCATCGGGCCTAAACAGCCGGTATCCATTCACCGGATGCCGATGCGCCGCAATCTTCCCCGCATTCTCCCAGTTGCGCAGCGTATTCGCCGACACCCCGAGATACTCGGCCGCTTCAGAGATCCGCAAAAAGTCCTTAAGGTTTTCCACGACTCCCCCTCCCCGAATCCATCCAATCCGCCGAAGCAGAAACTCAACACCCTTGTAGACCTTACCAAAGTTGGGTAGGCTTTCCAACGAAGCCAATCGAGGAAGCACAGAATCTGAGTTGATGATATTCACCTGGGAACAAAGCCACGTTCTCCAAACACGAGGAGCTTGCGAACGAATTTGACATTAGGGAAGATTTCAATTTACCGCTATCAGGAATCGCCATTCCGTCTGGATTCGGAGACGGAACAATCGACATCTGCACGAAACCAGTGGTCCGAAGCCTCAATCTGTTGGGGGCCAGTCGGAATCAAGCGACTACGAAACGATTCCCCTTTGTATGCATTGAACTCGGTAACTCGAACTCAGACCTGTTGACGTATTGCTCCAAGAATCCGAAGCGGCTGAAGTGCTCGTAAATCTAATTCAAGTGCCCGTTCTGATCATCAACGTAACGAAATGTGAATCTGTTTTCGGGACCTGACCGATGCAGCTGAATGCAGTTACCACGACCACACTTCGTTCAATTGGTTCTGTGTCCAGGATCCTTCGCGGCGTATTGATTGCACTTGTCATATGCATTGGGAGTGGGCCCGCATTCGCGGTGGGAATGGTGAGTTCCTCCGGGGAAGACGTTGTGGTGGACTTGCGGCAACAATTCCTGGCACTTCAGGCTCGCAGGGACTTTCTCCAATCCCGACTTGAATTGGCGAATCTTCTGAAAGATCGGCGAGAAGCGGCCCAGAATCGACTTCTTGACATTGCACGGGCAGCAGCGTTTGCGGCGGAAGTCGCAGAGGAAGTAAAAAAAGCGGATGTTGCGCTCGTCGATGCGTTGCAAAAGTTGCTGTCCACGTTTCAGGAAAAACGAGATGCTGCATCGATTCGTCATCGCCAACTTAGCCTGACAAGCCTGCAAATGGAGTCGCGATGGCGCGAAGCCGAGGAGGCGGCGCATCTGCGTCGAGATTCAGAATTGTCATGGTCTCAGATTTTGAACTCTGCCATCCGCAGCTGGTGGGCTTTGGCCATCGTGGCGTTCGTGGCATTAACTCTCTGGCTGCATGAGCAGCGACGGGAAATTCGCCAATGGCGTCGCTCATGTGCTGCAGCGCGTGAACCTGTACCCATGGTTCTTTGGTGGCTGGCGGGGCTCTCAATCTTCTGTCAGGGATGTGGAACGTCTCTGACACCGTTAACGCAGCGTTCGACCTGGGAACAGGAGAGAATCGATTCGCTTGCTGAAGAGGAACAGTCCCTAAGAGATTCTATCGTAGAGCTTCAATCGGAGGTAACAGAGCTTGAGGCTGCCATCAGGTCTCTTGAAGCGGGGACCAGCGTTGAAACCGCCCAGCCTCGTTCAGTTACAGCTGCACTTTTGAATTCTGAACGTATTCAGGCAGAGTACCAGCAACGCATCCGTGAACTTTCTTTTCAGGCCTTTTCACTGGAGTTTGAGACCAGCACTTTTGAACAAGCCTCAGTCGCTCTGGTGGCATCAATTGAAAAGGAGTCCCGGGAAATCAGCGAATTTCAAGCAAGAACCCCTCCTCAATATCGAGCTATGAAACGTGCGGAGGTTGCTGCACTGTTTGGCATTGCCGGCATGTTCCTCGTGCCATTGCATTGGTCTATCTGGAAGCACTGGCGTCAGTTGCGAAAATACCGGCGTACATGCCCTCGATGCTTGACAGAGAATCAGCTCAAGCCCATCAAGAATGGGAAAAAGACTTTGAAACTGATCTGTCAGGGCGAAGTTCGTAAAGGCGTTCGCTGTGCCGCAGAGTTTACTCCCGAAGTCCAACGACGAACGAGACTTTGCTTTCCCACCGTGGGGATCATCTATAGTGGAAAGACAAAATGGATCCGCAGTGTGGAAAAGCAGTTCGAACGAGACATGACGGAAGGGCCAGCACACCTCAGCCTTGTGACGCCATCAAATGCAGGGAAGCAGCATACCGCGACGAAAGCCGATGAAGTGCCGTTGCCGATTGTTCTGCGTCTCAACGATGGCGACATCATTCCTCCTCGCGGCCAATCGTTCGTGATGCTCTTCGACTACGGAGGGGAAATGGGGATGCGATCCGTCACGGATGAACCCAAGAAACGAGCACTATTCATGGACGGCTTCGTTCTGTTCCTCGACCCGACACGAACACGTCCTCGAGCAGCGCAGCTCGGGAAGTCACTTGGCATAGACGATCAGATCGAAACGGCGCGTCGATTCAAGGAAGACTTGAGAGCGGCCTCGGAAAATATGCGAGGGGATCGACTGGATATGCCGGTTGCTGTCTGTATCTCTAAACTCGACTTGCTTGTCAACATGAATCCGCTGGGTGGGAGGGCATTGGAGTTCCTCGACAAACTGCGGGAAACGCAGGACGAACCGATATCGCTCGATCTGATTCAGCGTCGCTCACGGCTCTGCACAGAGTATCTGAGGCAAATGTTTGACGGCTGGAATATTGAGCAATTCATGCACACAAACTTCGGCGAACGTTTCATGTTTTTCCCACTGACTCCCGTCAACATCAACGAGAATGAACTGGGGCAAACAGACAGGAATGATGAGGTCGAAAAACGGACGGCATTGCCGTTCGGCGTTCAGGAGCCCATCTGGTGGCTGTTGCATATGTACGGTTACAAGGTCTTAACTACGGAGACAAATCGTGACTGATCCCTTTCTTGTCAAGGCCTCAACGTCGGATAGCTCGGTCGATATGCAACATGACAGTTCGGTTGCCGCAGTGAATAGTAATGAGCTTCCAATTGCGGGCGATCAGGCTGATACCCATCATCTTCCTTCAATCGTTGCAAATGCAGTGAATCACGACACGGGCGAAAGCGATAAGGTCGTTGACATTTGCGGAATCGACGAAGCAGACACTTTCACAGAAGAAAAGAAGGACGTCACCGAACTTATCCAATTGATTTCCCCGATTTCTACGAACCTCGACGAGATCAGTCGCCGTCTGGAGAGTATTGAGTCCACGGCTGAAATCAGGCTGAAGCGAGATACCAACCAACAAGTGATTATTGACCGGCTGCACGCGGAGTTGCAGATTCATAAAGATGGTCTTGTGCTGAAACTGCTTCAGCCGCTGGCGATCGACCTGATCAGCGTCGTTGATGATATTGGAAGGACGATTGACCGAAATCAACCGGGAGCAGTTTCAGGGCAATCTGCAGAAAAACTTGTCGAGAACTTTGCGGCTTTACGTGATGAGTTGGAAGTAATCCTTGAGCGGTACGGGTTTGTGGCCAGCAATAGCGAACATGAAATCTTTGACCCTCAGACGCAGCGTGCCGTTCGTCGTATCGCCACACCGGATGTCACTTTGGATCGGAAGATTGAACGGCGTCTCGGCAAGAGCTTCAGCTATGAAGGACGTCAGATTCGCCCGGAACTGGTGGCTGTCTATCGTGCTGAGACACCTGCTGATCCCGCCGCAATCGCCCCCGCGTTATGAATACCACAGATTGGCTGTGTTTGATGCGACTGAAAGTGTTCAACATCGCCGACTGACTTTTGAGCCGATCGAATTCACCACCTAACACTGAATGGGATTACACATGAGCCGTATTTTTGGAATTGACCTTGGTTCGACATACTCATGTATCGCGTATACCGATAACGCAGGAAAGCCCGTTGTCTTGAGGAATTCTCGGAGTCAGGTTATTACTCCTTCAGTGGTTCACTTCGAAGGAAGCAACGTTGTTGTCGGGCAAACAGCAAAAGAGCTTGCGGAACTCTATCCTGAAGCAGTGACACAAATGTTCAAGCGGGAAATGTGTAACGAGGAGTGGTCGTTCACATGCGAGGGCAGGAAGTACCGGCCCGAAGAACTTTCGGCGATGGTCCTGCGCAAGCTGGTGGAAGACGTTTCCCAGCAGTTCGGTGAACCGATTACCGATGTCGTTATTACCTGTCCCGCATGGTTCGGTTCAAATCAACGTGACGCTACGGCAAATGCCGGAAAAATTGCTGGATTGAACGTTCGCGAGATCATCAATGAACCCACTGCCGCCGCAATTTCTTATGGAATTGAATCTGACAAAGACGAGGTGGTCCTTGTCTACGATCTCGGCGGTGGAACCTTCGACGTTACGATGATCGCGATCTCAAAAAACCGGATTGAGGTCATCTGTACCGGCGGAGACCACTATCTGGGAGGAAGGAACTGGGACGCGCAACTGGTTCGCTATCTCGCAGAGAGTTTCTGCCAGGTCAAAGGGGGAAATCCGGAAGAACTACTCGATAATCCAGAAACGAAGCAGGATTTGTATTCCAAGGCAGAAGCTGCGAAGCAACGGTTGAGCAACAAGGAAAGTGATAAGGTCATTGTGACGCACGGTGGCGAAAAAACGCCAATTGAACTGACTCGAGCGAAATTTGACGAGTTGACCGCTTCCCTCTTGGAACGAACGATCTCGTTGACGAAAGAGATGCTGAATGAAGCACAGTCCAAAGGGTTTTTAAGATTTGACCGACTACTTCTGGTCGGAGGTTCGACGTTAATGCCACAGGTGGCCGAACGACTGAAGCGGGAGTTCAATGTCGAATGCAAGCTGCACGACCCACATGAGTCAGTTGCAAAGGGTGCCGCGATCTACGGACGACTTCTGGAAATTGGAGACGAGATCGAGATCATTATGAGAGAAAACGGTGGCACGTCCGAGGGAGGCTCCAGCAAAGAGAAGGCCGAAGCGATCAAGAAATACGCGGAAAGAACCGGCCAGTTAGTCAGCGTCGTGGAATCTGCAATGCGAAAGGAGATCATCAATGTGACCAGCAGATCATACGGCGTGGTGATACTCGATGACTCAAATGGACGCAGCGAGATAATGTCGACTTTGATCAAGCGTAATGACACGGTTCCTGCCAAGGTGACAAACACCTACGGACTTGCGGACGATGATCAGGAGGTAATCTTATTTCGTCTCGTCGAGAGTCTTGCGACTGACGACACAGTGTCACTGGACCAAACTGAGGAGCTGAAGACCGCGGAGATGCAACTACCGAAGGGCATGCGGAAAAACGCTCCGGTGGAAGTGACATTTGCGCTAACAAAAGATGGCCGACTACAGGTGTTCGCGAAAGATCTGACGACAGGACGCGAATTGGAGTTTGCCGTTGACACGGCCAGAGGAATGTCGCCAGAGGAAGTCTTGGCGTCGCATCAAAAGTGCAAGTCACTGGTGATGCAGTAACGCGTCACACGCTGTTGCTTTCCGTAATCGAGTAAACCATGGCACGCGTCTGAATGCAGGAATAGAGCATGAAGCCTTTGGCGGTCGGAATCGACCTGGGAACCACATACTCAGTCATCGCCGCATTGGATGATCTGGGTCGCCCCATCGTGATCCCAAATGCCGAAGGGCAATTGTCTACCCCATCAGTGGTATTTGTGGACAATGGACCTGTGATTGTTGGTGAAGATGCCAAGCAGGCACAAGCCCTGGGCGAGGAAAGTGTCGCATCATTCTTTAAGCGTTGGATGGGAAATTCAGAATACCGACTAAGCCTTGGTGACAAGGAGTGGTCGCCTGAAGATCTGTCTGCACAGGTGCTTCGGAAACTTGTGCGAGATGCAGAAGTTTTTCTCAAGCAACCGGTGAAGCAGGCTGTGATCACTGTCCCAGCGTATTTCGACGATCACCAGCGTCGAGCCACAATTTCGGCAGGGCGGAAAGCCGGGCTGGATGTCCTGCAGATCATCAATGAACCGACGGCCGCTGCCCTGGCCCTTGGACTGAAACGCGAAGACGAGGATCTGCTGGTGCTCGTCTATGACCTCGGTGGTGGCACATTCGATGTGACACTGGTTGATATAGATTCCACAGAATATCGTGTTTTGGGCACTGATGGCGACCATCAGTTGGGTGGCAAGGATTGGGACGACACTGTTGCAAGATGGTTTGGCGGGAGCTTTGAAGGGAAGTATCAGATCGATATCTTTGCCGATTCGGCAGCGTTCAGCGAATTGCGAGTCGCCTGTGAAGAGGCAAAGAAAAAGTTGTCCGACGTGCACAGCACACGGCTGACATATATTTATCAAAAGCAAAAACACTCAGATGATTTAACTCGGGAAAAACTACAGGAGTTGACGGGTCATCTGCTGGAGCGAACGGCCACGTTATGCGAACAAACGTTGTCCGATGCTGGCAAGAAATGGTCAGACCTTGCCGGGGTTTTGTTGGTCGGCGGTTCAACTCGAATGCCGATGGTGCGCGAATACGTCAACCGAATGTCAGGCAGGCCAGCAATACAGTCTGTAAGCCCGGACCACGCTGTCGCTGAGGGTGCGGCACTTTGTGCCGGGCAGGTTCTCGCGCGAAAGCAAACCGGCTTGACTCAGTTGTATCGATTACCAGGTCGCCGACAGCGAATCGTGGACGTGATGAGCCACAGTATGGGAATGATTGCAGAGTCTACTGATGGCACTCGCTACATCAACAGCATCATCATTAAAAAGAACCTCGCGATTCCCTGCGTCGAAATGCGACCGTATCAATTTGTGACCACACCAAACGGTTCCAATGAAATCGAGGTCTACGCAACTCAGGGAGAATCACAAGATCCATTTGCATGCACGCTCTTGCGGAAATATAGAATCTGCGGCTTGACCCATCAGGGGGATGGCGGAACGGTTGTCGACATTTCCTACCACTATGACGAAAACGGTGTGGTGGATGTTACCGCAGTTGAGCGTGCTCATTCGGTGAAACTGACTGTCAAAGAAGAACCCATCGACGAAAATCTGGATTGGCTGTCCGGTCCGCCTCGAAGAACGAGAAGTAGTCACGTCATGGCTTATCTTGCAGTCGACTTATCGGGAAGCATGGCAGGAACACCTTTGGAGAAGGCCAAAGAAGCGGCTGTTGAGTTCCTGCGGCAGTCAGATCTGTCGAAGTGCTCCATCGGTCTGGTAGTCTTCTCAGACAAAGTTCGTGTTGAACTTGCGTCCTGTCAAAACGCAAAGGCGGCCGAATCAGCAATCAAGGGCATGCAGATCGGGTGGTCTTTGGGATACGGTAATATGGCAAGTCCGTTTGCAGAAATGCTGAAACAGCTCAAACAACACGATGGGCCTCGATTCGTCGTCCTTATGACTGACGGCATGTGGTGTCGTCCAGACGTTGCAATATCCCAGGCAGATGAGTGTCGAGAAGCTGGGATTCAGACCATTGCGATTGGGTTTGGGTCGGCAAATAAGGAGTTTCTGGAGCGTGTGGCGACCACACAGTCGGGGGCATACTTCACCACACTGAACGAACTAACCGCAACCTTTGGAACTATCGCACGCGAGATTGCTGAGACTGGGGGAGGACAGTATTCCGGTTCCGGGAAGGCACTCCGATTTGTTTCTCGTCACTGAGTCGCGTTTGCATTGGTATGCCATGGCATCGAAGAACTTCTATGAACTGCTCGAGCTTGACCCGTCTGTGAAGGATCGCGCACAGATCGAAAAGGTAATCGAACGAAAACATAAAGAATGGGTTCGCTGGAGCGACAACCCGGTTCGAGAAGGTGAAGCGCGGCTGTGCCTTGGCCTGCTTCCAAGAATTCGCAAAGTGCTTCTGGCTCCGGGATTTGAATCTGAACGACAGGCACAAGAGGATGAATATCGAGAACTTAACAAGTCCGACGCTGAGAAGCTTGATGAAATGCTCCTTCTTGACGCAGGCAAAGAGTTGCGTATTCTGGAATCGCGATTCAAAGAACTGCTTGGCAGCTTTGCAAAGACATTCAAGAACCAGTTTACCGCACATCAAATTCGGGAACACTGCAGGCAACTTCGGATTTCTATCGTTCCAGAAGGTCCGAAAGAACCCGGCGAACTTCCCATCGCAATCTACCGCGACATCGAGAAGAACCTTAGCATCGCAGCAGAGAATGATTTGTACTCCATGCTGAAGGCCCCTTTCGGCTTGAAGGACCGCCAGAGGCTGCTCACCGCGGCAGAATCCGTACTTAAGGAGGCTCGACTTCGACCAAATCAAGCTGTGTGGACAGCCAGGGCGGTACTTGCCGGGCACTGCTTGGCGATTTTCAAAACCGACGCAATGCAGAGTTGTTACGACCACACTGCACAGAACGCAAGAATTGGACGCGTACTGAACCAGTTCATTGACCAGGCGGCCCACGACGGTGTATTAACCCCACACGAATGGGAACATCTGCTGAAAAAGGCTCGAGAAGCGGAAATCTCGGAGGAGATCGCGACGCGCTACATTACAAAGCGCCTTAATGATCGAAGCGGCGGAAAGGGTTCTGCGGCGTTCGATAAACATATCAAGGCAGCCTACGATCTTCTCGAGAGCAGCCAACTGACTGCCGCCATTGAGGAACTGGAGCGAGCCCGATCGCTTCAGCCAGATCATTCGGAGGTTGCGCTTTTAGAGAATCGAATCACCGAACGGCAGAATCTGGGAAAGTCTGAGGCCGAACTGCGGGCAGCGATTTTGGCTGACAACAGCGAACGCACTATTGCCAATGCATCCAATCGCAGGGCCGAATTTACAGATAAAGAGTTGGCACCGTCAGAAAACAAACGCATCACCGAAGCCCAAATGCGAGTACAACTGCTCGACAGGTTTTCAGGCGTTCCGTCAGAGCCAACTCAAGTTGACGATGAGGCGTTCATGTCGCTCTGGGAGCAATCTCCGGACGCAGTCAATCGGCTAAGTAAGTCCCGAGATCCTGAATGCCGTAAAGTGTTGAAACTTGCAGACGATGTTAGACGAAGGCTCCAGCGAATCCGAATGTTACAGACTGCTGCGGAGACAGCGGACAGGAACGAAGCCAAAGAATGCGATCTTCTGGTAATCGCCTGCGAACTGCCACGGGGATACCGACACGTGATGCAACCGCGGCTTGCCATGTCAGCAGCATTGCTTCGGGTTCCGCCTGATTCCGCAGCCAAGACTGATGCGTGGATCAAGCTTAAGTCAAGTGGATATAACCTTCAGGAATGCTATTTTCGCCATCACTGTGAAGAGCTGGCAATGAACAATGCGGCCCGCACGGTTCTCGAGCCGCTGTTGGCGATCGACGATGAAGCCAGTGATCGCCGATACCTCCGAGTGTGGGACGAATACAGTTTTGCATCGGCCCACCTTGAGGACCGCTTTGAACGGCGGATGCGACATGCCCGAAATCGCGTCACTATTCTCAATCAGTTGAAATCGATAATCACACAAGTCAATGCGACTTTGACAAACGAACTTGCGATTGTTAAAGCGTCTGAAGGGCTACCACCGGGATTCAATCATGATCTTGCATTACGCGTAGCTTTGGCACGCGATCTTGTCGCCAGCCCACAGTCGGACTTAAGAATTGCCGATGTATGGGAGAAGCTGCGTGAGCATCGCGGGATAGCCATTCCACCCGACACAGTCAAAAGGTGTGAAATGGCGATCCTACGGCGAAATACTCTCTCAAAACTACGGGCTATTACCGTCGGTATCGATTCAGAGTATGACCATGAATTCGTTAAACTCTGGCATGAAGCTGAGCTGGACAACGTGCCGGACGCAGCAAACCTGAAGGCCGAATTTTCGAGAGCATCAGCCTGCCTTGCTGCATTAAAAGAGTTCGAACAGCTTACCCTCTGCGAACCTCCCGGCTTGAAAGGTGAAGCTCACTGGGTTCAGGTCAATCATCGGTTGCCTACAGAGTACAGGCATCCATGGAAAGTCCGCGTAGAACTGGCACTTGCACTGACTTCGTCACCAATGATTGAGTCTCGCATCGCAGATAATTGGGTTCGGCTTGCAGGCTCCTCGGTCGTGCCCTCCGGTAACGAACTGCAGAGTCGCTGCCGACTGGCCGTACAAAGATCAACAGCCCTCAACAGGTTGTTGGCAATGGAGTCGGCGCGCGTGTCGCAGGAACTTCGCGACAAGACGTTTGTCGAAGTCTGGGACAAGGCACTGTTCGATGGTTGCAGTGAGGCAGATCGTTGGCGTGAGGAAGCCACAGAAGCGTTACTGCGAGGGCGAGATTTGATGGAGCTGGAGCAGGCATTACGCGACGGTGTAGATTACCTGAAAATCAAGCGATTCGCGTCAAGCCCGCGGTTAACGCAGCACCATCCTGCTCTTGCCCGGTATAGAACGCAAATAGACGAGGCGTGTAAGCAGGCTGAGCTGATTGAACAAATCCAACAGTGTATTCGAGAAGGCCGGGGCCGGGATTCATTTAACGCCTTTGAGTTGTCAGGCACTATTCGTAACCACAAGGTACTCAACTATTACTGGCCCGAATTGGGGGATTTTGTCGCCCAGTGGTGGCAAACTCGCCTGAACCTGAGGCCAGGAGACCGCGAATATGTTGTGTCTCCCGACCGCCGGCAAGTGTATATCACGTGGAAGTTCTACGACCCGGGATT
>Ga0194123_10006917_pt1 | contig 11514 bp, 12 predicted proteins | sample TA2MahsurfametaG_5_FD_155479 | JGI IMG/M metagenome (GOLD analysis project Ga0194123, IMG submission 155479) | Freshwater microbial communities from Lake Tanganyika, Tanzania - TA2015023 Mahale A surface | ecosystem: Environmental > Aquatic > Freshwater > Lake | place: Tanzania: Lake Tanganyika... | reverse complement strand
CGGATCATGGGGTGGCTATCCCACACCTCGCACATGGGAGATGACGATCGATGCACTGACGGCAGCAGAACTGGACTGCGTGTCGAGCGCGGCTCGCAACTTGCTTGTCGAAGGTTGTATCGGCGCAGGGCCGACGTTCGAGCTTCTTGAGTTCATCAGGAACGCTGACCTGCCCGACCCGAGGGATGTCCTCCGCAATCCAGAGAGCGTCGTCGCTTATTTGCAGCACGAACGACCGGATCGTGCGTACGCAGTCATCATGAGCGTGGCGCAATCGGCAATCGTTGCGAAGTCTGCCGAGCTTTGGACGAATTCATGGACGGTCGCAGCACATGCGATCGATGCTGGGTTCGGCGATGTTCTTGCGTGGAGCTACAAGAACGTGCCGAGTGCCCGCCCCCATGGGGCCACTATTCCGCCCGAATTCAAGCGTGTCAGCGAATTTCTGGCGGTCGCGTGACCGACTCAAGAATTCTCCGGGGACCCGCTCGCGTGCGAGCAACCAAAGCGCGATTGGCCGCTCTGCAATTGATGCCTTATTTCGCCACGCCATTGATGCGATCGACGCTGATCGAAAGCCCTGGGCTAGGCACTGTCGCCATCGACGAGCGTCTGCGAATCTATGTGGACCCAGTGGCAGTCGAAAACTGGTCGAATGACGAATTGGCGGGTGCCATTTTGCACGAAGTCAACCATGTGATTCGTCTTCATTTTTCGCGGGCACCGAAGGGACCACAGAATGCTCACCGCTGGAATATCGCTGGAGATCTCGAAATCAACGACGACCTGGCGATGGCCAACGTGAAACTCCCGACGGGCGCTCTCCACCCCACAACATTCGGCTTCGAGCCGCATCTTTCAGCCGAGCAGTACTACGACTTGCTACCGGAAGACTCCGAAGAAAGTTGCGACTGCGGTAGCGGCGCCGATGCCATTCGGCGCGACTACGAGCTGCCGGGTGACTCCCCGATCGGTCTGCCGGCCGAAGACCTGCCGAGTATCGTACGAGCAGTTGCCAACGAGATTCGATCCGCACCACCGGGAACCATCCCCGGAGGCTTGTCTCGATGGGCCGAGAGTCTCGTACCAGTGATTCCGTGGGAGACGGTCCTCCGCGCCTGCGTCCGTCGGGGCCTCCTGTCCGGTTCTGGAGGGGCCGACTTTTCGTGGTCGTCGCCGAGTCGAAGGGCCAGGCCACCCATCATTCTTCCTCGCCTCCGTAATCGACGCCTTTCGGCTTTCTGCGTTGTGGACACTTCAGGATCAATGGACGATGCACTCATTAATCGTGCCCTCGCGGAGGTCTGCGGCGTGGCCAAGAGTTTGTCGGTCGACAACGTCTATCTGGCCTCGTGCGACACACATGCGACGTACCACGGTCGGTTCAATGCCCGTCACCGATTCGAATTGTTCGGCGGCGGGGGGACCTCGCTCGAAAGGGCCCTTCCCCTCATTGACGAAAACCGGCTGAAGATCGAACTCGTCGTCTTCGTCACCGACGGCTACACGAATTGGTCGCCGGAACCACCTGCCCAGTTGCGACGTGCCGCAACCGTGGTTGTGACACCCGAAGGTGCTCCACCTGGTCCGGCATGGGCGAAACAGGTCGTCATACCCGTCTGACACAATTCTGCCAGCGCTACCCTAATTCGTCACGTCAAAAGGTTCCCATGCTTTTCGAGAGATTGAGACAACGACGGCGCGAGAAAAAACTTGCACGGGGAAAAGGCTCGACGATTGTCGATGCGCTGGCGAGCCGACCTGTAGTTGAGAGCTCGTCGAAGCTTCAACTGCCTTCCGCAGAATTGTCGAGGCAGCGCCCGAAGCCACCGGTCGTGGACGAGGAGGACATATATGACGACACCGACGTCGAATCACTGTCCGACATCGCGCCAAACGACGTCGATCGCGAGTTTGCAGCAATCGTCAACGGGTTTTTGAAGAGCCCCGATCTACCCACGACGAATGGCGCCCTTCGAAACGTTCAAATCGTCGGACAACTACATGACGGTGGGTGGGGCTGGGTATGCCTCGATGTTCCTGCGTGGGGACAATGCGATTCACGCAGGCTCGAATCTTTTGGCTGCGAAATGCCGCAGCCAGGCGATGCTTTCCGCGCGCGGGTTCGGTCGTACGGCGCGCTGCACTTCATCGACAGCATCGACAAACACTCGCTAGTCAGAGTTGGTGAGGCAAGAAGACAGAAGCCATCGGTTCCTGCGCAACGTCCACCCGCAAGGGTACGGAACACGTGGCGAGCCGACCTCCAGCCCGGTGACATCGTGGTAGCCCGGATTCCATTCGGCCCGTTGGCGGGAGTCGACGGTGCGGGACGAACCTCGAAAATCCGACCAGCAGTCTTCGTCGGATGGACGGAAGATGAAGCCATTGTGCGCCGGATCTCGAAGGTGGGTGGTTATCTCGACAGAAACGGCGGAGTCCGACTTCGAAACACACCGAATCTCAAGAAGGATTCGGTCGTCTCATTCGTTGACCAGTATGTCGACATCGATGGTATCTCGAAGAAACTGACTCGGATTCATCCCACCGATGCCGGACATGCGCAAATCTCGCTCGCAACCTCTTACGAGATCGAGACAGTCGAGCGTCGAGAGCCCTCGAAGATGCTTCGGTTCGACCCACTCATCGACGCAACCGTGGCAACGCTGGACGGCCGGCCTCTCCGTGATGATCGCGAGATCCTCGAGTTGCTATTGCTCGGCTTGCGCCCGAGTGAGACGGCACTGCTTTTTTCGGTACTTGGCGACCTGGAAAGGATCGTGTGTTCTCGTCTCGGAATTCCCAAACCCACGAAGAAGATGTTCGAACGTGTCGTGGCGATCTCGAGAACGTCCGGCACGGGGGTTCAGATCATTCACGATGAAAACGGGCACCCTGTCGTCACTTTTAACGAGCAGAGACCCGCCAACAACGCGGAAACGCAAAAGTCGGCGGAATCGGAACCTGCTGATTTCTCAACATTCGGCTTCGTCTATCCAGTCATTCCAGAGGACTACACAGAACCGGATGTCATCATTCTCGACCAACTCGCGTGTCACCTCATGCTCCAAGACCGACGAACAAACCTCGCCGAGGCACTGGCAATTCTGAGAAATGAATCCTTTGCGCCGTCGTTCCTCATTGGCTCAGCAGACGCGGCAAGTTTGCAACGTTTCCAGACGGCCGCTCGTTACAGCGGCTGGACAGTCATGACCGTGGATACTCGCGAAGCCACACTCGAGAAGGCTGTCGAAGCCGTACGCACTGTCGGCGCAAGCTTCGTCACCGTTGTCACCGACCGGGCGGACATTGTCGCGGAAATTGAGGCTTACGGCTATGACGTCACCATCATCCGCGAATGGGCGTGACGGTCGGACGCAGGGTCGATCGTCAGCGCGAAATTGAGAACGCCGGGCAGTCGCCTGTCGTCTTGTAGTGGCACCAGTCGCAGAGCTTCGTCACGTTGCAGGGAAACTCTCCCGCGGAGAGTGCCGCGTCGATTCCCTCTCGCGTCTCGACGATCGTTCCTTTGGCGATGGACAGGTTGACCGGGGTGACTGCGAGTTCGTGCGAAACCGGTACGCCGAGATACAGCAACTGCACCTTCGTCGTTGATTCCTGATCAGCCGCTTCGATCATCGCTGCGTACGCGAGAAGCTGGAAGAATTTGTCTGTTTCCGGCGTGAATTTGGGGTTTGGAATCTTGCCGGTCTTGTAGTCGGAGATGATGATGCCGTCGTCGCCAAAAATGAAGCGGTCGATATAACCCTTCATCGCGACACCTTCGACTTCGGCGATGACCTCGTGCTCCAGACCGTCGAGTTCGGTTTCCTGCGGATTCTCGAGTTGCCACAGATTCGTCATGCAGGTGAACGATTGGCGCTTGAAGTCGCCGATGCTTCCCTGCGGTTCCTCGAGGGCGGTGACCTTGGCTTCCCAACCGCTATGCGCCCAGCGATCGGCCGCGAGTGTCTTCAACGTCTGCTGGGTGCGGTTGTCCGGGTCGACTTGGTACAGGTGCTCGAGAACCTCATGCACGAAAGACCCGACGTGCGTCGCCCAGCTGGGCGGCTGCGGGATCTTGTCGATGCGTGAGAGCTTGAACTTCTGGGGGCAGTCGCGATAGGTCGCAATCGACGATGGCGAGAGATAGGGAACAACGTCCGACATCCCTTGATCATGACACAACTCAATTCGAGAGGATTGGAAACGGAGGGACTCTCCGTATCAGCTGGAGAAGAAACGTCATTGGCCGAGAAGGCCCGACAACACCGGATCAGCGACCAGAGCCGCATCGACTTCAGCGAGAAATTCTCTGGTTCGAGCTGATGGCATGCCACCTGTCTTCTTCACGACGTGACGCTCGTCGGTCAGGTCCCGTAGCGCTGACTGATCAATATTCGGAATGGCCATAGTCACAACGCGTTTCATGGCGAGGTGCGGGCTCTCACCGAACTCGTAACCGAAGGCACAACAAAGCGCCTCAACGAACCTCATGAGAGCGTCGTACCGTAGAAGAAACTCTCGTTTCGTATTAGTCTCGATGGCAGCCATATTCAGAAACACTTTTCGCTTATCAAGGTGGGATTTCGGAGTCGTGCCTGAAACTACGAACAGATCAGAAGCAAGAAGGCGAGTGAAATCGTTTTCAAAACTCATACGTGATTCATGATTCGAGAAGCTGACGGGCAGACGAGAGCTCTAAGACGGTCAACTCCTTTGGTCTCCCACCGACATCTCCGGACCGAGTCTCTCCCACGATGGCACCGAGGAGAATCCGTGCGATTGGCGTCTCATACGAGATGAAATCAAGGTCGCGAAGCTCATCAAAGACCATGTAGGAACCAATAGAAAAAGTATCGGTCCGTCGATCTTGCTCAATTCGAAACTTCACGGTTGTCCCAATCTCGACCTTGACCGGATTCTCTGGAAGATCTACCAACACGGCCCGTTCACGGGCCCTACTCAAACCACCTAGGTGATTCAAGAACATCTTTAACTGTCGCTGTGCTTCCTCAAAAATATAATTGTCATGCCAAGACTCGCTGCTCTGCTCGGTTCCCTCTTGGCCCGCGGCTTTAGCGACGCGAATTTGTTCACGAACGCGATCGATTTCGACGTCTAGTGCGTCAAGATCAGCCTTGAGGAAATAGCAAGGCTCGAATTCTCCATCAATTGGCACCAAGCACCATCCGAATCTCGCTCACCACAACACTGATTTCTTGAGCCGCATCAATCATCTTCAACTCTGGAAAGTGCGTCAAATAATAACGACGAATTTCACCTGAACGACGTTCACATTCGGACTTCCAATAGGGATCCGGTGTGCCTCTTCTAGAGCGCCTCTCTTGCCTCATGGATTCCGGGCAGTCGAGGAAAAAAACGAAGTCGGGGTTCGGGAGGAAATCGAGTCTAGGGATCTGCAATCGTGACCCGAGGACTGCATGAGTAGCTTCGGTTCGATACAACCAAGAATCCGCGACAACGTTGGCTCCTGAATTCACAGCCTCGGACACTTGCGTCGCTGAGTCCAAAACACCACTGAGAAACAGTGCATGCCGGGCCTCCAAGGCATTTTGGTCGTCGTCAACTCGACGCCTCGCCATACGAAAGTCCTCGTGGGGAGGCGACACTCCGATCCAGCCGCTGCTAACGAGCGAGGCCGCGGCCGAAGACTTCCCACAACCCGACAAACCTTCCAAAACAATGAACACGACAGGGATTTTATCTCACCTGCTCGTCAGTGCGGGCTGGCTATTGTCGCAAAAGGTTGTGTATTTTGATCCAAACGCGCCAGGTTACTTCGGGGGGAATGTGACACTCATTGGAATTGTCGGCAAAGCCTGCTCAGGCAAGCGAACCGTTGGGCAACTTATTAGCGAATACCTTGACTATGACCACGAATCCCTGAGCGACTACGTCGCACAAGATGCACAAAAGATGAAGGGAGCGACATCACGCAAAGAACACCGAGAATTTGCAAACGAGCGAAGAGAAAAGCACGGAGGACATGTCTGGGTGTCCGAGTTACTCAGTGAATATCGCTTTGAAGCCGGAGATACGCTTGTTGTTTCCGGTATCTACTGCGTGCCGGAGGCGAATTACCTGCTCGACGCGCCCCGACATGCAATTCTGATCTACGTCGAAGGTCCGTCTGTTGAAGACCGCTTCCTACGGCTCGAGGAGCGAGCATTAAACCGGTCATCCACGCACGATTTTATGGAGAAAGACCTCTTCGTGGAGGTGGACAACGATGAAAGCACAAATGTGAAGGGCACTCGACCGGCCACGGATGCCATCAGGGCTCTCATTCCACCCTCTCATTGGATCTCCAACATCGGTTCTCTGGAGGATTTGTCGGCAAGTGTGAGGCAATTGTGTGATCTCCTCAATCTGCCCAAAAGGTCTCGGACCGACACCGAGCAACGTAAGGGCGTGGGTATCGGAGTCTCAAGGCCGTATGTCGATAGATTGCCCGATTTGCTTCGCCTGGAGCGCCGGAGGCTGGTTCTCGAGGTCTTGAGGGAACGGCTTAGTCTCTCTCACACGGGTCTCGATCCTCTTGCGAGGGCACTCAGCCACCTGAACGAACCAGCTCACACAGTTCAAACAATCGAAGAGCAATTTGGGCGCCGTCTCGTTGATGCTTTTCTTGGCGAAAATGGGGAAATTCGGCCCGGAGACGAAGCATTGCGTTTGTTCAAGGGTCTCGAAGCACACACAACTGATGAGGAACTCGTTCTCCTGACCAACGATGTTCAAGTTCTCTATCTGGTTGACCATCTCCGATCCCACCTCAGCGAACGAAGAGATTCAATCACGAGGCAGGTCAAGGATCGAATGAAAGATTTTCCCGAAGCTGACGAAGAACAGTTTTCAAACAAAAATCGCAGCAGCCTAAATGCCCTTCTCAACTCCGGATTGTCATTCAAACTCCAAGGTAATGGTACCGAGATCATCAGACGTGCCCAGAAGTTGGCAAAGGAGAGTGAGCGACCCGTTCTGGAGCTCGTCAAACGTGAGCGAATTATCGAAGCTACAAAAGAAAAAGAAGACTCGAAGGTTTCGCACATCGTCCACGACGTTGTGGACCATGTGTGGGTCGCACGACTTTTCCGAGACCGAGGGCTTCACGAACGACACAAGCCACTTTTCCAGGCGATTGGGGATCCACTGCTCACCGACTTATTCACCCGCTCAGGAGAAGTTTTGGCGAGTATCGCGTACGGCGTGCGCTCTTGGGGGAACCTGCGTCCAGGTTTCGTCCCATTACTTGACATTGCTGAAATCGCCAAGACAGTCGACAGACTTCTTGGGGAGGCAAAATTTGGAGACATCGAAAGGGTAAAGGCGCCATCGGCCGAGAGAAGTCTTCCGGCGTTTGCCACGCTGAGACGGTTGGTCAACGCCCCAGCCCAACGAGAAGCTCAAAGTCTCGCGTTTGTTCTCAGTAACTACTACGTGGAAATGGATGAAACCACGAGAAAACACGGATCGGTGAAGTATCGGGACCCGGAAAAAAACACGACGATTGATGAACTTCGTTTTGAGTCGCTGGAGTTTCTGTGCTTTGCAATAGATCTCCACAGCGAGCTATTACACAGTAAGAACAAGCATCGTGACTTCCTGCTTCGCACGCATTTGTGGCTAGAGGAATTCCTTCGAAGCGATGAATGCCTGCAACAAGAAAACTTTTACGTGAAGATAGAAGATATTGAGAATCGGGACTTTTCCGATGTGAAGATCAGTGCCGAGACAATAAATTGGATGGCAAGAAACTACGGTTTCACCGCGTACATAGGCGACGTCGGCCGATTCGAATAGTGACGACGTAGATCGGTCAGCACGTCGAACGAACCAGGTCGACGACAGCGGCTGACGGTGCAGCGAGAAGATACTTGAACGACTCGTCGTCGTAGGCGACGAGATTCACCGTCATATCAATGTCATGCGATTGACAGACGGCAACTGCGACCGCTGCAGCCAGGTCCTTGGGAAAGCGAAAGATGCCGGTCGAGATACCCGGAATAGCAACCGATTTGATGCCTTCGGCTTCGCAAAGACGAAGAATGTTGCAGTACACCGACTCCAGCTGTCTCAGACAACCGGATTCCACATTCGTGAGCGTGGCACCTACTGGCAGCGGACGGCGACCCTCCCACACTGGGCCGACCGCGTGGATGATGTGTGGCGCACGGAGTCCGAAGGAGGGCGTGATGACGGCCCGACCTGTCGGACAACGGCCGATGGTGCGGCACGCTTCGGTCAGACGACGATGCCCCTCTTCTCCCCCATCGAGACGGACCTGACCGAAAATGGCTCCGCACAGGCCGCCTCCCTCGAAGAGGCGTTCGTTCGCGGGATTGACGATTGCTCCAACCTGCAGGCTGAAGATGTCGTCGCGAACGCGTTTGATCTGCATGATTTCCCCTTGATCGGTTGCGCTTGCGTTATACGTATTCGTTACGTATTATAGCCGTCCATGAAGCAAAGTCAATTGCCTCAAAGCCTGAAGATCGCCGAGCTCGTCGATGAGGTCAACCGCCGCCTGCGTGCGGCGAAGATTCGCCCGACCGACCCGCGAGCGAAAGCCAAAGTGACCGCCCGGACGGTGCACCACTACCTCGACAAAGGCCTTCTCCCCGCTGCGCGACGTGTTGGCTCTCAACTGAGATTCTCCGACGCACACATCGATGCGCTCATGAACATCAAGCGCCGGCAAGCAGAAGGCCTGACCCTCGATGAAATCGAGTCGCCGACTGACGAGCCATCCCCACTTAAGTCCAGCGTCCTCCAACAGTGGAACTTCATCACCGATTCCCTGCCGACGGCGGATTGGGGAAACAAGTACTGGCATCTTTCGGCCAATCTGCGGTCCCTAACGTCAACCTATTCGAGCGCTCGATCAACAACGACGTTCCGATGGCACGTGGCGCTCGGGAACGGAGTGGAACTCAGCGGCGAAGGAAAACAACCGGACCGCTCAACGATCGACTCGATTCGGCAGACCTTGAACATGAGACCAAGTGACCTAGAGGAGGACACGCAATGAAGACTAAGAAGAAGCTTGCGGCAGAAATCGAGGCCCTGCGCGACGAACTGTCGGTGGTTCGTGCTCAGCTCGAAGCACTCCAGGCGGATGCGATGCTCTCCGACTGGCAGAAATACGTCGACAACGTAGACGACCCCAAGGTTTCTTTTCTTATCCCAACCTTTCCCGTAACACCCGACTCAAGCAGCTTTGCGCTCCAGAGGGGAATGACAGTGGGGTACAGGGTCAAAACGTTGCCGCTGAAGGAGCTATGGCCTGACACCGGGGATACCGATGACTGACTTTCGATGCCCCAGTACCGACGTTGAGCACGGAGATGTCTTGGTTGGATCCGGACCCAACCGCGGTGCCTTGACGCACACGCACCGCCGCCAAAGTCCACATTTCGGTGAGCACGATCTCTCTACGACACGTCTCAGCGGGCCATGTGTCACCACGGAATGTCTGCACTGGACCGGGGTCTGCGAGGTTGGACGAGTAGTTGCGGAGTCGGCGGTTCGCTTGCGGCTGATCGCCAAACCCCATTGCTCGATTCGATCTGAGTGTCGATGGTTTGCCGAGAATGGCCGATCTGCCTGTAGCGGATGCGCCCTGGTGCGGTACACGTGATCTACTCACGCAATGGTGGCGGATCACATGGCCACTCGTAGGAAGTCGTTGAAATTGCCAGGCGATTCGAGGGCACCAAGGAAGAGTGCGAGTCAAACATTGCTTCGCACGACTGGCACACCGAGTTCCTCTTTGCCAAGTGTCGAGTTCGAGGATTACGAGGCCGAGACGACATACCCGTGTGGCACCACACACTTTCCGCGCGTGTTCATCATGAATGGGCAGTACGGAAATGACGAGTCGCGCAGCTACGAGTTGAAGCGAACCGACTCAAAAATTGCATTCATCAAACGAATTGAATTCTGTCGATAATTCCACCGCGCTTTCACTTCACACTTCTGTCGCGGATGAGATGCGATGTAAGGGTGCATCAATTCATTTCTTCGAAAATTACTTCTTGCTCCGATTTTTATCACTCCTTCGCCGCGATAGCACTAGGGGCATGAGCAACAAGCAACGCTCGCTGCAGCGACGAGCAAGACAGTCCACGACACCTTCTCGGTCGCTTCGCTGCGTGGCCGAGAACAAGAAGAAGTACTCGTACGACGAAGCGAAAGACTGCGCTCGCACACTGCGCTCTCAGTTTCACTCGACGCATCACGAGTACTACTGCAGACGATGTGGGTGGTTCCACGTCGGCTCGAGCACTGTCATCAAGAGAAGGAGCAAGTGAGATGCACATAGACATCGCCAGACTGATCGAATCGTTGCAGCACGACCGCTTCGATCCCACCAACCCACGCGTTCCCGACGGCGTTGCGGACTTGTCGGAATACGTTCTGCCGTTGCGAGCAATTTCACGAGAAGGTCGCGCGCTGCGCTCGAGCGAGGATTACAGCAAGGCCGGGTTGATCGGGCGTCTCCTCCACGAATATCTCGGCGGCGCGCCAAGCGTTGAAGCTTTGGAGAGAGCCGTCGTGGGTATAGCCGTACTTGTCGTCTGCATTCTCGAGGCTACTTGCAAGCTCAAACCCGATTTGATGCCTGAAGAAATCCTGATGGATGCCGCAAGCGACGATGCGATACGACTACTCGCCGAGGATTTCGCGAATGCCGAATACACAGTCGACGAATCAGGTCAGATACATGTGAACCTGGCCTCGTTGTCGATCTTCGCAAAGGCAACGCCACTCGACCTACGCTCACGCGATGGATTCATACGGCGTCGTTTGACCCCTCTTCTCGAAGACATCTTCGAATCCTCTGTTCCCGAAAGCGAAGAGCGCGACGACCACCCCGAAGTCTCAGCCGACGACCAGCCAACATCGCACAAGGTCAACTTCGTCGACGAGACAGAGTTGGGCGAACTGATCGCGGACCCCTTTGAAGGTTTCGATGAAGAGCAGGAATATTTCGAACGGACCGATTACCAACGCTTCATGAACGGCGACTCGTTGGATGAGATTCTTCGCGATGACCCGTCAGAGCCGGATTACCGCATCGGCGAATCCTGACGTGCTGCGACACCGTTCGAGGAGGATCACCTGTGGAAACGAACCGAAAGGACCCACATGATCGGAAAGACTTGTTTGGCAGCAACCGGAGTGGGACTTGGATTCATGCATCCAATTCTCGGAATCGTGACGATCGGAATTGCTGTTCTGGCTGGAATTGCAGTTGTCGTGCGGTCGTAACAGTCACTCAACTGCGACTTGCAGACCTTCGCCTGAACCTGACCGGCGGATTCAGGTACTTCGTCTTGCCTGCTTTGTACAGACGCGCCGGACGGCCGGGTTCGCTGACGAAGCTCACCACTTCGTCGAGGGGGAGGACGAAGTCCTTGGCCGATTCCACCTTGCGGCGGAAGTTGGCGGGGTCGACCTTGTCGAGGACGAAGGCCTCGTAGACCCAGC
>Ga0194123_10006915_pt1 | contig 11515 bp, 7 predicted proteins | sample TA2MahsurfametaG_5_FD_155479 | JGI IMG/M metagenome (GOLD analysis project Ga0194123, IMG submission 155479) | Freshwater microbial communities from Lake Tanganyika, Tanzania - TA2015023 Mahale A surface | ecosystem: Environmental > Aquatic > Freshwater > Lake | place: Tanzania: Lake Tanganyika... | reverse complement strand
ACACCATTCTTCGACCACTCATATGTCAATGTGAGAAAGCTTGGACTAACTTTGATCAAACCTTCAAGCTTGGTATTTTCACCCAAACATACAGTATCATTTCCGGATAAAGATTCCTGTTTAATGGTTGCCATCATCTCAACTCCTTCAGGAACGCTTGCACTGTCCAAAACCAACTGTTGTTGCATTTGAAATGTATTTCCACCATCAGTGCTTTCAGCATATTGTGTTTTATGTCCTGTCAATTTCTGACCACCATTTGCATTGAACCCCTTCACATACATGCGGAGGCGATTGCCTACTTTTGAGACACTCGGGTCACCCACAAATTGCTGAGATGACAATCGAACACCTTGTTCTTTTTGCCAAGTTGTTCCACCATCTATCGAAAGCGAACTGACAATCCCACCGGGACCATTATAGAATAGGCGAATCGATCCATCATTCAATACCATCAATTCGGGAATACCAGTATTTTGTACGGTCGTTTTATAAGTAAATGTCAATCCATCATTGCTAGTAGCCACCACTGTGTGTACATTCATGCCTACCATTTGTGTACAACCCATGACATAATTACCATTGGGTAATTGCACCACTGATGGATCGAAAATGCCTTCATATTCAAACACTTTTCTTTTACCCGTGAATTTCACTCCATCTGTCGAAACTGCAGTGTAGATAGGGCTTGGTCCGGGGTTTTGCGGTGGAGGAGTTACAAAATATCCTTGGAAATAATAGAGTCTCAAACTTCCATCTTGCTGTTTGAAAATGTCGGGATCCACACCATTTCCATCAAAGACTCCATCAATCAAAACTTTTTCACCTCGAATCCATGAGCCATTCTGTAATTGCCTAGCAACCCACATTCCATGCTCTCCGGGTCTGGCGGATACATAATACATGAGATTCACGGTTTGTGCGAATGTTGAAATACCACACAATAGAAATAGGCAGGTGTAGAGTATGCGAGTTCTCATGATGTTTTAATGCTTCACAATAAATGAAATGAATGATTTTCTTGTTCCATGTTCTATCACACCATGATATGAACCGGAAGAAAATGAAGAACAGTCTATGGCGAATGTTGATTGACTTGCTTCTCCTTCTTTTATCAATCCACCATCTTTCGAAAAGATTTTCCACTTTGCAGATGATGATTCATTCGGAATAGTGATGTGAACTACATTGCTGACAGGATTCGGAGAAAGTGAAACACCAAGTGGTTGCAGTGCATTTTCATTGATATCGGTTTTGTTCAGTAGATAATCCATGTAATTGTGAAGCAATACTCTGCGCATTTGTATGCCTTCATTTCCGGCTCCTGAAGCTTCCATGGGGAAACCCTGATAGATTGCAGGGGTACCTTTATCGCTCTTGATTTTTACTGCAGCAACATGGAGAGGATCCTGTAACTTATCTGAATCAAACAGTAATACGGCTTTAGCTTTTTCGGGATCTAGAATGCGCAAACAATCCACCCAGATTGATGAATGTTGATTGTCTGGATTATTCACTGTGAATGAAATTCCTGAAGTATGCATGTCATTTGAGTTTCCTTTCACACCAAACTCCACCGGCTTTCCTTCATCCATGTTCCAGAGCATTGGTGCCCATGGATAGACTTCGCCATCGATGCCGAATGAATTATTCCAAACATTTTTTATGGTTTGTGATACTTCCGGAGGATAATTTCCTGCTACAAGCCACAGATTCATTGGTGACCAAATCAACATTGGTTTCCCTGCTTTGAATTGTGCATCAATAAATGGCAATACTTTTTTTGATCCATAAATCAATGTTGTTCTGCTTCGATATGATTCAGGCACAATGAATGCACGCACATTTGAAAAATTGAATGCATTGACATTGCTATCATTTATTGCAATGATAGATACCTTCTTAGCATACATTGGACTCGCCTGCAGATCAGACCAATTCTGCATTGTTGCATCTTGAGGTGTACCATCAAAATGCATCATGACGATGTCTTGCTCTTGTGAAATAACCGTCGTTTGCGTTTTTGTTGAAAGACCACGTATTGAATCCTTTGGAACAACCTGCGCTCTGAGAATGTAATTCGCAGCACCAATTCCTGTTCCACCAATTGTTTGCAATGTTACATTTCGGGAGGTTTTTGCGGGTATAGTTATCTCTGAAGGATCTATCAAAAACGTCCAGCCATCTGAGATGATACTTTCTTGGTCAACAAATACACGAACTGTGATTGGGAATTCTCTGCTATTACTGACTTTAATTGTATGATTATGCAAAGTCTGCGTTGTTCCTAATTCGATCTGTGCCGGTGGAGTTGTAACGGAGATTCCCGCGGCCACCGCAAGTGATTTTGGTGTAGGTGATTTACCCGCACTTGAAGCATTCAGAATCTCATGTCCGGCTTCGGCATTTTGCACCCAAGCCGCAACCCAAACATGTTTAGGATGTTGTATTGTCATCGTATCAAGCGGAATCACGAATGTATGTTGTTTTACATCTCCATAAAAAGCACCTTGTGCAAGTGATCCTTGAATACCTTTGATTCCGGCACCATAATGGCGAAGAACATTTTCATGAACATAATTGGTGATGGTTCCATCTTCGTAGAAATAGGGATGTCCTTCATAACCCGCTCTATTGCTTACATAATTCACTTGATCAAATTGCTTTCCCGTTCCGGTGACGCTGTCTTCCATCACTGCACAGTTGAAAGAAAGAGATTCTGAAAAGTCTTCGAAAAATTCTGCTGATACTGTAATGCTTATTGTTCGGGACACCGTATCAATCTTCCATGATGAAATTTCTACCTTTACCGGTGCAGTTTGTTTCATGGTTGTGGTGTCGATCACCTTATTCCACAAGGAAGGATGCACACCATATCTAGTATTTCCTTCAACTGTTCTTTCCTTACGATTGATCACCCCACTTGGGTAGCCGGACACATTATGGACTTTCGCCAAATCAGTTTGAATAGGTAATGACATGCCATCGCGATTATGCACCCCAATTGGTATCACCCGATTGCCGAATTCAGCATGCAAATCTTTCAAAGCTTGATTTCCAAGCACACACCAACCACACCATGCTCCCGTGTGGTCTTCTATGACAAAGGTTTTGGGAACATTTTGGGAAAAAGCAGGGAGGCAAAGGAGAATGAGAGTAATGAGGGTAAGTAATTTCATTAAATAATTCAGATAAGATAGATTAACGTACCGGAAAATAGCAATAAAAATCAAATGAATACCCATAGTTGTATTGGGTGGATATTCAGAATGAGACTTTTTATAATATTAGCGCCCAGTAACAGCCTCAAATCTTCCATAGGGGTGGTCTTGGTCCTCCATAAGAACATCATAAGAATATTTTTTCTTTCCCTTTTTTACTATGACTGATTCATATTCATTATTTGAGAAAAGTTTATAGTCTTTAGGAAATGGAAAGAAAACCTTTGTATCTGTAAAATATGAACCAAGAACCTTCTTGTTTTGAACCATGACATAATTCTCAAACCCATCTAGATTGCTATCGCCACCTACAATTCTTGGAAAAATCTTTGAATCATTGGGTATATCTATATACTCTCCTTCGGGAAATTCAGCCGAAAACATATACCATGCCAAGGTATTTCCATCATTGCATTTTGCAAAAAATACATTGCCATTTCCTATATAATCGGAGACTGATATGAATTGACTAATGAGATATTCGAAGTGTGTTGAATAGCTAGCATAAAAATTCATGTCCAGATCATTTTTCCACCAAATAGCATTTACCTTGTTTGAATCACATTTAGGGTGCTGCAATTGAACAATTGACTCTATGACTATTGAATCCATCATCCCTGATTCATCCTTATATGGAAACCTTATGCCATACCCCTCAGATCTTTGACATCCCGCTTTCATACGAGTGTCATACCATACTATTTCATTGAATTGCCTGGTCCTAAACTTAGTCTTTACTCCAATTATCACACCTTCATCATCTGCATAAAAATCCGGTATTTGATTACTATCAATTATGACAATGGGTCCTTGTTTGAGTGTGCTATCAATTATCTCTCTGGATCTTAACAAAGACATTGAATAAAACTTCTCTTTCCAATTTGAAAATCTTTCTTCTTTTATTCTCTCTTTGGCTTCATCATCTTCCATAGATTCCAAGTCTTCAATTTCTACCCTATTTACAAAATCATCAAGTTTCACATGAAGGGCAATCCAATATTGAGGGCGGTTAGCAAATACAATAATTGCTCCTGCATTACAATCAGTGGGATCATAGAAACCTCCTTCCAATTCCCATATGATGTTTTCTATCTTACTTCCAAACTCCTTTTCATAGTAAGACAGATTGTATTCTGTGTCATCTGCATCAAAAAAGTTAACCTGAGAATAGGAAAAATTGTAGGAAACACAAAGAAGGAGGAGAACTAAAAGTAGTTTTTGAATCATGGTAACGGACATGCATCACTAATGATGATTATGCTTAGGTTAATAATAGACTTGATGTAAATTACTTTATGGATACAATTATATTCTTATAAATTTTTCCTTCTTTACATTTTTTGTAACCTGGACATAGATCTACTTTATATGTGATTGTAAAAGTTTGATCTGAATACTCAGGTTTTATACCATAAATGGCACTCCCATAGCCATCTGAATCTTCTTCTGATTGCATATAGTAGTACTTTCCTATATAATTCTTATCATCTAAAAAATATATTGTTTCACCAGTATTGTTATCTATGATTGAAAAGTTGTCGCTTAAGAGACAATTGCAGTGTGGGTCTTCATAAACAATTTCAATTGTTTCCGGTAATGTACCTCTCACCTTTAATGTCCCATCATTAGATTGTACCTGTGTACTAAAGACTAATCCCAAAATTACCATGTAGATAAAATGTTTTCTCAATAACTTCATAACCTAACCTTGGATAATATATGGGGCAGTTCACATAAACTGCCCCGAAAATAATTGTTTATTCAATTGGTGTTCTTACTTCAACGCTCACGGTTCTACAATAGAATCTACCTTCAGGAAGGTCATTGTCGAAAAGAAGCTCTTGTTCTCCCGTACCAATTGCGACTGTATTTTTCCTATTGATAGCAGATTTCACCGAATTTGCTCTTTCCTGTGATAATCGAGCATTGTGTTCTTCTGAACCGATTCTATCTGTGGTTCCACGAATGCTCACCTTGGAATTTTTCTGAATGCGTTTTTGAATTGCGGCAATAATTTGTTTGTTATTGTCTTCAAGTTCTGATTCATTATAGTCGAATAAGATCAAGCTGAAACTATCAATTTCATAACCATTAAGATGTTCTTTTATCTTTCTCTCAACAGTGATCAAGTCAATATTCATTTGATCCGAACCAACCATTTTACTATTGCCTTTTCTATCAGTGATTGTCAATGAACATGTCACTGGTTTGTCAATTCTTGGAACAAGTTTTTGGTCCATACCTATAACCCATTCCATTGATGTTGGCAATGTATTTGATTCCGTTTTCTTGAATGTGTTTTTCTGATTCGAAGTTTGTGTAGCTTCCACAGTATATGCATCAATACCAAAATCAGCAGCACCTTGAATATCAAAACGTACCTTTGGTGGATTGGATGTACCAACTGTGTTTTTCATGTCAAGAGGAGCCATCACTCTTGGATCATTTGATGAGAATTCAACTCTTCTATTTTCCTGCGCCGGTTCGAGATTATCAATTGATTTTGATTCTGTTTTTGGAAGATTTCCCGCTTTCACGATCAATCTACTATCATTGATTCCCCAAACATCTCTGATATATTGTTTCACATTCTCAGCTCTTCTTCTTGACAATTCGATATCATTCTTTTCGATACCGGTTCCGGCATTATGGCCGGAAATTGTCAAGTTTGCTTTCGGATACATCGTGAGGCGTTTACCTATAATGTTAAGTATTTCATGATATGCATTAATTGTTGATTTATACCATAAACTATCAATTGTGAATGTAGATATATCCTTGCCTTTTTCTTTCAAATACCTTGAAGGAATCACATCTGAACCTTCATCGAAGAAGAGATATGGTAAAAGAGCTTCATATCTGTTTCTTGTATTCAAGTCAATTCTGAATATCGGTTTATTCACAACTTTATTATTGGAATCTATTCCAACAACTTGAATAGAGCCGGTTATTACAATGAGAGGTTTCAGTAATGTGTCTGTTCTATAAGTGGAGTCGATTGCGAGAATCTTGTCGGTCAGTGTATCCATTGTTTTGACAAGTCTTTCTTCTCCAATTTCAATACGCATTTCTGAAATGCCTCTTCGCTCCATCGTAATTGTATCGATTTTTGAAGCTGTTACATTTTCGATTGGAAGTATGCGGGGAATACCTTCTCCATATAACTGAATCATGGCCGGACTTCCAACACCTTTATAATAAGCGAGAAGTCGACCATTGGTCAATCCAAGTTCTTTAGGAGTAAAGCGCAAAGTCAAGGTTTTTGATTCACCTGGTGCAAGCGTGAACTTTTTGACTTTTTCGATAGTGGAGAAATCTCTCATGTTTGGTCCACCTTGTACTATCGAATCAAACTCAACAACTTCGCTACCTATGTTTTTCAAAATTGCCAATGTGCTATCCTTCGGTTTAGTAAGTTCTACTTGACCGAAGTCGATCATTTCTTTATAGGATATAAATGGTGGAATACCAATTCCGGTGAGTTCGATCACATCATAAAAATCACCAACGGTTGTTCTTATCGTGACATACCCTTTTTTCTTTCCAGGATATTGTGGCATCAAAGAAAACATAAATGCTCTGCATTCTTTTGGCTGCAGGAAAAAGTCGCCTGCACCTCTTGGTACACCAAATTCCTCGGCATTTCCGTTTGTAACATCAGCACCTAATACATGTAAGGGAGCATCTCCTTCATTACAAATTATTTCTTCAACCATGATGTCTTTACCACTTCCAACTATCACTGTTCCAAGATCTGCTTTATTCTTTTTAATCACAAGCTTTGGTGCTTTCATATTAAAGACACAATCTGTTGTATCAATCTGTAGTGGAAAACCATCTGACATGCTTATCTTCAATTCATCTGTACATGCACCTAAAGCAGATACGCTACCATCTGAATTCCAATCAATGCTCTGTATAGTAAATTTATATCCCTCTTTCCTATGTATCTCATTCCCTGTAGCAGTCTCAATTACTGTTAACACAGCATCATTCGAAGAAACTGCAAGTTTATCGCCACCCTGGTTCCATGAAATCAATTTGATTTCAGCATTAGAGTTTTTTATTTCTCTTGTAGTTATACCGGAACGCACATCTTTTATCAATAATCGTCCATCATTCATGCCAATTGCTAGATAATGCCCGGTTTTATCCCAAGAATACGCTGAAACTTGATTAGGTATCTGGTGGAACACTCTTAATTGTTCACCTGATTGAGAATTTCTTATTGTTACAGAATTGTCTTTAAGTAGGTAGGCAATCTTTGAACCGTCTGGACTTTGCAAACTTGATTTACTTTCAGGTTCAAACCCTTTTGTCCAATCTTCTGGGTTTATTTCATCTGATGACATTTGGAGAATTCTAATCATACCTTGATTTGTTCTTGGTAACGGCGGGTATTGCCATACATGTCTCCCACCTTTTGCACTACTAGAAACATGTAGCCATGTTTTACCCGAGTCTGGTGAATATTCAATTTTTACTTTATCATCACTTGGTATGCCTTTCCATCTTATGGCAGAATCAATACCAGCCATCATTATTTCAGAACAGGAAGGCTCTGTAATGGTTAACGTTTTACCTATGAGGTCTTTACCTGGAAAGCCACCATAAACGCTAAATCCACCACCCGGACAGATATTGTTTTGTGTTTCTATAAATGAATAATGTCTGTTTGAATCTTTCGGTGCATATTTTATTGATATGGTTTTTGTTTCCCCTTCCTGTATCATAAGTGGAAAGGTTGCATCAACAACTTCATAAGCCGGGGATCCAAGTTTTAGTGCTTTGTCAATCGTGAAGGTTGTACCAACCGCTTTCAAAGTAATAGTTTTCTTTATATCAATTCCAGGAGCCACCGGTCCAAAAAACAGAAACTTTGGATCTGTAACGAGTTTAACTAATGACTTTGGGTGGGGCTTGTAAGTCATGACAGGAGTTTCTTGGTTTAATTTGTCAGTGGCTAGTTTCACCTTCCAGTCATCAGTATTACATTTCTTTGAACTAGACCATTCTATTTCACATTCTCCATATTTTGCCATTCCACTTATGAGTTGAAAAATGTTTGATATTTGATCTTCTCTTGTAATACCTTCAAAAAGCACGCCACCTGTCCTGTTTGCAATTGCTTTAAACAGTCCGGTATAATCAGTTGTCCTTAACAAAACAGGAAAAACACAAATGTTGTAATATTCTGCTTCTCTAAATAATCTCGCTGTGTCTACTGATAAATTCGGACAGTGCAAATCAGACAATAGAATTAATACCTTTTTATTGTTTTTTCTGTTTTTGATGAGATTCACACCACCTGTTATCTCACTAAAAAACATTTGTTGAACAGCTGCGTATCCTGGTGCTTTTGGAATAGTTGTAGAAGATGAAATCGCTTTGTTTTTGTCATTTGTAAACGACTGGTGTAGCAAAGCAGCGTGGTCCATATATGTAATAGCCAATTCGTCTTTAGGCATATCCATAAAATCTATAAGTCTTCTTGCTCCTGACCTAGCAACTGTAAGAAAACCATATGTATCAACCATAATTCCAACAGATATCGGTTTAGGGCCTCCTGTTGGACAATTTATTTTTACAATCCTTCTATCTCCGTCTTCTGTCAATTTAACTTGAGATTGATTGGGGTTGTTTGGTTTCCCATCCTTATCATAAGCATAAAATTTTGCTTTGATGGTTGGAAATCCCGAAGGATCGATATTGAAAAGGGAAATGCCTTGAGAAAAGGCAAGGGTGGAGGAGATGAATACTCCAAAGAGAAGCAACCATTTCATGGGGGAAGCCTTGAAAATGAAAAAACAGGGTGTAATTCAATAATCTTCAATCTATCATATCGATGAGTAAATATCATTACTCATTATTTACTCAATTTGATGTGTTTCCTGTACTTAATCTTGAATGAGTACTTGCCCTATGAATCTATAATTCCGATATCGTTCACCGTTTGTGCAGCATCGACATTCATTCAAGTCATCTGTCTTATATAATTCTTTCGTAAAAATGCTTCCATTCTTTTCTATGCGGAGAGGTGCATAGATGCTTTGATATCCATTATTGGGAAAATCAAATGATTTGATGAAGTGCTTCCCGGATTTCTGTGAAATCGCAACAATATATTCCATGCATAGACAACAGCCATTACCACCATCGCATTGGGTGATTGGTGCATTCATGATTGCATCCAAAATATTGTCACCATTCACATCCCCGAAAATGAATTTCATGCCTTTTTCATAAATCGAAAATTTGATGTCATTCCCCCTATTCATCAATTCATCGCATTCTGCATTCGAACAGTATTTTGGATTGTCTTGTATAAAACGTTTCACTTTTTGTATCAGAACTTGTTGAGGATGTTTATTGATTTCATCATCATCCAAGCCCGAACGAGGTTTAAAGAATTCTTTGTAATAGGTCCCCTTTTCGTCACGCATGATGCATGTTTGTTCTGCCGGATTCAATGTGATTGTGTAAACGGTGGAAATATTTGGGAAGGTGACTGTATAATAGTAAATGCCTCTGGATCTATATGCAGATTGCTTTCGCAGCGTGATTCTTCCTTGTCTTGATTCCGGATAATTGTAATAGATCTTCTCCATTGCAGCGGCTCTGGGTCCGACAAATTCCAAGGTCTCCCAATCGACATCATCATAAGTGCCGTGAATGTACACATCCGATTGAGCCGTAATCTCACCCGTAAAGAATATACAAAACAGCATGATGCAAATGTTTATCATGTCACCAACCCTTGTTTACTAAACCAACGATCTATATCAATAACTACTCAACATTTCCTCATACACAATGCGTATCGAACCATCATTGTCTTTTCTCAATTTCATGAGCTTATCACCCGTGTCCTGATAGGAATCACTATAATAATATTGCGTGAATTGAACGGTTGTTCCCCAATCATCTCTTGAAATCACTCTGATATTTGAAGTGCTCACATTCAAATTTATTGCTCTGCTATACATCTTTTGTCTATCATTCAACCAACCGCCATAATCATAATACACTGTACGCCCACGCTTATTCATCTTGATTCCCTGAAAACCATAGGAATAACAATCTGCATAATCAGCAAAATCATAATTGCTCTGTGATTGTGACCAACGAGTCAAGAAACCGGCAATCTCACCATTCGATAGAGATGATGTGCGTGTTGGCATCCTATCTGCATCATATGTTCTGGAAGAATATTGAACATTATTCTGAGAAAATCCCCTCGCTTGATTCCACCCACTTTCCAAAGCGGAAATTCTTGAACTCACTTCCGGATAATGTGACTGCGCAAGTTCACTGCTAATAGCATATAATGCTTCGGTAGATTGTTCCAATGTCGCACCCATTTTTTGCAAAGTAAGTCCTGCAAATTTATCTGCCTCCAATTCACTCAACTCTCTGCCTGCCTCCACTTTTAAATCATGTCCAGACAAATGATGTGCTATCATGTGAGCAAAAATCGCAATCTCCACCCATGTTCCATTTCTTCCACCACGTGCTCCCTTCATGAAAAATGGATTGTAAATAATCATGCGTTTGTCACCATTAACAATCGCACATGCACTTTCAACTTCCCCCGCATGTAATGTGAAATTCATCGGCAATCCGGTTGTATTGATGATGGATTGTATGGTCTGAATCGCTCTGAAGACTCCGCATCTTTCAGCGAAATGCTCTGCCCACTTTGCGTACCAGCATAACTACAAATCTGCTGGGGATTCAAAATCTGCTGACCTTGTGCTTGCTCCGCCGGCTTATTTGATCCCTGCGGACAACCAAGATTCATAAATCCAATGAATGACAATGCAAGAAGAAAAACTATTTTTGTTAAAGATATCCCTTTAACCCTATTCATATGACACCCATACATACTATGTAACTATTAACCCGATGCAATCTAAGTAAGGCATTTGAAATCCTGTGTGAGTTTGAACAGAATTTTATACACATTGCGTTTTTTCACCTTGTAAAGTCTTAGAATCGACAAAACACTCATTATCGATGTTTGTTATGGTCAAAGGTGTTTTCGATCTATATGACCCTTTTGTGAAGGATTTTTAGAAATCTGTGTTGTTTTGTTGTAAGTCAATGTATAACAATGACTTACTGTGTTTTTGCTGGTATTTCAAGATTGTTTCACGTGAAACGTGTTTGAGTTGGAAATATTGATACTGCTTTTGAATTATTCATTGTTTCACGTGAAACATCATGCCTAGATACGATATAATTGTTATTGGTGGCGGACATGCCGGAATCGAAGCTGCAAGATCTGCTGCTCT
>Ga0194123_10006913_pt1 | contig 11517 bp, 10 predicted proteins | sample TA2MahsurfametaG_5_FD_155479 | JGI IMG/M metagenome (GOLD analysis project Ga0194123, IMG submission 155479) | Freshwater microbial communities from Lake Tanganyika, Tanzania - TA2015023 Mahale A surface | ecosystem: Environmental > Aquatic > Freshwater > Lake | place: Tanzania: Lake Tanganyika... | reverse complement strand
GTGAAGGCCTGGGGTGACCGGCAGCTCACGGTGCTGGAGCTGGAGGACCGCATCGCCCAGGCGGCGGAGAAGGCCCCCACCGAGGACCCCCAGATCCAGCAGCTGCGTACACTGATCGCGCGGGTGAAGGGGGAATACGAGGCGGTGATCAACGAGGAAGACAAGGGGGTGCGCCAGGCCGGCGGCCTGCACGTGATCGGCACTGAGCGCCACGAATCCCGCCGCGTTGACAACCAGCTGCGGGGCCGGGCCGGCCGCCAGGGCGACCCCGGCTCTACCCGCTTCTTCCTATCCCTGGAAGACAACCTGCTGCGCATCTTCGGCGGCGACCGCGTGGCCGGCCTGATGAATGCCTTCCGGGTAGAGGAAGACATGCCAATCGAATCCGGCTTGCTCACCCGCTCGCTCGAGGGTGCCCAGAAGAAGGTGGAAACGTATTACTACGACATCCGCAAGCAAGTGTTCGAATACGACGAGGTGATGAACAACCAGCGCAAGGCCGTGTATGCCGAGCGCCGGCGTGTGCTTGAGGGTCGCGAGCTGAAGCAGCAGGTGGTGGGCTACGGCGAGCGCACCATGGACGACATCGTGGAGGCCTACGTGAATCCCGATCTCCCAACCGAAGAGTGGGATCTGGGTCGCCTTGTGAGCAAGGTGCAAGAATTCGTGTATCTCCTCGAAGATCTCAAACCCGAGCAGCTCAGCGGGCTCTCAGTGGAGGAGCTCAAAGCCTTCCTGCAGGAGCAGTTGCGCAACGCCTACGACATCAAGGAAGGCCAGATCGAGCAGCAGCGCCCCGGCCTGATGCGCGAAGCCGAGCGCTTCTTCATCCTTCAGCAGATCGACACACTCTGGCGTGAACACCTGCAGGCCATGGATGCCCTGCGCGAGTCCGTAGGTCTGCGTGGCTACGGCCAGAAAGATCCGCTGATCGAATACAAGAACGAGGGTTATGACATGTTTCTGGAGATGATGACACAGATGCGGAGGAATGTGATTTACTCAATGTTTATGTTCCAGCCTGCAGCAAGCACAACGCAATCATGATGACAACAGGCGATACAACTCCCATACTAGAACTGCACGATGTGTGGCTCAGAATTTCAGTAAATACAAGAGAAGCGCGTACGCTAAAAAAAGCGATTATTCACTCAGTAACTGGCGGGGCGCTGCGACAAACTGCTCATGGCACTGAGATCGTAGCTTTGCGCGGTGTGACATGCACCATCAACCACGGTGAGCGAATAGCATTGATAGGCCATAACGGCGCGGGCAAAACAACTTTTCTGCGATTAGTCTCGGGGATTTACCATGCTACCTCAGGGCGCTTTAAAGCCTCATGCCCTGTATTTCCGATGATCCAAAAGAGCTTCATCACCGGCGCCGAGCTGAGCGGAGTGCAAGCAGCAAAGGGGCATTACCTTTTGATGTACGGTAATCTGAGAGGCTTTAAACAATACCTTAAAGATATCGTCGAGTTTTCCGAACTCGGCGATTTCATCCACCTACCCATTAAGGGGTACAGCGAAGGGATGTCAGCAAGGCTATTGTTTGCCTTGCTGACATCAGGCAGTCATGACTGTCTAGCCTTGGATGAAGGCTTTGGAGCGGGTGACGCACGCTTCTTCGAGAGAGCGCAGAATCGGCTGGAACAATTTATCCAAGCTGCTGGAACGCTAATTCTTGCAAGCCACTCGGATAGTTTGCTCAAGCAGTTTTGCAAGCGTGGCTTAGTATTCAACCAAGGGCAAATCGTATTTGATGGCCCATTAGAAGAATCCCTGTCTTATTACCATGAGCACTGCTGCTAACACCTTGCGCTACGCATGGTCCTCACGCAGGGCCTGGTGGTTTACAGCCACAGCGCGCACACGAGATCGCTTTGCACGAACCACTCTGGGAAGCTTTTGGCTCGGCCTATCAAATTTGTTATCGGTAGCCGTTCTAGCTGTTGTCTACGGAACAGTATTCAAGGTAGAAGACTTCCGTTCATACGTTGTATACTTAGGAATAGGCTTGGTAGTATGGAACGCCATCGCCGGAGCTGTGCAGTCAGCGCCCAATCTATTTCGCTCGAATGCAAATAATCTAAAGAACACGAACATACATCCTATCTTCTATTCACTTGAAGAGTGGTCGTTTCAGGTTCAGTCCTTTTTACAGTCATGTGGGCTGGTCTTGCTTGTTCTAACCTTTTTTCAGCCAGGTTTACCGTTAAACCTGCTAACAACAGGAGTTATTCCTTTGGTTAATGTTCTACTTTTTATATACTGGGTGCCTCTTCTTCTTTGTCTACTGGGTGCCCACTTTGAAGACCTGTTTCAATTGGTACCGATTGCATTGCAGCTAATGTTTCTCCTGTCTCCAATTCTCTATGAGAAAAAAGCCCTTGGGGAACTGAGTTGGACGGCAGACTTAAATCCGTTATACGTCGTAATGAATAGCTTTCGACACGCGCTGATTCATGGTGGTTTTGAGGTTACACACCCGATCTTATTACTAATAGGAAATTTATTTGGCATCCTCGCGTCGATTCATATTCTGGAGAAGCAGCGCAAGAATCTGCCATTCCTGGTCTAAGGCGGTCTGAACTAAGTTAGTTGTAGAACCAAGGGTAATAGTAACCAATGATGTAGGCTTGTTCAAGGGATGTAACAGCTTACCCTGCCATCCATGACTTGAATACTCAAGAGCAATTCACCGGTCAACCATCAGCTTGTTGACAGACGAGGCGGGGCGAATGGTAACATAAGGCAAACACAGACGAGTAGATTAGATGTCTATTATGTATGCTACTTATCCCATGGCGTTTCACACGCCTGGGGGCGGGGAGATACAGCTGATGTCTTATTACAGGCATATTAGCAGTGAAGCGACAAAGATCAGTCTATTTGATGCGTGGAACCCTAGGTTCGCAGAGCATAGGCTTGTGCATTATTTCTCATGCGTAGGAGGCTCATTTCACTTCTGCAACTTTATCAAGGGCCTGGGCCTGCCATTAATCGTGAGCTCAAGCCTTTGGATCACATCCGAGACTAAGCATCTATACCCAACCGAGGAAATACGAGCGCAGCTCGGCTTGGCGGATAGGATAGTTACAAATTCAGATCTGGAAAGCCACGAGTTAAGTAAGACACTAGGTATTTCAATTGATCGTTTTTACACGGTGTACAATGGTGTCGATGCTATTTTTCTGAAAAGACCTTCGCCTGATATTTTTAGAGAGCTGCACAGAATAGACACCCCATTTATTCTCTGTGTCGGAAATATTGAACCGAGGAAGAACCAGGCTAAGCTAGCAGAGGCGATGCAAGAGTTTCCGAACCACCGACTAGTGCTGATTGGCCACGTACGGGACAAGACGTACTTGGATCAATGCATAAAGGCGGGCTTTCCGGATCAGGTTCTTTACATCGGTGTTCTCCCGCATGATTCGGTTGAACTGCGATCAGCCTATCAAGCTTGTGACGCATTCTGCTTGCCTAGCACACTCGAAACTCCAGGTTTAGCAGCCCTTGAAGCGGCTGCACAGGGCCGGCCCCTGGCAGTCACCCAAGTGGGATCAACCAAAGAGTATTTTGGAGATACGGTGGAGTACTTACAACCTGATCATCCAGACAGCATTGCCGACGCCATTCGTAAAGCACTGCAGCAGACGCCCAGTCAAACTGACAAACTGACAAAAGTCGGGGCAGGCTTCACATGGCCACAGGTACTGAAAAGACTCCAAGCTCTCTATGACTCGTTCTAAGAACAGGGATGCGTCTTGCATTCCAGGCTGGATATATGAAGAAGTCACAACGCCATCAGGCCTAGATTTACCATACTTCTTAACCGTACTAAACACAATGTGGCCGGACATTGAATACCGGCTGAGAATCAACGTTAACAGTGAAGAAGGTGTGCTAAACACCATTGCATTCTGGGAGAATCCACTAAGACATAGTTCACCTGACCTAGATTGGCCAACCCTCAACAAGTTTCCAAGAATCTGCTACGAGCCTGATCCAGATATCACTCAAGATACAGCATTGCCAATCACAAAGGGCATGGTGGCAGCGAAGAGAGTTCGAAGCGACATGGATCTATTTGATCTAACCGATAGGGTGGGGCGTCTCCGCTTTTTGCATTGGAGATTGACCTGCGGTTGCAAAGAATACCGCTACATGATTCTTACAAACGAAGAAGTTGAAAAGCTGACATCTCCACTGGCAAAATATGGCCAAGGCCTAGAGCACCTTCCTCAACTGGCTGAGCTGCTCGCATTATATTATGAGTCAGGAAGTGATATTGCAATCGGATTAGAAGCCGGAGACACAGAAACATTTGAACAATGTTGGGCCAGCAAACAAGCCGAACTCCTGTTGATACTTAAAGAAGCGGCTTCATGGAAACGCGAAAGGTGCACAACGCCCTTGATGGTGACCCAAGGGTCTAGTGGTATCAACGTTATTGGTTTGCCCAGCGGACAGTTCGGTATTGGTGAGGACGCTCGCACCGCTACCCGGGCGCTGCTCAAAGCGGGCATCACCCCTGTGGTGTGCGAAGCCCCAATACCCTTGGCTAGCACCTCGGTGAAAAAAGAATGGCTAAGCAATCTCATTCGCACCGAGCCCGAGCACCACGTCAACCTCATCACGATGCCCGCGGCAGACACCCTGCGTCTGTTCTTTTTACAATGGGCTGGAGCGTTGCACCAGCGTTACAACATCTGCGCCTGGCAATGGGAGTTACCTCACTGGCCGCAGAGCTGGCACAAGCTGCTGAACATACCTGACGAGATCTGGGCTCAGTCACGCTTTGTTCAACACATGTTCCAGCAGGTAACCGACAAACCGGTGATCTACATGCCCTTGGCTGTAGATGCACCCGTGTTTACCCCACTAGGACGCGAATACTTCGATCTGGACGAACGGGCCATCACCTTTTTGTCGGTATTCGACTGTAACTCTTGGTTCGAACGCAAAAACCCCATGTGCGCCGTTCGGGCCTTCCATAAGGCGTTTCCCAAGGGGTGCAACGACGTGCAATTGGTCATCAAAATGATGAACTCTCGAGCAGACCTACCTGAATACCGCGAGCTCATGCGCACCGCCGCACAAGACTTGCGCATCGTGGTGATTGACCAGTTCTTGTCTCGCAACGACATACTGGCCTTGCTCGACTGCGCCGATGTATTCGTTTCGCTGCATCGGTCAGAAGGATTTGGCCGTGTATTGGCCGAGTGCATGCTCATGGGCAAGCCCGTAATCTCAACGAACTATTCGGGCAGCGTGGACTTTGCCTATGAAGGCACTGCCTACGTGGTCGACGGCCCCATGGTGCCCGTCAAAAAAGGCGACTACAGCGAATACGAGGGCCAACATTGGATGGACCCCGACGTGGGCTTGGCCGTGCAAGCCATGAAGCGCTGTGTAGACGACCCCAGCAGCACCGCCGCCATGGCGCTGCGAGGCCAAGCGCATGTACAAACCCACCACAGCATCGAAGCCGTTGCTCAGTACTACCAAGCCCGCTTGGCCCAACTGGGCGTGGTGGGCGCATGAAAATCCGCATTGCCGCCCCCGACATCCACGTTGGTGACGCCGTAGGCAACCACTGCTTGGCGCTGGCCTTAGACTTAAATGCGCTAGGTCACACCTGCGAGCTGTTTGCCCAACGCGCCACCTCTCCCGCACAAACAGTTCGCCCCTTGGCCGACCTGTTCAGCAGCGCGGCTCCCCAAACCAGCCAAGACATGTTGCTGGTAAGCCACTCCATTTACGATCCAAACCTGCGCGCGCTGCTAAAACTGCCAGGTCGCAAGTTGGCTTATTTTCATGGCATCACGCCACCTGAGCTGCTACTGGAACACGACCCCGTGGCCGCTTATTACTGCGCGCGTGGGTATGCCCAACTGCCTTTGTTGACCCAATTTGAGCACATTGTAGCCAACTCGGCCTTTAACTTGCGCGAATTGCAGCAGCACATCCCCGTAACGTTGGCACCCGAGCGCACAAGTGTGGTGCCACCGATCTCGTCGCGCTTCCCTTTGTTTGCCCAAGCGCCCGTCGCGCCACGCGCCATACCCACCGCTTACCAACCGGTGCAGGTGCTCACCGTAGGCCGCGTTGTACCGCACAAACGCATTGAAGACCTGATTGAAGTGGTCGCCGTGCTTATCCAAGCTGGCCTGCCGGCCCATCTACACGTAGTGGGCAGTTGCCAGAACCCCGCCTACCGCTCCTTGCTGCTTAACGCCATCGCCAAACACGGCGTACAGGCCGACGTGTACCTTCACGGCGTGGTCAGCACAGATGATTTGGTTCAGTACTACCAAACGGCGGACTTGCTACTGGTAGGCAGCCAGCACGAAGGCTTTTGTGTGCCGGTCCTCGAAGCCATGCATTTTGGCTTGCCCGTAATTTTACGCTCGGGAACGGCGGCAGGTGAATTGCTTGGTTTAGAGGAGGCTGAATTCACAACGGTTCAAGAGTGTTGCGCAAGAATCAGTCAGTTTATCGAGAAAGGGCAGATTAGACACGCGAGTGAACACATGCAAAAGCGATCAAAGGGACTTATCGAATCTGCCCACGCGCAAAGATATATAGACCTATTCAATAGCCTATAGCAGAGCAGATTCAACTCAGCATGAAGTTTCTTTTATCAACATACAGCACTGCATTTGCCATCAGCGGCGGCGGTGAGTCCGAAATGGTTCAAGTGGCTGAGACGCTCTCAGAAGTCAACCACATAGCTGACATTTATGGCAGCCAGAGTCGCCCCATCGGCTTTTACGACGCGTATATGCATTTCTCAGTACATGCAGACGGATTGGCACTTTTTCAGTTACTCAGTCAGCAGAACAAGAGCTTGCTTTTATGGCCTAACGTCTGGTGGACGACATTCCCAGGGCAAAATGAAGTGAGTCGCGTTGGACAATTTGTGAGACTTGCACAGAAACTGCTTTTCAAAACACAAGCCGAGCGAGACAACTTTTTGCAGTTTGTGCATGTACCTATTGAAAAGACCATCGTTCTACCGATGTGCCTGTCGAAGCGTTTTATGGAGCAGGCAGATATCGGCCTTGCAAGAATGATCGTCGACTATGAAGACTATGTTATCAGTTTGGGCCGAATCGAACCCATCAAAAATCAGCTCAATTTAGTACGTGCCCTCAAGCAACTAAAGCTCAAGGGCGTCTTGGTTGGCGGAAGTAACGACGCAACCTACTTGGCACAATGTAAAGCCGAAGGCCAGGATCATATAGCTTTCTTGCCTTTTGTGAAACCATGCAGCAATGTACTCGTCTCGTTGCTGGCTGGCGCCAGTGTCATGGCCGAACCCTGCTTTGACCCATCAGGACGCTCAAGTCTTGAAGGTGCACTGTTGGCTAAACCCTTGGTGCTATCGCCTCACCAAGCAAATCATGAACTGCTTGGACATCAGTTTTATGCAGCCCAGCCGAATTCAGTAGATTCCATTGCAAGTGCCATTGCGTTAGCACTTAAAGACAACAATAACCACGCAGCCGCTGCAGCTGAATGGGTGCGGAGAAGAAATGCCAGCGACGAGACAATTTTTGGCTTTGCGCTAGCCATTGTTGATGCGTGCGATGACAAGAAATGAGTAGAGTCCATTCCAATCACACACCAGCACGTGTACTCATTGTGCAGCGAGTGTCCTTATCTCACGCAACACTAAGATCTCGATCAGTTGCGGCTCGGTTTGGACCGCTCCTTGACTACATGCAGCGATCAGGATTGATTGTTTGGAATGAAATGCTGGAAAGCGACATTAAACCCAAGGACTTGAAAGACTACCAAGCTATCCTGCTCAACAAACACACCTCCAGCAAAGGGCTGGACATCATCAAGGCGGCAAAAGACTTAGAAGTTCATTCCATCTATGACTTGGATGATTGGATTCTCGATCTACCCAGCTACAGCGTCACCAACCTTGATGAGGACGTACTGTCAAACATCGTACAAATGATCCGCTTGGCTGACACACTCACCGTGTCAAACACCGTGTTGCAGGGCAAGCTGAAGTATCTAAGGGACGATGCTTTGATTTTGCCCAATAGTTTTGATCACGACGCGATGTGGATCGACCCACAACATTACCAAGAAGCCACGCCTCCAAGAATTCTATTTTCAAACACGGATGGCATCAAGCTGGTGACCTATAAAACAGCATTTATTCAACAGCTAGTCGAATTCATGGAGCAGTTCCCTCAGGTAACACTCGACTTTTGGGGCGACCACTTCCCAGAGCTTGGACGCATTCCCCGCGTCTGCGAACGTGGGTTCACCCCCAACAAGTCCTATAAAAAAAGCATTAAAGACCAAGGTTATCTGTTTGCGGTCGTTCCTCTAGGTGGCCAAGAAGACCCGGACACATTTTTTTTCAACAGCTGCAAGTCGTGTATTAAATACATTGACTATGGCAGCCTTGGGATTCCCGGAATCTATTCAGACTCACCTGTTTACGCCAGAGCCATCAAGCATGGCAAAACAGGTTTGGTGATTAAGAACACAGCAGACAACTGGCTTCAAGCCATGATTAGTTTGTATCACGATGGACACCTTAGACAACGCATGCGCTTAGAGGCACACTCGGACTGCATAGCCAATTACGGCGTGCAGAAGGTGGCCAAAGAGTTTTCGTCAGTCATTCAGAGGTAAGGAGTCTCTAATGGACCTCATTCTCATTCGCCATGGACAGTCGGTTGCCAATCAAAAAGGCTTGCTGATCTCTAATGATACTGATAACTTGACGGAAGCAGGTCATCAACAGACACAAGCACTTGCAGCACAGTTACGAACAATCATTGCAAAGGCTGATTTGCTAGTGTGCAGTCCATGGCGCAGGGCTCTGACAACGGCAGAGATCGTTTTCGGATCACGGATGGATGAGACCCAAATTGAACCCCGCATCACCGAAACAAATGCGGGCCGACACGGCACTTGGTTGGAGTCTGATTTCAACCGTGCTTACCCCGACTTTTATCAAGATCTAAGTCGTCAATACGAAGGCGGGGAGTCGCATAAAGACATGTCACTGCGCGTAACCGACTGGGTCGAATCAGTGGTCCTGGCGCAGGCCCAGCAACCGGGCTTATTGGTGTGCGTGACCCATGGAGGCCCCATTTCGGTCATGCTTCAACACCTCATGGGAATGCCGTTTGAAGCGCGCTACCCCTCGTTCACAGTGCCCAACGCCAGCTACACGAAGTTGCAATGGCGCACTGACATGAACCGCTATTGCGTAATTTGCATGGGCGTCACACCTGTCGCAGCTCATTAGGTCCAGTTATGTCGGAGGTCGTGATTTACGAGTGCCTCTATTCGGCTGATCAAGAGCCCAGTCTTGCAGGCGCACAGCCTCTGTACATTTCCAATAAGAACCCCGAGCGTCGTGAGTTACAAGCCTATATTGAAGTCTACAAAAGACGGTTATATAGCCAGAAGGGTTACACAGGTGTTTTTTCTCCCAAGTTTGAGCTCAAATGCCGTGTCACTCTGCATGACTTTGCGCAGTTTGCCGCCAGACAACGTGTGACCACTTGCCACATCAACCCATTTCCACAAATTGCATATTGGTCTTACAACGTGTGGGAGCAGGGCGAAATCGCACACAATGGGCTGACTCATGCCGCACAGCAGCTGCTAGACGCAGTGGGTATCGATCTCCAGCTTGTAAACACCCCCAGGCACAGCAGCCGTTTACTCGCTTACAGCAATTTTTGGGTGGGCAATGCTGACTTTTGGTATCGGTATGTTGGCCAAGTGCTTGTACCCATATCTAACTTTCTTGATAGACTACCCAACCACCAAGCTGCGATTGAAGTATTGCAGAATACCCTGCACACAGACTCAGCTCCTTTTTTGCCTTTTGTTGTGGAAAGACTTTACAGCACTTGGGTCTCGACCCAGTCATTAGATTTTGCAAGCTACCCACAATCCGCACAAGATATTGAACAAGATTACTGCAACAATGCGTTTGAACGACTTTTGTTCCAACAAATGAGAGCACCTATTGACGCGGCTGACACCACTGGACATTTTTCAAGTGAGTTGCGGCAGCACATAAATTACATGTGCCGACTTTTTCAGCAGCACTTTTTTGACTATTACGAGCACAGGGTTCACCCACACAGCGGCAGATTTGTCAATACGTCAGACACGAGCAGATGAAACTAGCTGCCAAGAAAGATGACGCCTGCTGATGTTCAAGCAGCTACCATTAACGTAATGGTTTGTCGTCGATTGCTGGAGGATCGGGTCGGCGACTATCAGGAAAAGTATCAGAGTTAATTCAAAGTCTGTCAAAGGCTTCCTTGCCGGGGCCCCCTCTGCCAGCAAAGTTGACGCCTCTCTAACCCACCACTTTTCACCAGAGGGCCTGATTGAGGTGGGTGCCTTTTATTGGACAGTTACGGCCCCAGACATCGTTAACTCCGGGCGAGAGGAACAGGGTTCGTTCTTAGTGTAGACCTCATGCGGAGTTCTTCCTCCGAGGGAGCTGTGTGGCCTTACATGGCAGTATCTCTAGAAGAATCGGGCCAGGCTGATTTCAGCCTCCCAGCCATCGCTGTAGGCACGTAGACAGACCTCTTCATATTTGACTGTTCGCCACAGCCTCTCCACCGGTGACTGCCAGAAAAGATGACGCCGCTGCTGCTGTTCAAGCAGCCATCGTCAACCTAGCTGGACTGGGGTCAAGTTCTGTTGGTGGTGGATTGATCCAGACCACCTCTGGTTGACGCCAGCAGCGTGTGGATCGTGACCACCGGCGTGGGTTTCGCTGGCGCGCTTGCTCGTACACGACAGCGCGATCTCGACAGATCTCGATGGCCTGACCGCTGTGACGTTGCTGAGGCGTCACGAATTTGATCCCGCTGTGGCGGTGCCGATGGTTGTACCAACCGACAAACGACGCGACCCACTGGCAGGCCTCGTCCTTGCTGGCAAATGGCCGTCTCGGGTAATCAGGCCGATATTTCGCTGTGTGGAACAGCGATTCGGAGTAGGGGCTGTCATTGCTGACGCGCGGCCGCGAGAACGACCTGAGCACGCTCAGTTCTTCCAGCCGGCTTTCCAGCGTCGACGCACGCATGGCATTGCCGTTGTCAGCGTGGAGGATCAGCGGTTGGCGACGCCTCTTGCTGATCCACTCTCTCAAGCAGGCTATGCTCACCAGATCCGCTGCAATGGCAGGATCTTCTCGCTCAGCGACATCCCAGGCCACGACCTTGCGGGTCTAGACGTCGATCACCAGGTAGAGGTGAAGCCAGATCCCGCGCACGGTGGTGGGGAGATAGGTGATGTCCCAGCTCCACACCTCGTTGGGTCCAGCAGCCCTGAGCCGCGGCATGGGTCTTGGTTCCTGTGGTGGCCGTGCACGACCACGCAGGTGAACCTGGTCGTGAGCATGGAGAACTCGGTAAAAGCTGCGTTCCGAACCGATATAAAGCCCGCGATCGGCCAGGACCGGCACGATCTGGCCAGGCGGCAGCGCTGCAAATTCAGGTTC
>Ga0194123_10006907_pt1 | contig 11526 bp, 15 predicted proteins | sample TA2MahsurfametaG_5_FD_155479 | JGI IMG/M metagenome (GOLD analysis project Ga0194123, IMG submission 155479) | Freshwater microbial communities from Lake Tanganyika, Tanzania - TA2015023 Mahale A surface | ecosystem: Environmental > Aquatic > Freshwater > Lake | place: Tanzania: Lake Tanganyika... | reverse complement strand
AGCAATATGGCAGTAAGAACATAGTTAGCGTCAATGACCCCAACAAGCCTACTGCTAATAAGCCCACAGACAAGCCAAGTGCCATACAGTTTTGGACAGATCGCTTTCGTAAGTTTGCTCGTCTCGCAAAGCCTGAACCCAAGCCACTTGAGTTCGCAGATCAAGTTGATGACTACCTAGATCGTCAGGACGCTAAATCGTTGGCTAGGGTCAAAGCTGAGAAGGCGAAGAGGCAGTTGAACAGCCTGGCCTGGGTCGGTAAAACTTGAAGTGTAGGTTCAACCTACGCTTCTATTTTGAGATCGGTTATTGATCACGGTAATTAGACGCCGATAGAACGGGTCGGTCGCAGGGTTGTAGTGTTCCGCTTCCCACCATCGTAAACCCACCGACTTCACCTCATCAAACTTTGCCATTGCTGCTGAAGTTCGTTGTGCCGCCGTGTTACCAAGCTGCGTAACGAGTTTCGCTTTCCAAGGGTGATTGCTGCCGATGATGTTCTCGTTACGAGCAATCAACTTTGCCATGTAGTGAGTTGGCACTAAAGCATCACTCTTTCTCTCGTTACAAATGCTATGCGCTAAAACGAGGTTCCAGAGTTCGTCGTGATGAAGGACTTGGCGCGGCATTCACGGGTTGCTTAACTACTACTATCAAGCATCATGGAAGGGGGTTCGCTCCCCCTCATGCAGAATCGACAACAGGCAATTGCGCCTGCATCTAAGGCGGTCTGTCAGATAAGGACTGAATAAGATTAATCATTTTATGACTAGCGCCACAAACGACTCGGTCAACAAGGAAGCGCTCATCACACTACTGCGCCAGCTCAGCGCACATTCTTTGTATCCTGTGGCTTCAATACATGAATGGCTGACTGACTGTGGCGTCGAAGTTCAGGCGGCTCCAGCCACTAAAGGATTACAAATTTTTGGCGAAACCATTAAGGAAATAAATGGGGACTGGGGCAGTGGGATTTACCCACCCCACCTGCTTTACGCAGTAATAGAGCATCATGGTCTCAACGACGCTTTGCATACGGAAATGACTGGCAGAGGCTTTGCTTATAACGACCTTGTCGAACAACTTTCTACACTTTGGGAGATCTCGAAGTAATCGAATTGTAAATGAGTCGCTCGCTGCGTTCCATACTGGGTTCGGCGCCAATCCGTTGACTGCTTGATGTGCTACGGCTGGTTGGGATATCGCAGTAAGTCTTGTCCAACACGCTCCGCGTGATCAACAACATATGACACGTGATTCGTGAGATGAACTAATTCAACCTTCAGTGCCGTCATAAACTGTAAGGACTCCGCGATACTTCTCCGTTCGACGATTTGCAACTGCCTGAGAGCCTCCTGTGAATGAGCCATCGGAAAAAAGTTGTCGCTCAACTCAGCGAAGATGCGATCAACTTTTTCAATTTCTGCAACAGACAGTGAAGTCGAAGCGACTTCAGCATCTATCGCAATGCTCTCAAACAGTTCCCTGGAAATAGTGCGAAAAAGATCGAGGAATTCGGATATCTGGTAGGTTCTCATATCAAGCGGATCATTTACCTGACCGAGCAGTGCGCGTAACTGTGCAATTTCCGCAAACATAAAATAGCTCCCCAGTACTGAATGTTGATATGAAAATGTATGACTATCAAGCGGCAACCCATCAGGATTACTGGATCACGCATCGACCCCCTTCCTGAGCGATCGTCCACTCCATGTTTGGAGCGATCGACTTTATTTTCGCGCTCAATGACGACGGTAGTTGGTCAAAGAAGGTCTGTCCTGAAACGCTCTCCACCGCATCAACGGAGGTCGCTAAAGAAGCTAAGCCGACCCTCCGATGAGGCTCATTCTTAGCGATGAAAGCGATCATTCGGTTCTTCTTCGGCTCATAAAGTACCTTATAAAATCCAAGAGGAACTCCAACGCGACCCGCACCGATAAATCTCATCGTCGTCGCATCCTTGGGGAAGTACACCCCCGTGATCACGTATAGATCGTCCGAGCATTGAGCATAGTTTCTGACAGCCTCTTCCAAGCTTTTCCAGATCCCCCGATTGAATCCAGATCCGACCTGAGGAGCGACATTAGAGAACAGGTAGGTCTCTGCCAGCGCTATAGCATCATCCACGTGGTTGCCTGCCGCGACCAAATGCCCCCGATCAAAGCCACTGCCTGTGTAGTCAACTAGCGCTGCACGGTGGATCAGCGGGATCGCCACATCTGGCGCGAAACTCCCCGACTCCTCTCCCCTTGAAATGGGTATCCTAGTTCGGCTCATCCGCTCGATGGTCCAGGCAGGCGTCTTTGTCTGATACGAGTACCCTACTAAAAATGCCCTCTTACACAGAACCAAGTCAGCGTATTGTGGCACCCCTAAGTCACTGAGTCTGTTGCAATCGTCAGGCGTGGGCTCAGTCGCCTTGACGGGACCCCCGAGCGACAGTAAAACCAACGATAGACAAGTCGCTAGACGAAAGGGAAGCATCACGATGTGCCGATCTCGAAAGGGCGTTTATGCAGTGTTGATGATTGCTAGCTTAGCAACGATGGCGCCGATTTTGTTCGCGCACGGAGGCGGTTTAGACAAATACGGTTGTCACAATAACCGCAAAGTCGGCAACTACCACTGCCATCGTGGTGAGTTCGCTGGACGAACCTTCGCGAATCAGGCGGAAATGCTAAAGCTCTTGAAAGAAAAGTGAAAAATCCATGTATGAGTATTTTGGGACAGCGTTTTTTATCGGTAAAGACAATTTCCCTCGTCGGCGATCACCACCGAGCGTGTCCACGTAACTACATGACTACACCGTTTGAATTCGACAAATTTGTTAGTGACTTCACGCTAACCCTCCCCCGCGATATGAGAAATGAATACTGATCTTTGAAGCTTTATCGTGTGTCAATAACATCACTTGAATAAAAACTAACTAGGGCGAATATATGAAGATTTGGTCAACGCTCTTCAATTTTTTTGGCTTTGGACAGAAGGAGCTATCACCTAAAGAAGAATACGAAGAGCTCGAAGTTTGGATCAACTCTAAGCAGTACTTTGATGATTGCCAGCAAAAAGCCTACCAAGTTGCCCAAAAAAAGGACTCTCTAAGACCTGGACAAGCACACGCTTACGACGGCCAAATTCTTCTCGACTGCATAAAAGTCGATTCCTCGCTGAGTCGCCATCAAAACACGACGCTAACAGAACAGTTTGGAGATGCCAGATATCATGCCGAGGTACTCCTGTCAGGCATAAGCACTAAACTATCTGAATTTTCAAAGTTCTCTGTAGAGAGTACTCTGTCAGGGGACATAGCTCTGAAGACACCAGCAGCGGAAATTTTGATGTCAAAGTTGGACCAAGCAAAGAAAGAACTTCACATTTTCAAAGGCGCCAATGCACTTGAGCGTGACGCGGAAACACCCGAGCGATCAAATATACTTTATTTTATGGGCGCGTTTGCGATTGCTGAGATTTTTGCAAACATAATATTTTTACGAGAGGCGTTCGAGCCACCGGACGGGCTATTCATATCCCTTTTGGTGACCTTGCTTAACCTTATCGGTGCAGCCTGGTTTGGGTATCAATTTAGAGAAAAGAATCACATCGAACCAACGCGCGCTACCGCTGGACGCAAAAACGCACTGTACGCCACTTTGATCGTAGCGTTCGCTAACGCATCGATCGCTGGTTTTCGTTGGATAGCTGTTCCAGTCGCCAACACTGAGTTTTGGTTGGAAAGCACACTATTGTTCGTTTTCGGTTGTGCACTCGGCTATGCGGCTTTTCAAAAAGCGTATCGTCTGGACGATCCGTATCCTGATTATGGCCCGCTCAGCCGTAAAGTTAATCAGCTTGACGCAGAATTCCAACAGCTCCGCGAGGAGCATGCGGAGTTCTGCCAGACTTCAAAGACTCGTGCTCTTGATGCTCATAAATCTTTAGACAGACAGATATCGAGTTCATATAGCCAATTCGTAGAAAAGCTCCCAGAAATGAGCAAGGCTATGGAAGTATGGAGCAAGCAGCGTAATGCTTTGACTCAAAAAAACCAGTTGCTCCAGCGTGTATTTAAGGGGATCGTTGTTTCTAATGTCGATCCCGAGTTGCGCTACCCGCAAGAAATTCGTGAGTTGCCGACTGACGAAATTCTAGAAACATTTAAAAGGGATTTTGTAGATTTTGAGGCGCTTCGTTCACGACTCGATCAACAGGTCGCGACGCTGCAGAGTCAGGTCAAATCGTCGCGCGACGAGCTGGAGAAGTGGTTTAGGTCAGATGAGGCAAGAGCCGTGTTTGGCTGGCCAAATCAATGAAAAACAATAGATCCACAAATAAACCCCAAGATAATGTTGCTCAGCGCACATTTTTTACTGTTTTTGGCATGGCGGTGCTTTTGTTCATTGCGTACCTCGTGCTTAGACCATTACCACTGGACGAGGTCTGTGACGCCCGCATCGATATGACCTGCACTTGTCCATCTGACCCTAATTACATCAAACACAGAAATCTGTTGATAGTCGATACGACGGATCCGTTGCGTGCTGGAAAAGTTGCTGATATTCAGGAGCTACTCAGTAATTTTGCTGCGGGATCTAAACGACTTTTCGACTGGCTTTCGGATGACAAAAGACCTGATCAGACCTCGGTCTATTTGCTATCAAGTACAGCCCCCACCGACATGCAACCTATTGCAATTTTTTGCTCGCAAGCGCCCGACGTGTCTGTCGTCTTGGGGAGTACAAAGGCGAAGATCCGCGAAACACAAGACATGTACCAAATCAAGGTCGCAAATGCTTTACAGGCGCTTGAGGGTGGCGTGAGCGCCGATCAGTCACCAATCGTTGAGACCTTAGCCATCCTCACCAGTAATTCCTCTGCATGGCGCCCAGGTGGCACGCTGATACTTGTGTCTGACCTTTTGCAAAACACACAAAAGTGCGGTTTTTTTGAGCGCGTGCCAAGAGTACCCCCTGTTGGCAGCCTGCCCGCTGAATGCGTTCAAGATGTTCGAATACTGCAAGAGAAGATTCGCCCCACTGCGACCTATCCTGGTGGGTCAGTCATTGCCTTATGTGAGCTGCCAGGAAAATCGCGCAAAGAGGGACTAATTGCTTTTTGGCGGGATATATTCCAAGAGTCTTTGGGTTACGACGTGGTGTTGACGTGTGACACGGCGGAAATAGCCTCTCGAAAATCGCAACTAGCCTCTTTGTTGAAATCATCCAATCTGGATATGACGCAATGACGACGTCGGGCTCATTATTTGTTCGATTTTTAGTGCTCGGTTTTATCTTGCTAGCGATCCTTATTGTGGTAACGAAGACTGTTCCCGATATACCTGTTCCCGCAATTGCGGGTGGCATTATTTTGACAGCCGTATCAATGGTTGGGATGTACACATTGGCCGTCAAGCGAGATAAAGAATTATTGTTGGAGGTGGATGCGCCAGATCTTGCCTACTATTTAGGGTTTTCGATGACCGTCGCCGCGTTGGCATTGACTTTCTTGTCGGATCTTATGGTGATCCAAGGTCAATCTAATGACGCTCAACAGGCTGCTCAAAAAAGCCTTCTCATCGAGCGTGCGCTGTCGCTCTTTGGCGCAGGATTACTGGCGACCTTGTTTGGTCTCTGCGCCAAAATTTACTTAGCATCGATGCAGGCTACTTGTGCGCAGGACCCGACGGCCGTAGCGAATAAATTTCGACTTGAGCTTGCTGAGTTCAGTAGATTGATTGATCTGACGAGCAATGACCTTTCCTCTTCGATTCGAAATGGTTGTGAGGCGATCAATAGCGCGTCTGCTCAGGCCGTACAGTCCATTAATTTGATGGCAGAGCAGATTAAGCAGTCGTCTGCTGTCATTAGTAGTAGCTTCACTGCAGAACGAATCGGGAGCCCAGTCACAGCCTTCTTAAAAGAAGTTGAGGTAATCACAGAGCCATTAGCAAACCTAAAAGATGGGCTCGGTCGACTAAATGTCGGAATCGAACAAATTAGCTCGTCGGGTGAGAAGTATAACGCCATTATGCAAGCGTCCACCAACGCCCTTGGGGCTCACACGACCAAGGTGATTAGTGCAAGCGATGAGTCAGCGAAGTTTAGCCAAAGTATCGTAGGGCTCACGAAAGAGACAGACTCATTTCAAGCTTCGATCAGAAGCGCCGCGAATAGTATCGACTCGATTGCCGCGCCCTCAGCAGCGCTCGTGCCGAGGTTGGACGCAACGTCAACTAGCCTCGGCGTCCTCACGAGTCGGTCAAACGATTTGATCAATTCAGTAAGCGCGGTAACCCAAGAATTGGTTGTACAAGTTGAACATATGACGCGTATAAATGATGCAATTCAAAGCGCAGTCGCCTCTTTAACGTCATTGAGTATCAACTCAGCTAATATTGGAAGTAGCTTTGCATCGGGTCAACAGAGCATCGGCCAGTGGGCGTCAGAGTTAGAATCCACACGTCAAGCATTAACTTCCACCACCGACGCGGCGACAACGATGAGTGCTGCTATGCGACTTTCGACTGAGGCGCAGAAGTCGTCGGAGGCGTCAATACAGACCTCCGCAGCCTCTACAGCAGCATTTAATTCGCGTATAAATGAAATGTCGCTAGCACTGACGGAAATAAGCCGCGTGTTAAATGAGCTCCAAGTTGGAGCACTATCGCTAAGCAGTCGATTAGGTCCTTTAGGTGAAACAGCAGCTCAGACAGAGCCAGTCCTCGCTACTTTGAGTACCACTCTTAAAACTACAAGTAGTTCCGTTGCGCAGTTGAAGTCATCAGCAGAAAACCTAACTACACGCTTGCAAGGCATCCAAATAAAGCCTGATCGCGAGTGAAGTCGTGTTTGATAACAGGAAAGTTTCACAAGAACGCGTCATCGGGATTTCGTTTGTTGATATATTGATTCAGGCGTTGTTTGTGTTGTTAGTGGCGCTTTTAGTTGGCTACATGGACCCAACTGAACGATCGGCCCTCGTCGTAAAGGGGGCGTTTGGCGGAGTCGGCAAAGATCTTTGTGCAAAGTTGAATAAAGATTCGTTAGAAGCTTGCCGCGAGTATATAAAGGACAGGGAATTCGGCATAAAAAATCCCACACAAGCTGGCTATGGCGCCATCGGTGAAGACATTTGTCAGTCCTTCGGCGCATCCACTCCAGAAGAGTGCGACAAAGTAATAGATAGACAACTCGCGCCTCTAAGGCCCTGCTTAAACCCCGTGAGTGAGTTTGTTCTTCAAGAGACTGTTTCCTTTAGTGTTAAAAGTCCTTCTGAGATTGTGTTTTTAGGATTCTCGAAGGCGTTTATCGCAAAACTTAGTGATAGCAAGCAAGCAGCGACATTATCTCGAGTCATAGAGCTAGAGCAGTCCAAAGGAACGACATATACCCCAAGGGAAGTTGAGCTTACCTTTGATTTTATTCGTGAAACAAATTGTTTCCATAGCGTGATCGCAGGAAGACCTGGTCCCTTCTCAGATGGCGACTTGCGTGAGGCTCTTGGAGTCATGCGGAAGTTACGGCAACCAGTAAAATAGCTTTATCCTCGGTTGTGAGCGATGGTACTTATACTTGATGCTTGCGAACCACGCCCAGTCGCATCGAAACCAATTGAGTTCAGAGATTAGGTTGCTGACTACCTAGAACATAACGACGTCAGGTTGATAGCTAGAATGACGGCTACGAAGGAAAAAGACTGACGTAATCCCCCGTCGCGTTACCCCTATAGCGCGGTGGTGCAGATGACCTCGAGCGCAAGATCAGTTTGAGCCGCAGCAAACAGCTCTGCCGAAGTACACTCGTGCAACTTGTCATCGACCTCTTCCTCTGTCGCATTATCTGAAACCTCAAGCTCTATCTCGCCGCAATACTGCGCGCTGAATTGAACAATTACTTTCTTCATTACATGTCCTCTGTTACGTTAAAGTGATGTGAGAAGTTAGATACATAGTCTCACGCTACGCTATTGATTCGCATCTAACTGCGAGGAGAAAACTAAGTCGCTAGCTTTCGCATATCTTCTTCAATCACTGCTTGATCGAGTCGCGCAATGAGCGCGTCAAGCTTGTTCGCTGCGTCTGCTGCTTTCAAACAGTTTTCTTTCATATAAGCGTACAGCTTTTCGAACTCTTCGTCGTTGAATGACTCATCGTCGCTCTCGTACGCTCGACACATTTCCTGTAGCGCAGGACTCGCGAATGCTACACACGAGCAGTGAATCTTGAATTCTTGATCAAGACTCATCAAATCGATGTGATACTTTCGATCGCATCGCGCGTATCGGGAATACTGATCTCCGAAAGCTGCTCGACATGCGTGAAGAAGCTGAGTACATCAAGACATGGGCGCATGACCCAAATAAGAATCTTGATGAACGTGCTCAGAATTTAGCCGATGAGTTTTGGAAGTGCTTCGTGAAAGACCACTCACCAGCCCCCACTTCCGACCTCGAGCAATGGGATACGGCGGGGTGCTTTTGACGTTAGGTTACGGGGAAGCAGTGACCGTAAACAAGCTTGGACATATCTTTAGATGAAGCCCCCAAACTGTGAGCAGCCTCTAGAGGTCGTCATCGAGTAAGTCTGCGTAACGCGTGGTCGATTACGGGTGTAATGTCGAGAGGCATTAGACCCATTTTTATGTAACTGTCTCGGCGGCGCTCTTCAACGTGACGAGAAAGACCAGTCGACGCAGTCCTCACGTCTTGTTTCGGCTTGATTTCTCATTGAGGAATAGCGAAAACTAACACCTCTTAGAAAACCCGACAGATTGAGGGGCTCCATGCACGTACGACCACTCGTCCACGTATCGGTATGACTTGTTGCCTCGTGGGGTATGCACCTGCGTTGTACATCAAGTCGCGGTTTCGCACGGCTGAAACCATATCCATCGCCTAAGAAAGATTTCCCATGTTCCAACTCGATATAAAGGGTGATTTTGTGAGCTATCGGACCACGGCGATTGCACTTGCTGCGTTGTCGATTGTCGCTTTTGGATCCTGTACCCCAAGTGCCAATACCGCGGATGGTGCTGACTCGAATAACGATATCGCAGGCATCGCAAAAAGCGCCGAAGAAGGAGATGCAGAGGCACAATTTAATCTTGCACGACGTTATGCCGATGGCGACGGTATCAAGCAAGATGACGCTGAAGCCATTCGCTGGTATCGAAAGTCTGCTGATCAAGGATTCGCACCAGCACAACTAAACCTAGGCAACAGATATCGGACGGGACAAGGAGTCCATAAGGACGCCGCTACGGCTGTTGTATGGTATCGAAAGGCAGCCGACCAAGGGGTAAGCGACGCTCAATACAACTTGGCGGTGTCGTATCGAAAAGGGATTGGCATTGCGCAATCTCCGGCAGAGGCGATTCGGTGGTACGAGGCGGCTGCCGATCAAGGTCATCCCCAAGCCCAAGGAACGCTGGGAGTGATGTATCTCAATGGCGAGGGGATCGCTGCTGACTACAAAGAGGCTGCCCGCTGGTTCACGATGGCGGCGAAGCAAAACGACATTCAGGCGCAGTACTTTCTAGGAAATATGTATATCACTGGCACAGGAGTCGCTCGCGATCCGAGTCGTGCTTACTTTTGGTTGAGTGTCGCTTACGCACAGGGTGCTGAGCAGGCGGCGCCGCAGATAAAGCGGCTCGAAAGAGAGCTATCGAAGCAGCAACTGGCGACGGTCAAAAGCGAGCTCAAGGAACTCGGGCTTAATCGATAGGTGCATCAACGCGTGGCGCTCGAGCAAGCTATTGTACGAAGCGGATAACATCGCACCGATACAAGCATGGGTGCAATAGCGATGACGACTAACGATTGTTCCGCTCACAGATGACATTATGGACGCAGCATCGAATCCAAATAGCGTTGACGGAATACGGCAACTCGCAGAAAACGGCAATGCAGACGCTCAGTATTGGCTCGGTTTTATGCATTACTGCGGCTCTCTCGTGGCTCAGGACGACGACGCCGCAGCTCGGTGGACTTTCATGATCGCGAGCGTGTCGCGACGGTGGATCATTTATTGAGGCGACGGGAGTGGTTGAATACACACCCATCACTAGGAGGCTCTCATGGCACGTGCCAAGATCACCTACGCGGCACCCAAGTGGCGCGATCCGATCACGGACCCGCAGGTGATTCTCTTCTGTCGATTGGTGGATGATCTCGTCAAAGCGTGGGACAGTGGATCTGCGCCCTCGCCTTCGATGCCGGAATATGAACGATTACTGCTCGGCGCCAATGCCTGCGGCTTCGTGTGCTGCGATTTGACCGCGGATGCGTCAGTGCTTGCCTCCGCCGAGACTGCGAGATGGGTGGCGAAGGCAACATTCAAAGATCTCAGACTGTATGTTCACTCGCTAATCCGTGCCGAGCGGCGGTTTCAGAAGAACCCGAACACGAAGATCTCACCACTCCATACCGCGCTTACGACTGGCGCACTGGTGAGGGTATGCAGTCGGTTACGTCGCGAGCAAGCATGGCGTGGGCTTTAGTGCCTGGGCGACCCTGACTTGAACAAGACATCGATCGGTCACGACCTTAAGAACCCCCCTCGATGCGCAGGCTGCGCCGAGACTGGAAGAGTGGCAAGTCTTTCCCAAAGTTCTGACAATGGGTGTCTACTTCAGTTTACGCCTACCTGTTATTCGACGTTACCTCGAAGGTCTTTCGGTTAAGCGAATTGCAACTTGATCCAAAGTGGAGTGAGTTTTGTTTTGCTTACTCCGCTCGCACAACTACTCTAGCGATTAGAGCCGTGTGAGTCTTGTGCGTTGAAGTCTCCCGATACCCACAAATACGCGCCGTACATTGTCGCAACGAGACAGGGATTGCCGCCCGTGTCTGCACTCCTCGAGACGCTCTGTTTGACGCGCATTGCAGATGACAAGTACCGTCTCTACACGACGGAGGCTTTGACGTTTGCGGAAGAGGAATGGGACTTAGATCCCGTTGATTTTGTCTCCGCTTATGATCCTGCGGTCACGCTCTATCTGACCGAGTCATTGTGGCGGTTGTCCGTCACAGAGCATGATCTTGATCGGATTATCAGAGACAACACACGCTAAGTCGTACCCTACGTTGGAGCACTGATGAAATACCTGATCACACTGTTCGTTTTATCGATGGCCTTGATTTCGAGCGCAGCCACGCCGCTCACCCCAGTACCGCTGCCCCAAAAAGGCAGCTGCCCCTTTGGTTACAGCAGTGACTCGAGGTACTGCACACCCAGCAATGGCGCGAAGTTCGCGATACTGAAGGGCGCAAGTGGATCATGCCCATCGAACTACTCGAGCCAGGGCGCTTATTGCGTCGCCGAATCGTTCGCCCGATTCGCGTTTGTGAAGTCAGGCGGTAGTTGTCCGTCAGGCTATGGATCGCAGGGTGATTACTGCGTGTCGGATCGCTAAGCGGTTTGCTTAGACTGCTGCGCGATCTCTTCGAGCTTTTGCATCAAGAGCTTGTTTTGCTCACTGAGCATCTTCACCACGCCCGAGAGATCCATCGCTGAGCTATTAACAGGCT
>Ga0194123_10006895_pt1 | contig 11538 bp, 15 predicted proteins | sample TA2MahsurfametaG_5_FD_155479 | JGI IMG/M metagenome (GOLD analysis project Ga0194123, IMG submission 155479) | Freshwater microbial communities from Lake Tanganyika, Tanzania - TA2015023 Mahale A surface | ecosystem: Environmental > Aquatic > Freshwater > Lake | place: Tanzania: Lake Tanganyika... | reverse complement strand
CCTGGGACTTCGGGGAGCCTATGGTGGGTCAGCCGTGGTGCATTGACGACCATCATGTAGACTACGGCATCCGGTTTGCGGAGCTTCACCTGAAATCGGTGGTCGGCCTGACGGAATACTTTGCCGAGCACCAAGACGCGCAGACCCGCCGGACGATTCTAATGGCTATCCCAATCGGCGGGATGCAAACGCTGGGGCAGATCCTCCTCCGCACCAAGCTGAAAAAGCGTACCGTGCTGGAAGTCCTCGATGGGCTCGTAACAGACGGTACGCTGAAAGTGCATATGGTGAGCGGGTCGCCTACGGGATCGCTTTACGAACGTGTCGATTGATCGACCGGGTTAGTTTCATAGCAGGCATCGGTGTGGAAGCCCCCGGCGCGCTCGGAATGAGCCAGCCGGGGGCTTCGCCGTCCTGCACACCCCAATCTAACAGGATCTCGTAGGCCGCTTCGGGGATCAGGTGAAGATTATTTTGAGCGTCGCAGACCGCCACCAGCAGCCCCTCGGCCAGATCCTTATTGATTCGGGCCAGGGCCGCGTGCCGAGGCCCGGTGTCAAGGCGCGTAGTCAGGCGCTCCATCGCGGTAGCCGTAGTGCCCGCTTCGCGCACGGCTACCAGGGCCTCCAGCACGGGTTCTGGCAGGCCCTCCGGTACGGCGAAATCGGGCAGAACAAACGAATACTGCTCTTGCATGAAATCGCGGTATGCGCGCCACGCGCTCCGATATGGGGTGCGGTGGTGAGCCGGAAGGGCCGCGATCCAGGCGCACAGGCTTTCGGGCGTCTGGTCTGCGACTTCGCGCACAAGGCGGCGAACCTGCGTAGCGTAGGTGCGGGCTGTTCCCTTGCCGAGATCCCGGGCCATGAGCCAAGCCCGAAACTCGGGCCAAATGGCGTTAGGCTCGTCTTGCTCGTTGTCATCGCGCTTCTGGTCGTTTGGCTTACGGTTCACGGGGCCTCCGATGCTATCGTCAACGGCCGAATATCGGCCCGGTAGGATAGGGATAGTAGGATACTCCGCTGGACTTCGGTTGTCCAGTACCCAGCACGCGGCCCCCTATAGCTATGCACTTGACGTTCGCAACGCTATCGCTATGGTACGGGATAGGGGTACTATAGATGAAGGATCTCTCGTGTAATAGATATTACACTCGGTATCCTACTATCCCTATCGTAGCATAGCAGATAGCATCCCCCTTGACAGTCCGGGGGAACCCGTTAGAAGTTCGGTGTTCGGTGCGGGTGCCCATCGGCCCCGCCCAGGAGGTGCGCGTGAAGAGGCATCAGTTTCCGTGGTATCATCGGTGGACCCGGGGGGTCGGACTCTCGGCGGCCTGGATGGGCCGTCACGACACGATGGCGTCGGCGTGGTTTGACCCCGAAACGCCGATGCCGTGGCGCTTCGGGTGCATGGAGCTTGCGGCCGAAGATCGCGGACTATTCCGTCTCCCGCCGATCGAGCACCCCGAGCGGGTGCTCGCCCTGGCCGCCGATCTGGCCGCCGAGGCCCAGGAATTCGTGCCGGCCGGCGAAGATCGGCCGGCCGCCGCCCTGGCCCTGGCCCGAGCGGGCGACCCCCGGGTCTGGTCACCCGAGATCGCGGCGGCGATCAACGCCCGGATCGAACTTCGCAATTCGGCGAAATTCGCCGCGGAGGCGGCCGAAGTCGCCCTGCTGCTCGCGTCCGGTGGCGGGCCCACGCGCCCGCAGTCGTGGCAGACAGTCGAGCGGATCTATTTCGCGGCCCTGACCGCGTTTTCCCTCGCTGGCCGGCGGGCCGAAGGGGAGGCCCGCCTCCTGGGCATCGTGCTCCACCACCTGCCCGATCCTCCGGTCCTCCGGTAGCTAAATCAAATGCAGACCTTCCTCCCGTTGCCAGATATGCGCGCTTCTGTGCGGACCCTGGACCGGGCCCGCCTGGGCAAGCAACGGGTGGAAGGGGTGCAAATTCTGCGCACCCGCCTGGGCATGAGCGCCGGGTGGGCGCGCCATCCGGCCGTCCGCATGTGGGCGGGCCACGAATGGGCCCTGGCTCGATACGTCGGGTGCGCCTGCCTGGAATGGCGAGCCCGCGGATACACCGATAATCTGTGGCGCGTGCCGGCCTTGCTGCTGGGGCTGCTGGACCCGGCAGCCGTGCCCGCGGACGCACCCGAAACGGTACGCGCTGCGGCGGTTTGGCGGACTTTCCAGCCGCCCCTGGACCGCGGGCCGGGCCTACCCCCCTGGTGGGGAGATGCCCGCCTTCACGGCTCGCACCGCTCGCGCCTGCTGGCGAAAGACTTTGCCCACTACAGTCAATTCGATTGGACTGAAACCCCAGGCCAGGACTACTACTGGCCCGTGTAAGGAGCCCCGGCCATGACAAACCCTGCTATTTCCGCTGCCCTCCGCAAGCCCCGACTGGAGCTTGCCATCGTCCTCACACCCCCCGAGGGGATCGAGGACTGGAACAATGTACCGAATGGCCTTGTGGGCGTGCAGCCCGTGGCCGCGATTGATCGCGGAGGTTGTTTCCGGTACTGCTCCCCCGAAGTGCTCGTCTCCGGCGTTATCGTCGCCTTCTTGCCCATCATGGCCGAGGGCGCGACCCCGGCTGAGACGGCCGCGGCCTGCGAATATCTGCGCAAGGCCCTACGGTCGGACGAAGATCGGATAAACTACAATGTTAGGGCCGATCGGGTCGTGGCAGAGAGGCACCCCGAGACGGGCAAGATCGTGAGCTTCACGGCCGATCACCCCGTACTCATTTCGGTATGGCGGCCCTACGGCTCCCGGCCCTCATGGCCCGGGGTGTACCTGTGGGCCCGCGGCCCCCGGGTCTATTCGCGTTTGCGACGGCTCGCAGCCGCAGCCCGAGGCCAAGGGCACCAGAAAGGAGATTGAGGGTTTCGACAGACCGGCTTGACATTCGGCAACGCGCGAGATATAGCCCCCAGGCGGTACTTTCACCGCTTGGAGGTTTCCTTGTCTGAGCCTACTGTTACCGAATCCGCCGCATTGACCGTGGCGCCCATGATCCATACCGAAGGCGGGGACGACGGATGGTCCTTGCTGGCCGTTATCGACACCGTAGAGACGACACTGGCAAAGCGGGTTGATTTCGCAAAGACCTTCTGTGGTCTGATCCCCTGGGTTCACACCGACCCGGAGTTGGGGGAATGGGGCTACGGCATCTGGAACGTGGGCAATTCCCGCTATCAGGTGATCTTCACTCCATTCGCCGGGGACATCCTCTCTCCCGAAGGCGATAAGTACGAGTCGCCGTGGTGCCACAAGGACGAAACCGTTTGGGCGTTCTTCGGCGTCGCGGTAGACGAAAACGGCCCGCCTGTCGCGGCCTTCTGCGCGTACAACCCGGTCGAGGAGACGCGCAGCCTATGGCGGACGCTCGACCTGCCCGCCGAACGGCTGCTCGCGGCCAATCCGTTAGAGGCGCTGATCGCCGCGCTTCCCGATGATTGGCAGACCGCGTACCACCATTACTACTGCGGCCTTGATTTCGACGACGAGTCCGAAACCGACCTGGGCGACGAGCCCGACGTACTGGTGCAGGACGATAACGAAAAGCCCGCGTAAGTCGAACCCACACAACCTGAGCCCGGAGCCTGTGCAATTTGCAGATTCCGGGTTACGTCATTTGTGGAGGTGTCCCATGACCCTAAACGGTGCTGTATCTCCCCCGGCTGTATCTCCCCCGGCTGTATCTCCCCCGGCCGTCACTCCCGCGGGCCACGCCCCCCTGTTTACCCCCGCGTGGTCGCCGTGGCCCGCAGGCTCGCTTCTAATCGTAATCGACACTGAAACGACGGGTTTACCGAAAGACCCGGACGTTAGGCCGATTCAGGTCGGAGCCGTGGCCTTCGATACGCAGTACGGCAAGGAAATTGCAGAATTCCGCCTTCTGCTGAACCCCGACGTATGGGCCTCCGATTACAAGGAAGCGCAGAAGGTTCACGGCATTTCCAAGCAACGCTGCGCGAAGCACGGCGCCGGAATGTCCGCGGGGTGGGACAAGTTTATGTCCTGGGTGCAGACCCTTTGCACCGCGGGGCCTTGGCGCCACGGCTCCCACCGGCTCGCGGCTTGGAATTCCGCGTTTGACCGGGAGATGCTGGCGCGCTGGCGCGCGGCGGCGAAGGGCCGAGGCACCGAGCCCGAGTTACCCGTATGGCCCGAGTTTTCGGTACACGGGGCCGCGGCTCCCAACGGCTGCATCCAGGCCGCTTGGCGGGGCTGGCTCGCCCAGCAAGGCCGGGAAGTGCCCCGCCACGGGGCGCTAAAGGCGGCGCTCGCGTGCTTCGCCCTGCCACCGCAGCCCGAGCCCCACGACGCCGTGACCGATGCTCGGATGGCGGGGCATGTGTGGTGGGCGATGGAGTCGCGTCACCGCCGGCTCACCAGGGCTTGACACGCCCAAGGCATGATGTGGAACGACGCCAGGGCCGTTTCGGGCTTGTCCAGCCCGAACAGGCCCCAGGCGACGGGCTGGTCGAAAATATCGCTCACCAGAGCAACGACCTCCGGGGCAGGCACAAACGCATATTCCCCCGGATGCTCGTCAGGTGGAGCTTCGGGGGCCCTGCGAAACAGCGGGCTCCCCGACACCAGAACGTGCGGAATCTGGACGTAAGGCCGCGGAGCGCGTTCCCCGCCCCGGGAACGGGGCGTCAGGAACAGCAAGTAATCCGCCACGTTTTGCCCTCCTTCCGCGCGCGCTACAATATCGACCCGGCCGATGATCCGGTCGAAATGAAACCGCGCAAACACCAAGCGCCCGGTAGGCTTAGGAAGCCAACGCCCGCCGAGCCCATCCCAGCAGTAGGCCCGGCGAGTATCGCAATTGATCCATTCCGGGCTTGCGCTCCCGCTCGTCATGGCGCAGCCTTCGGGGGCAACGCGGCCTCGATGGTGTCAAGGATAGTGTCGTTGATAAGATCCCACTGTGCCGGGGGGAGGCGCGCAAAGGGCTCGCCCCGAAAGCCCATGATTGACGCGCGGCCCATGCAGCCCCTTACAAATGCCAAAAGATCGCCATACTCGCCATACTTAGAGTTTACCCGTAGCAAGCAAAACAGAGTCTCAATACCGCTCCGTGCTGTGAATGAGCGCCCTGAATCCGCGGGGTCAGGTGCGGAGGTTTCTTCGATCTCTGCAAATGAGTAGAAGGTTCCCGTAGCCCGGGTCTGCTCGATCCATCTTGCCTGAGCGGGGGTAAGGGCGTGCTCATACCCCGTAAGCACGGCATCCAGCAGGGCAATAAACAGAGAGACATATACCCGTTCCCACTCGTCGGCGCTGAACGTCAGGCAGGCCCGGCGCACAACGGAAGCGTAACGCCGGATTGTGGCGGGCCACTCTTTTGCGGAGCCCTCGTCGTCAATGTGCGTAGTCATTACCGCCAGCCATGCAGGCATTAGGTCGGCTGGGCAGCGTTGCGCATCGTAGCGTAGCTCCATTGACTCATTTTCAATCTCCGGGGCCAGGGTGAACAGAAGGCACGCCCGGCCCAGGGGGTCTACCCAAGCGTCCCGGCAGACCCGCCCCTGCTGGATAGCGGTATCGAGGCGATCAAAACGCTCTGCGGTCGTGGTCGTCATTTTACCCTTCCTTCGCCCGAAGGCGGTTGTTCTTGTTAGTAGGTGCGAGCCACACTTCGGTCATTCCCTGCGTTCCCCCAAGCCGGTAACCGCTTTCCCGAAAGATCGCAGCCCGGCGCGTCTCCCAAGCCCTATTCCAATCGGCCAGTGTGGGGAAATCCTGCCCGACCTGCCAACAAAGGCCGCTGTGGGGGTCATCGAACTGTGCGCCGTACTGTCGAAGCCGCAAATGCAGATCGCCCCGCGGATTGAGGAGTAGCCGCTCTTGAATAAACTCGTAGCACCAATTCAGGGCGCAGTCGCAGGTTGTCGCGTAGTGCCGGGGCCACGTTGCGCCCGCAAGGCTCAGGTTGTGGTTGAGCCCCTTGGCTATAGGAGCCAAGCGCGTAATCAGGGCACCGTGCCCCAAGCGCAAAAGGTTCAGCCATTCCGCAAACCGGGGTCCGCCGGCGCCGTCCACCGCCTTCTGAGCACGGTACATGGCGTCATTGGCCGAGCAGCGGCGTCTCTTATCCATCACGGTGAGCCCTCCGGCGGCAACGCAGCTTCGGTGGCCTCTACGGTGCTCAGAAACAGGTCTGCCAGGATGTCCCAGCCCTCCCGGGGCGCCGAATCGCGGGGGCTCGGGTGACCCGCCGCACGGTGTAGGGCCAGCGCGGCCCGATGCCCGCCGACAGCGGCGAAAGAGGATGGGTGTGTAGTTATCGAGAATTGATCCACAAGCGACAGGAACAGGCTGGCGTTCGCATAGCTCACCGTACCGCTGTCTTCCTCTCGCCAGTAGGCGTGCTCCAACGGCGGCATGAGGTCGCGGAGTCGGCTTGTGTAGGCGCCGAAACGGTAGCCTGCGGCTTTATCAAGAGCCGCGGCCTTCATTTCTGCGATGCTGCGTATTTGGAGATCCGTCAGGGGCGTAGCTCCGCGAGCTACCGTCTCCGCGATTGCGATTAGAAAGGACTGATAGACGCAGCCCCAATCCTCCAGGCCCACCGCGCGGCGCATGACCCGAGAATAGCGCGGTAGCCACGATGACCACCCCGTTTCGCTGGTATTGTCATTGCACGCTATTGTCAGGCCCGCGACCCACCGCGGCATCAGGGCGCTGGGCACCGTGCCTATGTCGTAGCCCCATTTCCCCTCTTCACCCCGGAAACGGCGAAGCTCGGGCACCAGGGCCCGAATGAGGCAGGCCGTCTCGATCGGGCCCCGATCGCTGCCCCACGCTTCACGCGCGATCCGGCCCTCGGAAATGAAGGTATCGAGCCGGTCAAACCGAGTTTCCAGAGTTATGGGCGTGGGCGTGGGAACGGACATTATGGGCCTCCGGGCTAAGGACCGCGCTCCCTAACCTGCCGTGTAGTGCTGTCAAGGGTAGAGCCCGGAATGGGGGTGCGGCAGAACGCGAAAAACCCCGCCGTTTGATTAGCGGGGTTGCGGGGGTAGGGCGAGGGTGGGCGGGGCGGGGCTACACGACCACACGCAGGGTCAGCGGCTCCCAGCCCTTCCCGGGCTCCGCTGGGAAAGTCACCCAAAAGGTGCCCTCGGGAATCCATTGGATCCATCCGTTCGGGCCCGGGGTCAGCGGGGCCGCGCCGCGCTGACCCAGCCGGACCTCGATGCCCGACTGGCCGTGGACGGACGCGCGGATTCGGCCACCATCCGTCGTCCACTCCGCGCAAAGCGCGGCGCGGCGCGGGTCTTCGGGGGTGCCGCCCCCGGCGCAGCCCCACACGAGGGAGCCGTGCTGCGGCTCCTCCGTGCTGGCGGGGTCGATCGGGGGGAGGCGCGGGTGAATCTGGGCCGGCAGGTCGATTCGCAGGGTGGGCATGTGGCCTCCAGGGCGGCGGGGTCGGGGGTGGGGAAGTCGCCGCCAGCCCCCACCACCTATCGCGTACCCCGCCGTTGTCAAGGCAAGTGCCGGGCAATCAAACCGAGTTAGGCCGCCGAGACGCGCAGGAAAGCGCAAAGATCCGGGGCCTTTCTTTTTCTTGCCGATTGCCCCTTGACGTTCGGCAACCCCGCGTTACGTCAGGAAGGCGAGCCGAGATGGGCCGCCGGAGGCAAAATGAGCATCATTCTGGAAATCAAGCAGGGTTCCGAGATCGTCGCAAGCGGCCCGGAGGCCGAAATGGGCCCCCGTTTCGTGTCCCTGGGCGGCGCGGCTGCCGGGTACACGATCTCCCCCGCGCCGGGGCAGGCCGCCCCGGAGCCCGTGCCCGCGGCCGAGACGATCGCGGAGGCTACGCGCGGCGCCCCGGGGCCGTCGCTCCGCGAGCGGCGGCTGGCCGCGATGCGGACGACCCTGGGCGTGGCTGTGGCGGCTCCCGCGGCTCCCGCGGCGGCTCCCGCGGCGGCTCCCGCGGCTCCCGCGGCGGCTCCCGCGGCGGCTCCCGCGGCGGCTCCCGCGGCGGCTCCCGCGGCGGCTCCCGTGGCCCCCGTGATCTCCCGGTCTTTCACCGATCTGGTGCATGATCCCGAAAAGGCCGCGAAGATCAAAGAGCGCATGGCCGAGATCGAAAAGCTGGGGTTTGCGCCCCCGCCCACGCTCTTCGCCGCGGGCACCCGGATGATCCAGCTCGGGGTGGACAAGTACGCCCGGGAATACAGTGAATGGGCGGCCTGCCCGCCCGCGGAAGAGGTGCTGCGCGAGACGGCGGCGCAGATCCGGGCCGAAGATCGACGCGGTTTGATTGTGTCGTTGGCCGATCTGCACATGGCCGATGACGGCACGGTGGGCCGTATGGGCGGCGTCTCCCGGCGCATTGAGCCCGAAGCGTGGTCCCAGCTTTTCGCCTCCGCGCGGGCCGAGGCCGTATTCCCCGATGGGGAGCGGTTGCTGGCCTTGCTCGACTCCCCGCTGCGCGCCCGAATCTGGAATGAGCGGATCCGGGCCATCGCGCCCGAGAAGGATGTCAAGGTTGGCATCCGGCGTCACCCGCAGACCGGCGAATGGTCGATCTTTCGGGTTGTCGGGGCCCGGTTCCCCGAGGACGGGACCGGCGCCGATGCCTGCGATACGGCCGCTGCCGCCGTGGCCGGCATGGACTACCGGGGGAGCGTGATCTACTCGCCCGGCTCCACCGATGTTACTTTTGACATCGCGCATATGGCGAGCCCGACGACCCTCGATCCCGCGGTGGGCGATGTCTTCCGCGCCGGCTTGAAGGGCCGCACCAACGACGCGGGCGGGGGTTCTTTCAGCGTTTCGCCCTTTATCGGCCGAATCGTCTGCATCAATTCGACCATGCTGGACGCTTACGCGGCGGGCGTCCGCAAGGCGCACCGCGGCAAGATGGACGCGGCGATCGACGGGATCCGGGCGGCCTCGGCCCTGTCCGCCCAGGTGATCCCGCTGTTCTCCCAGGATTGGGCCACGCTCCGCGATACCCGGATCAATCAGATTGAATGGTCCGGTAATCTCGGCAAGCTGAGCCTGGATACCCGGGCGATCCTGAGCAGCGATCCGAGCGCCCCGAACGTCATCCGGGCGTTGATCGAATCCGGCAAGCTGGAGGCGAAGCTGGGGGCCAACGCGCTGTCGGCCGCGGTCCTGGCCGGGTTCGCGGCCGAGCCGGGCGAAACTTTGGCCGATTTGATCAACGCCATTACCCGGGCTGCGCAAAAGGTGCCGGTCCTCGTCGGCGGCCAGATGGAGGCTGCCGCGGGCCGCATGATGCCCTGGATGGCCGGGTTGGCCGAGGCTTGACACCGGACGGGGCTGTTCCTTTTGATTGCCCGGGGTTCGCAGACGCGCGGGCTCCGGGCATTGGAGTTTCCATGAAGTACGAAAGCGACCGGCTTGTCAGTTCTTCCGCTGTGCAGGATACCCGGACTGTGGAATTCTCGCTGGGGCCCGGAGAGGCGCAACGGCTAAGGGGCGCCCTGGATGTCGTGCAGACCTACCAGCGCGCCGCGGCCCAGGTAGCGAAGGCCAACGCACACGGCAGCAATTCAGATTGCGATTAGGCGATGTTTGAGTATTCGGTCAAAAACGACCGGGTTGTCGTGACCGTGCATCGCGGCAGTATTGGCTAACCCCGAGGGAGGAGAGAAGTAATGGCGCACCCTAAGATCGTTCGCGCTGTAGCGCTGAACACCGCGGAGCGGTTGTATTCCCTCACACACTTTGGCGACGGTACGAGCGCCTGCCATAATTGTTGTGTGATTAGCGCGTTTGACCCGGAGGTCAGTTTCGACTCTTTTCCGCACCGAGAGGACTGTCCGGGTGCCCGGAAAGCTGCGTTTGCGATCTTGCGGCAGCTTCCGGTGCCGTCCGAATAACCCCCACCCTTGACGAATGACAAGGATCGGGTTATCGCCCTCAAATCACAATTTGGGGGTGATTTCTTGTCCAAGGTAAGAATGAGCGCGGTTTGGCCGGGCCCCGGGGTCGTGGCCGAATTGGATATGCTGGTGCGGCTCCAGCGGGCGTCCTGGGTGGGCGAAATTCCAGATCCGAATGATCGGGCTCTGGTGCTTGGATCCGTGGCCCTGTGGGCACGGGAAGCGACAGACGATCCTGGGCTGCACGCGGTTCCGCGAAACGGCGGTTGGATCGCGGTGCCTACTCACATGGCTCCCGCTGCCCTGGTCGAGCCTACCGAGGTGGGCGCCTACATCCGGGCCGTCGAGTATTACAATAAGCTGCAAGAGATGAAGCGGCTCAGAAGAAAGCGCGTTACGGCCGAGGGTTACCCGCTGATGCAGCGGTTTCTGGAAGGCTTGGTTTTGCGCTGTCCGTCGTTGGTGTTTAGTACGACCTTGGACGTAAATGACAACGTGCTGATGGTCGAGTATGACGCTTTCCTACGATACGCCGTGGTATCGTACACGCCGAGCACCGGCACCGTCAGCGTTACCCTCGCCCGGGAGGACTTGGGGGGCCTGCAAGCCCTGTCCCCGGACGTAGCCCCCGGAGGTGGGCGGGCAGGGGATTACATTGAGTCCGAATGGTCGGGGGTCACGCCCGAGCAGGGCGTAGGCCGTTTGATCAAATTCTTCGCAGAGCTTGGAATGTTGGCCGAGCTACAAGAGGCGCAGAGCGCCCAGGGAGAGGGTGATGTCTGAAATGAAATTGTCCGACGATCAAGAGGCCGCGGTCCAGGCGGTATTCCGGGCCCTTCGTCGGGGCCCGGAGGCCGTGCTGACCGGCGCGGCTGGCACCGGCAAGACCACGACCCTGCGCGCCATTGTGGAGCGGTGGCAGGCGGGCGAGCACCGGGAGGCGGGCTTGGGCCCGGTCCCGACCTGTGTGTGCCCTACATGGAAGGCTGCGCTGCGATTCACGCAGGTAACCGGCTGGGAGGCGACTTCGATTCACGGGCTGATCTACGGGCGGCCCCTGGAACGGAATGAGCGGGGCCGGACGGTACTGGAATTCAACGATCTTGCGAAGGATAAGGGCGCCGATCGTGCGCTTATCATCGTAGACGAGGCTTCGATGGTCGGCACTAAGGTATACGCCGACATCACGGCCTTTGCCCGAATGAAGCGGTGCAAGCTGCTTTTCGTGGGCGACCGGGAACAGTTGGAGCCGGTCAATGAGCAATGGGGTGTAGACTTCGCACACCCCACCGCGGCGCTCACTAAGGTTCACCGGCAGGCCGATGGAAGCAATCTGTTGGATTTTGTGACCTGTGTGCGTGAGGGCCGGCTGCCCGAGTTCACCGCCTATGGCTCCGATGTGCAGTCTCTCAAACCCATTCGGGAAGAGGACATCGTTTCGTTCTGGCAGCGGCGGCCGTTCACCGGGGATCGAATTCTGATCACCTACACCAACCGGCTTCGGGTCGGCCAGAACAATATCGCGCGTCGTGCGCTGGGCTTCGCGGGGCTGCCCTTGCAGCGGGGCGAGGCCCTAATGAGCTTTGCGAACCGTGGCCCGCTTGTCAATGGAGAGGTAATTCTGGTGACGGAGGCCCCCTCGGAGGTGCCAA